>Ga0233425_10006104_pt1 | contig 18257 bp, 14 predicted proteins | sample Watercolumn_Towu_2_FD_181712 | JGI IMG/M metagenome (GOLD analysis project Ga0233425, IMG submission 181712) | Freshwater microbial communities from Lake Towuti, South Sulawesi, Indonesia - Watercolumn_Towuti2014_140_MG | ecosystem: Environmental > Aquatic > Freshwater > Lake | place... | reverse complement strand
CGGCTCGTTGCGCTCAATCACCGCTTTGACGACTTCCACGCGTTTTTGACTTCGTATCTCGGCTCTATTCATGCGCACGTTTTAACAGAATGTGCGAGAACTTTTGGGACAATTAATACTCAGTAACCCGCTGCTCAACCGCCTCCGTCCCGCCGCTACCCGTCGCGCCAACCTCCCGTGGCACCGCCGGAACCCACCTCCAAAAAAGCAATCCCCTTATTCAGACCCCATGCCAACATCCCCGGCTTCTTGAACACAGGATTGAAACGACCCTTCGGGATCGTCTCAATCCTTATTGGCTTTAGATTTGTGACCACCTCATGGCGTCAAATGGTCCGCGTTCCCAAGCATTGAAGGAGTGCGTGTCGATCAGGTTCTTGCGCATAAACACAAGGTCTGCCTGATGAAAAATATCCTGATAGTAGCAAAGACCAATGATGTCGAAGATGCGGTAGCCGCACTCATCCATAAACCGCACTCGGTCGGCGAAGAAGGAGCGCGAAGCCTCCATGATCACGACCGGGATCTTTGGGATGGCCCCGCGAGCGCCCTCCATGACCTTCAGTTCGTTTCCATCAACGTCGATTTTCAGGAATATTGGCCCGGTGATGCGGCGGCTTTCGATGAAGTCGTCTAACCGCACCGTTTCGACTGACCGCACGTCGCGGCCCTTGGATTGGCTGGCGTCGGTCACCAGGGTGCTATGGGTGACTAAAGCTTCGGATTCGACGGAATGCGTTGAGAGCATGCCAATACTGGCAGCGTCACTGGCGGCGAGCCCGATCAGCTCGTGCTCGACGGAGCGGTAGTTCCGCTCTATGGCGGGATGGAACTCGGCGACTGGTTCAAACAGATAGTGTTTGACATCGGCGTAGGACTGGCGGAGTTCGGGGGTATCCTCGCGCACACCAACGTCGAAAACACATTGCACCGACAATCCGTTCTAGCGTAGTACGCGAATAGCGTCGGCTTTGCTTGGGCGGCGGCTCATGGCGTCCTCCTGTGACCGTTCGCGGATGGGTGAAGTGAGCTGCTCAGGCGGTGTTTTGCTTGGAGTTGCGAGGGTAGCCAGCTGGCGGCGCTGCTGGTACGCCGCCGGATGTTCCAATCAGCGCGGTAATCATATCCGATGCCCGGCGTCCTTGCACCAGGAAGCTTTGATCTGGCGGTAGTTCGCCTTTTCAAGCACGTTTCACGCGCCGTTGAAGGTCGCGTCAATGATGCGGCGGCCGTCCTTCTCAAACTCGGTACGGGCGATACGGTAAGACTCTTCTGAATGTTCCAAGTCAGGATTGTGCCAGGCTTGTCCCCCGCCAAAATAGTCTGCACAGAAATGGTTGGGGTCGGCCCCATCGAGACGGCTGGCTTCATTGGGATTTCCCGCGTAGTCGTAGCGATGGTCCATGCCAATGATGATGACTTCCTTGAAGCCGAGGTAGTAGGCGATCTGTAATGCGGCGTACGTGACGGTCCGGCCTTCGTGTACGCCCTGAGAAATGTCATAACAAAACCGGGCCGGCGGGTACCGTGTATTCACGAGGTATGTTAGTGCACTCAACTTTAGACATTCAGACATTCACGCCGCCGGCATCCCATGGAGCCGGCGGCTTTTTTGTGCCCGGAATTTTCACATGACGCAAAAATGTGCTTGACAAGCCCCGGAGGTCGTGCGCCGCGCCCCAACGGACTTGGCTTTTTGAGTCCGTTGGGGCGCGGCCAATAGGGAGCGATTTTTTTTTGCTCCCGGCCGACCTCCATGCCCCTGTCCAGCCTCGCTCGCACCCATCTCTCGCTGTGGATTTCCCATCTCCTGCTCGCGATCCCCATTCGCTCCCGCGGCACCTTCGTCGAACTGCTCTGCGCCTGCCTGGTCTCTCCCGAGGGCTGGGTCACTCGCGCCATCTCGGCAATTTGCTGCCGCAAGCATTGGACCACCTACTACAAGCTCATCGAACGCGGCGGCATCCGCATCGTGCCCTTGGCCCGCGCCACCTTCTCCCTGGTGCTGGCGGTCCTGGCCCCCGATGCCATCATCCTGGTGATCGACGATACCCTGGTTCCCCGCGGTTCGCTGTCGGCTCCCGGCTGCGCGCTCCGCTTCGATCATGCCCGGAAGATCAACCGGCCCGAATACCTGCGTACCCAGAATTGGGTCACCCTCGGCATCAGCATCTTCACAGCCGAAGGCCGCCGCTGGGTACTGCCCGTCCTCTCTCGCCTCGTGCCCGCCACCGGCAACCGCAACAAGCTCACCATCGCCCTGGCCCTGATCCGGGCGCTGGCTCCGGTGGCCGACATCCCCATCCGGGTGTTGTTCGATTCCTGGTTCATGCGCGCCCGCCTGGTGTTGCCACCCCTGCTGCACCGCGGGTTCCAAGTCGTCGGCCAAGCCCGCTGCGATACCGCCCTGTTTCTGCCGCCACCCCCGCACGCCGGTCGCGGCCGGCCCCGCAAATGCGGCCAGAAACTGACCCGCGCCGCGATCGAAGCGCTGCCCGCCATCATCCTGACCCTGAACCTCTACGGCACCGATCAAACCGTTCGCATCCGCTCCGTCGTCGCTCTGGCCCGCTTTCTTCGCGGAGCTCCCGTGCGCGCCGTCTGGTGCGAGTTCTTCGATCCCAAGGACCAGACCTGGTCCAAACCGCGCCTGCTGCTCGCCAGCGAAACCCAACTCTCCCCCGAAACCGTGCTGCGCCTCTACACCCGCCGCTGGGGCATCGAGCCCCTGTTCCACAACCTCAAGCGCTGGTGGGGCATCAGCAACCTCTGGCAGCAGTCCCGCAAAGTCTTGGAGTGCTGGATGCAAATCCGCTCCACCGCCTGGACCCTCGCCCAACTCCTGGTCGTCGCCGCCACCGACTCCTTCCCGATTCGCGATGTCGCCCCTTGGCGCACCAATCACCCCTTCACAGCCGGTCTCATCGCTCAGTGGCTGCGCATCGAATTTACGGGACTTCCCTTCCGCGACGGCTACGACCCCAAGTCCCGAAAATTCCACTTCCTCGAACACCGCGACGATCCCCGTCTCGCGCCATCCCCGGCCAGTTCACCCCCGCCGGTCTCATAGCGGTCGCGTCCGCGGCTGTGGTGAATGTCTAAACTTGAGAAAACTGAGTGAAATCACTTCAGTGGAGCGCGAGGGGATGAGCCGGCGGAATGCCCACGGCCGAGAGAAGCGCGTGCTTTGGGTGGTGGATTTTGGTGGAATGCTGGCGGAGTCCGACTTAGCCTACCGGAGCCGACGCCTTTCCGTGGCGACTGGTTCGCCGCTTCCGATCTGGCATCGGTAGGGTTGCGCCGCGATCGACCCACTGCCGGAGTTCAAGCAAGGTCATTCGGGCCTGCTTGCAGCCGAAGGATCGCTGATCGATGCGGTGATAGCGGCAGTGCAGAGATGCACTGCCAAGAACGGTGGTTGCAAACCCCTGACCTTGTGAGCCACCAGGAAACCGCGTCTTCCGGTGGCGGGCGCCGAGAAATCCAGGATGGATCGATTCAGCGCTTCCCTAACAAGCGCGCTGCAGTTCGCGCTGGCCGTTCTCCAACTCGTCGAGGATGACCGCTTCGGCGGCCAGCAGAGCCGCAATCTCGCCGCGGGTTCCCGCCAGGGCGGATTCGCATTCGTCCCAAGGCTTGTTTTCCAATAGCCGTGACTCCAGTGTCTTGGCGGCGCGGCGCAAGGGCTCCAGGCCGCAGAAGCTGGCGGAACCGTGGACCTTGTGGATGATCCGGGCGGCCTCGTCCCGTTCCCGGCGCTGGAAGGCCTCGGCGATGGCGGCGAGTTGCAGCGGCAATTCCGCGAACAGCTTCCGCGCGACCTGCAGGGCGACTCGGCTGTCTCCCTGGGAACGGTTGAGCAGGGTTGCCGAATAGCCGGTGACGGCTTGAGCGGCATCCGCAGCGGCGCTGGGGGCAGCCTGCCGAGCTGCGCGCAGGCGCAGGAATTCGGACGCCGCGTCGATCACCTGTCGTTCCAGGATGGGCTTGATCAGGCACTCGGCGAAACCGCGGTCGATTACCGTCTGGCGCTGCTCCGGCTGGGCGTGGGCGGTGATGGCGATGACCGGGGTATGGGTGTTGGGGCCGGCCTCCTTCTTGACGGCGTCCAGGACCTCCAGTCCGTGCAGAACCGGCATCTGCAGGTCCAGAAACACCAGGTCGTAGGGCTGGATCTGCAGCATCTCGAGAGCTTCGCCGCCATCCCGGGCGTCGTCGACTTCGGCCCCCAGCTTGAGGAGTTGGGCGCGCAGCAGCATGCGGTTGATCTCGTTGTCGTCGGCGACCAGGAAGTGCATGTCGTGGAACAGGGTCTCGGTGGCGGAGAGTGCCGCTTTCTCGCCCTCGAGCTGACCGCCGTCGGCGGTCTCTGCGACCCGCAGGGCCGACTTCAGCGTCTCGCTGCGCAACGGCGGTGACAGGCAGATGGCGCCCAGCTCCCGGTAGTAGGCCTCTTGCCGCTGGCTGACGGTTTCCAGGATCAGAATGGGAGTGGCGCCGCGGCTGTAAACCTGGCGCAGCCACCAGCCGGTTCCCTGCTGGGATTTCGTTTCCAGGGAGCCGGAATGCAGCAGCACGATGCTGCCCAGGCCGACCGTGGCCGATCGCCAGTGTTCGTGGTCCTGCACCGGTTCCACGGCGTAGCCGAGTTCTTCCAGCTGGAAGCGGAGAGCCTCGGCGTGGAGCCGGTCCCAATCCACCAGTACCAGAGTGCGGCTCGGCAGCAGCCGCGGCAGATCGGAGGCGGCGCCTTCCTTGAGCGGCAGGGTGAACCAGAAGGTCGTGCCGCGCCCTTCGCGGCTGGCCACATGGATGTTGCCGCCGACCCGCTCGACGATGTTGCGGGCGATGGTCAGCCCCAAGCCGGTGCCCCGTTCCTGATTGATGGCGTAGCGGCTCAACTGCAGAAACGGGTAGAACAGGCTGCCCATGTCGCGCGGGGAAATCCCGGTACCGCTATCGGAGACGGAAAACAGCAGACGCTCCGTCGTACCGGAGAGATCGCGCACCCGCACCACTACCCGTCCCTGTTCGGTGGACTTGAGGGCGTTGGTCAGCAGGTTGTTGAGCACCTGCTGCAGGCGGACCGGGTCGGTGAACAGCCGCCGCGGCACCTCCGGATGGATCCACAGCACCACCGGCACCCGCGGCGACCGCGGCGCCACCAGCGACACGGTGTCCTCCAGATAGCCGCGCAACTGGAATTCATGCGGATTCAGCACGATCCTTCCTGCTTCGAGCTTCGACAGATCGAGCACTTCGTTGATGATACCCAGCAGGTTGCGGGCCGATCGTTCGATCAGGCTGACCTGGGAACGCTGGATTTCGCTGAGGGGTGATTGCGACAGCAATTCGGTGAAGCCGATGATGCCGTTCATGGGGGTGCGGATCTCATGGCTCATCTGAGCGAGAAACTGCGACTTCAGCTCGGTCTGGGCCTCGGCCTGGCGGCGGGCGGCGTCCAGTTCCAGGTTGCGGCGTTCCAGATCCACCAGGGTCTGCTGCAACTGGCGGGTGGCCTCGGCCACCTGCCGTTCCAGTTCATCGCGGTTGCGCTCCAGCTTGCCGGCCATGGCATTGAAACCGTCCCGCAGCTGGGCCAGTTCGCGGCAGGCGGAGAAGCCGGCGCGCCGGTGCAGCTGTCCCTGCGACAGACTGTGGACGGTGCCGGTCAGTGCCAGTACCGGGCGGCTGATGGTGCGACCGATGCGGTGGGCGAATACCGCGGTGAGGAGCAGGCTGGCGGCGGTGATGCGCAGCATGAAGAGCAGCGTGTCGTACTGTGCCTGCAAGGTCTGGTCGTGGGACATGGACAGGGTGATGCTGCCGATCTGGGTCGGGCCGCCGGCCAGCCAGCCGGGTTCCTGGTTCGGGCCGGCGCCGGGCGGTCCATGGGCCACCACCGGGCCGCTGAAGGTGAGCCGCAGCGGACTGCGCACGCCATCGCTGTCGGCCGGACGCAGGCGGCGGGCGCTCGCCAGCGTGGTGCGGGAGGTGTCCAGGATCAGCACTTCCAGCACGTCGTTTTCCTGCAGCACCGAATTGATCAGATCCTGCAGCATGCGCCGGTCCTGGGCCTGGATGCCGTAGGTCGCCGCCGCCGCCAGCTGGCGGACGATGACGTCGCCGCGGTCGCGCAGTCCGCGGTCGAGGTCGGTCAGGCGGTTGCGGACGAAATAGGTGGCCAGGGCAGCCGCCAGCACGGCGGCGGGCAGCACGCCGAGCAGGAGCAGCCGCGCTTCGATGCCGGGTACCAGCCGGCGCAGGCCTGCGGCAGCGCGTTTCAACCAGGCCGGGTGCGTTTTCATGGGTTTGCAGATCCGTTTGCCAGGTCGGAATGGTTTGGGGTTGGGACGGTGCAGGATAGCCGAGGCGTGGGGGAGGGGCAATGAGATGGCGGCGGGAGACGCGGGGAAAAGGCGCTATCGGTGCTGTTGCGGGCGTGCCACAATGCCGGACCGGTTCGGTTGCGCGCCGCCGCCGCTGGTAGCCCGGGCCGTTGCGGGGTGGACCGGGAGAAGCCGGCGCTGCCGCAAGCCGCTTTCCCGCGTCGGCGGGAGCCACGGCCCGGGATTTCTTCTGGAGGGTAAGAGCATGAACATTCAAGATAACTTGCAGAGAATCAAAGACCAGGTTCAACAGCAGCGCGACGAGTTGGCGGTGCAGATCAGTCTCGCCAAGATGGAGGCGCGGCAGGAATGGGAGGAAGCGGAGGGCATGTTTCAGGAGTTCCGCTCCCGTCTCGACACCGTCACCGACGAAGCCAAGGATGCCGCCGGAGACGTGCTGCGCAGCGCCCAGGAACTGGGCGAGGAAATCAAGCGGGCGTACGAGCGGATCAAGGCGAAATTGTGAGTAAGGCGGCCGTGGCGCGGCCGCCGATTCAGCGAGGCAGACGTCGGCGGAACGCGGTCGGCGGCTGATTCTCGATGGTCGGGAACAGCCCGGTGAGATGGATGTTGAGCCCGATCAGGCCGGGCGAGCCGCCGAAAAAGCCCGGCGGATCGCTGCGAAAGACCAGCAGCTTGGCATCGGCGGGAGCGTCCCGGATCGCCATAGGGAAGTTGGCGGCGGCCGCCTTCCGCGGTTCGTCGTCACCTGCTGCGGTGTCGGCGGCCAGCCGGCCGAGGAGTTCCAGGAGTGCACGGATCACGGGAGCTTTCCCCCTCGACGGCCGGAACACGGCCCCGAGATCCCAGCCGCCGCCGGGAGCGGGTTCTCGGGGTTCCGGACCAGGCCCGTGCCCGAGTTCCGGTGATGTCTGTATAACCCCGCCGGCGCAGTCCGCCCAGTCGTAGAATTGCGTAGATCGACGTCGGCTTCCCAAGCCGGGAACTCCCGCCTCGACCTCGGCGCCGTCAGCGGGTGGAGCGCAGCCTCCAGACCATGGTGCCGAGCAGGCCGACCCCGGCCAGCAGGATGCTCCATAGGGCCAGCTTTTTCCAGTCCAGCGTCCACGGCGGGACGGTGCCGACACCGGGACTGGCCGCGGCGGGAAGTTCGGCCAGTCTCAGGGAGGCGGTGGCGACGGCCGCATCCTGACTGGCCAGGGTCGGGGGGAGCAGGGTGTCCAGCGGCAGCGCCTCGGAGGCCAGGCGGTCGTGGCCCAGGGCCAGGGCGAAGGGCGGATTGCCGCGCGCCAGAAAGGTGATCCGGCTGGCCGTGACGGCCACGGCGAGGCGTGGCGCCGGTCCGATCCCGCCGCCGCGGGGATCGGCGACCACTTTGAGCTCCCGCACCGGCGTGCGCGGGAGTGCCAGCTCGTACTGCTCCACCGTCCGCTGCGGGAGCCGGAGCCGGTAGACCAGCCCGCGTGCCAGCGGACTCCAGGGCTGGTCGCTGCTGCGCCGGCCCAGCACCTGAAGGGGGGCGAGGCTCGCGTCTGCCAGCTCCGCCAGCCGCATCCGCTCCAGCGGCAGGGCCAGGGGCAGGCTCCACAGCCATTCGCCCGGATTGCCGGCGCGGCCCGGCCGGGCATCGGACCAGGTCAGCGGCGGAGGCTTTTTCTCCCGTTCGTGGCCGAACGCCCGGGCCGCCAGCAGTTGCGGTGCGGTCGCCGGTTCGATCCAGAACAGGCGGAGATAGCGGGCGCGCCGCGGCCGCAGCGGGATGTCGCGCTGCTCGATGCGTTCGCCGTCGTAGGTGACGCGCGCAATCTGAACTTCGCCCCAGTCATCCCAGTGCTGGAGATCGTTGCTGGTTTCCAGCCGCAGCCGCTGCACGCCTTCGACGGCCTCTTCCCAGTCCAGTTGCAGGCGCTCCATGGGGGAAACCGGATTGCCGGCATCCAGCAACCAGCCGCGCAGCACCTCGTTCGGCTTGGCGGAGGTGGCGGGATGGACATCGATGACAGTGCCGTCGGGGCCGGTGCGCACCTGTACCGCCGGTTGCAGCGAGGAGCCGCTCGCGGCAGCGAACAGCGGGAAGCGGCGCAGCTCCGCCACCCGCTCGGTGTCCTGCGGCTCTGCCGCGGCCAGGCTGATGCTGTAGGGAACGGCCGCACCGTCGCCGTTGAACACCCGCAGGTCGCGGAGGGCGACGTCGTGGGCGCGCAAGTGGACCGGCAGGGGCAGGTCGAAGCGGTACCAGGTGGCGCCGCCGGGCGTGTCGAGCGGCACCCGGAGGTCGAATGGGTCCGGCGGCGGTGCCGCGGCGGCCTGGCCGAGGACGAACGACAGGAACAGCAGGGGGATGCGGGTCACGGCTGGGGCCTCGGGCGGTCGGAGGAGGGGGCGGCGGCAGCGGCGGGGCGCGGCGGCAGCGGCGCGAAATAGCCGATCACCAGCAGCAGCACGCCGACCCCGATGAAAGAAAAGATGCGTTCCAGCCCGCCGTGGTTTCCCAGATCCACCAGGAACAGCTTCACCACCACGATCCCGCACAGGACGGCACCGGCGCTCCACAGCCCGCGCAGGCCGCGGCGGTGGCCCACCAGCATCAGCGCCAGGGCGGCGGTGGTCCACAGCAGCGACAGGCTGGCCTGGACCAGCATCGAGTTCAGCAGGGAATCGAGCCGGTACGGGATCCCCGCCCAGTGATGGGCGCTGCGGAACACGCTGGCGGTGAGCAGCGCCAGCAGGGAGAGGCCGGTGACGGCGGCCGGCAGCCGGGATCCCTGGTCCGGATACGGGCCGCCACAGGTCGACCATTGATAAATCCCGAACAGGGCCAGCAGCAGCCCGGTTTCCAGCGGATTGATCAGGGGCAGGAAGGGCAGGGGAGCGGCGCTGCCGTCCCCGGCGGCGTTGGCGAACCAGAACCAGAACAACAGCAGGGCGGCGACCGGGCCTGCGGCCAGCCGGCGGTATTCCCGCTCGTGGGCCGCCAGGGGCCACCCCGGCAGCGGCCGTGGCGACGCCATCGCCAAGAGGTACGCCGCCGGCAGCAGGGCCCAGCCGAAGCTGCGCCAGGCCGCCCGCGCTTCCGCCAGCTCGCCCACCAGATGGCGCAGTTCCAGCGACACCAGGCCCAGCACCAGCCAGCAGCCCAGGATGTGACCACGGGAGAGTGCCCGCGGCGGCAGCAGGTTGGGCAGGCGCCGCAGGCCGTGGTAGTAGGCGAAGGCCAGCGCGGGCCAGCCGAGCCAGCCCCAATCTGCGGCCGGATGGCGGTAGCCGTCGAGCCAGTCGTGGAGCAGGCCCAAGGCCGCCGGGATCAGGCTGGAAAGGCAAAGCAGCGCCAGCAGCGGCCAGCGGCTGCGCCGCGCCACCCATGCCCAGCCGAGGACGGTGGCGGCGGCGACCACCAGCAAGACGTGGACCCGGGCGGGAGCTGTCACGAAACGTGCCGCCTCCTGCGACCAGGCCCACAGCCACCACGCCGACGCCCACAGCAGCAGCAGGGCCGCGGCGCGTTCCAGCGGGAGCGGCTGCGGCTCGCCGCCGCCTGCCGCCCGCCGTAGCTTCCAGGCGCCGGCGAAAGCGGCTGCCGCCAGCGCCGCGGGAGTCCAGAAGCCGTTATGGGCGAGCGGGATCAGATCGCCCGCCGGCAAGTCCGCCAGCAGGCCGGGGCCGGCGAGCAGATAGCTGATGCCGCCGATCAACTGCAGCACAAGGCCGAACAGCAAGGCGACGCCGAGCCGCAGGGTCATCCCCAGCCACAGGATGAGCAGCCCGCTGCCGCCCCATACCGCGCCGACCCGGTGCCAGGGCAGCACGAACAGCACCGCGAGGTTGATGAAGACCAGGCCCGCCAGCAGCACCCAGGCCAGCATCCGCAGGAGGGCGGCGTCGCCCTGCACCGAGCAGTCGCGGCGGGCGGCCAGCATGCCGCCGATCAGGGCCAGTCCCAGCAGGGACGCGGTGACCAGTCCGTGCCAGCCGGAATCGAGAACTCCGGCTCCCGCCCCGTCCTGTCGCAGCGATACCAGCAACAGGCCGCCACCCAACAGCTGCACGGCGAAGGCGCTGTACAGAAACGTCCGCGACGGCAGCCGCAGGCCGGCCCACAGGGTGGCCAGTCCGGCCAGTGCCCAGCAGATGACGGTCGCCTCCAGGGCGAACAACAGCGGCGCGGTCAGATAGAGAAAGCCGAGGCCGCCGCAGGCCAGCAGCGGCTGCAGCCGATGCTCCCACCGCCGGTACTGGCCAGGCGGCGCCAAGCGTGACTGGTGATGGCTGAACAGTCCGGCGACCCCCAGCAGCAAGGCGCCAAGGGGGGCGCCATCGAGCAGGGTGGCGGTCCCTGGCCGCAGCGTGGCGAGGAAGTCGAGGCCCGCGGCGAATTGCAGCAGCAGGGCAAATACCCGCGCCAAGGGGCGCTGCTGGCTCAGCCCCAGCCAGTAGATGCCGGCCCCCTCCACCGCCCAGGCCGCCGCCGTCCAGCGGGCGTCGAGCGCCAGCGGGATCGCCAGGGTTCCGAACACCACCGCCAGTGCCAGGCAGGTTTCCGTCAGCAGCAGCACCCGGCTGCCAAGCCGGCGCGCCAGCAGCGACGCCAGCAGGGCGTAGAACAGCCCCAGGCCGAGGGCACTGAAGGCGGCACCGAACTCGAGGTGACGGATCACCGCGTACTGCAGGCCGAAGCCGATCAGGGGCGGGCCGAACAGGGTGGAGGCATCGACTGCGTCGCCCTGGCGCGCCGACCAGGCCAAAAGCTCTGCGCGCCCCTCCGGTGCCGGTCCGGCATCGCGCAGCGTGCGCCGTGCGAACAGCAGCCCGATTGCCACATACATCAGGAAGAAGCTCGCCAGGAACGGCTCGGTGGTGGCCAGCAGTTCCGGCCGGTAGTACTTCAGGCCCCAGGCGCAGCCGATGCCGAAGGTGCCGAGGAAGCCGACCAGGTTCAGGGCGCGCCAGGCCCTGAACCAGGCGATGGCCAGGATGCCAGCGTCGAGCAGCAGAAAATAAGAGAAAAGACCCACATGATTGCCACCGCCGGTGGACGTCAGAATCGGCGCGGCGAAGCCGCCGAGCGCCGCGGCCACCGCCAGTGCCAGGGCGTCCTGCAGCACCGCGAGAGCCGCGGCGGCGGCGGTGACCAGCACCATCAGGACGAAGGCCGCGGCCGGGGGCAACAGCGGGTGCAGGCGCATGGCGGCGAACAGGGTGAGATACAGCACCGCCACACCAGTCCCCTGCAGCATCAGGCCGTAGGCGGCATTCCTGAGGCGCAGTTTCCAGCCCAGAGTCAGCAGCCCGATGGCGGTCAGAGCGACTCCGGCATAGCGCAGCTCCAGCGGCACCACCACCCGCTCGGCAGCGTAACGCAGCAGGAAGGCCAGCCCCAGGAACAGCAGGATGGCGCCGATCCGCAGCACGGTATTGCCGCCCAACAGCCACGCCCTGGCCGCCGCCAGGTCCTTTTCCAGCCAGCCCGGCTCGGCCGGCTTGGCATCCCGCAGCCAAGTCGGGATCGGTTCGGGAGCCGCTACTTCCAGGGTGTCATAGGTCATGGCCGCGTCCTTTCGGCCGACTTCCGTGGTCTCTCTCGCCAAGCTCGTCTTCGGTGGTGGCGGAAACGTTGCCGCCAGGGGCCGCGGCGGCGGTGTTTCGGCAAACCAGGGGTCGGCGGCGGCATCCGGCTCCACTGCCGGCAAGCCGAGTTCCGCCAGGCGGCTTTTCATCGCCCCGGAGTTTTTCAGCAACGCCTCGTGGAGGAGATCGAGACGGCGCTCCAGCGAGTTCAACCGCAGGCCCTGGCCGATCGCCAGTCCGATCAGTCCACCCAAGACCCAGCCGGAGTCCGAGTCGATGCCGGCGCCGAGCAGGACGCCGATGGCCATCAGTAACCATTGCATAAGGATTTGCCGCGCTGATATTGCCCGTCGTCGTTTCGAAAAAGTCTTGTATGAAATTGCGCTCCGGTCCAGGTTTCCGCCCCAATACTGTTGAAAGAAGCAACCCTCTCCTTGCGGGACAATGCCGTTCAGGTAAGTCTCTTTGGTTCCCTCTCCCTGCGGGAGAGGGTTAGGGTGAGGGCAAGAAGCGTCAATAGTTTCAACAACGTTGTCGCAAGTGTTGGGTGCCCCGACCCTCACCCCGACCAGCTCCGCCCCCTCGCTTCGCTCTCCCCGGAAGGAGAGGGGCCAACTTCAGCAAGATCGGGGTTCCGCCCAGGTCACGACGCGGTTTTCGCGCGGGCAGTGGCAGTCGCTACCGCGCTCGGACAAGGCGGCGATGGCCTGCACCTTGCCGAAGCGAGGGCGCAACCGGAAAAAGGGGAAGAGCCACCGGATGCCGCGGAAGCCTAGCCCCGATCAGCCGTTCTCAGAGGAATCGCCGAAGCGCCGGGAGTTCGGTGTTTGCGACCGAAACCAATCCAACCAAGGCCTCTTGTCGGCGGATTTTACACTGCAACAAGTCCGGTCAATATGTTCAAAGTGCTGTTTTGAAATGAAACGCGCCGGTGCCAAGGTGACCCGGAAGCGGTAGTCGCTGGCGCCGAATCCTGGAATCGAGGGGCGGGCCGATTCGGGAGGAATCAGCTTCCGACGACGGTCGTCCCATAACCCGTTGAAAAAAATAATACGCTTATGCTACTGACGCTCCGGTGTGGTGGCTCGAACTCACTCTACCGAGCCCTGTTGTGCGCCTAGGGAGTCGTGCCGGACCATGCCGTCAGGAATTTTTACAACCGTCTTTCCAATCGCTGGATCCCTCCCGATCGCAAACCGGCAGACCCGGCCCCGTGTTGAGTAAATGCGAAACGGTCCCAATATTGCACCCGCACTTCCTTGCAGAATCCCGGGTTGGGCGCAGGCCGTCGCGAGACCCCGCGGTCTTCGGGACGAAATCTGCCGGACAAATCCAATTTCACGACAACTCAAGGGGGATCCATGAAGACCACTGCTATTGCTGCCGTTCTGTTTGCCGGTTTTTTGTCCATCGGAATGGTGCCGGAGCAGGCCGCCGCCGAGGAAGTGCCCGCGTGCGTTCACAACAGGACCCGGGTCGTGCGTTTTGCCCCGACCTGCAAGAGGAAGGAGACGGCCCTCATCTTCAACACGACGGGACCGCAAGGGCCGCAGGGCATTCAAGGGGTACAGGGACCAGCCGGTCCGCAGGGTCCGAAAGGAGATACCGGCGCGCAGGGCCCGGCCGGGGTGTCACCGGAAGAACTGCAGCAGATCGGCACGGACGTCGCTACCCTGAAGACCGACGTCACGGCATTGAAGGGGCGGGCCACGACACTGGAAACCGACACCGCAACCCTCAAGGCCGACGTCACGGCACTAAAGGGGCGGACCACCACTCTGGAAACCGATGTGGCGGATCTCAAGACACGGGTTACTGCGGTGGAGGACCATCTCGTCACGGTGGATGCCGAGATCAACGACATCAAGAGCGGCGGCGGGCGTGTCGTCGACCGAGTCGGCGTCTATGAGGACGAATTCGTGCAGGTGCGGGTTACCGGCGAAGGGCGCGAGAAGGACGTCAACGACAAGGTGACCCTGCACTTCGGATTCGAGATCAAGAACATCAGCAATGGCGACTTATACTTGGGCAGTCCGAGCACCAATATTTGGAGTACCGGCGGACTGGTAACCGTGCAGGAAGATGGTAGCGGTGCGACTTGCAATGCCTTCGGATTGGGCAGCACTCTTCCGGGTATCTATAGCGCCAACCGGACTACCAAGACGAGTTATCAGAAGATCCCGGCCGGCGGATCCGTATTCGCCTTTTGGAACAGCAATGGGACTAACGGAAATTATACCACCTGCCTCAATACCTTCTCGGGCTTCACCTACAACATCAGCTTCATCCTGATCCGCTTCGATACCCAGATCGAGAACGGCGTCGAATTGGGCACGATCTCTTTCAAGCACCAATTGCCCACCGTGCAGTGACAGCGACTTTGCGGCTACGACTGCTCCCACGGCAGGCCATGAAAGCGCCAGCCACCCAGGGTGCCGCGGTGCCTCTGCTGGTCCAGCGCTCCCTCGAAGCCTTCCTCGACGTTGGTCAGATCGCGGTAGCCGGCCGCCGCCAGGGCCTTGGCGGCGTCGAGGGAGCGCTGGCCGCTGCGGCACATGAGAAAGATCGGGGTGTCGGGGTTGGCGATGCGCTGGCGCACCTCATCGACGAAATTGGGATTGGGCTTCCAGTCGGGGGCGTCCTTCCAGGGGATGTTGACGGCCCCCATGGCGTGGCCGACGAAAGCGAATTCGACACGGTCGCGTACATCCAGCAGCACCGCTCCGCTGTTCTGGTGCAACGCTGCCCAGCATTGCTGGGGGTTCAGGCTCTTGATCTGGCTCATGGGATCGTCCTCGGGGCAATGGCAATGCCGTTAAGTTAAGCCCCTCTCCCTGCGGGGAGAACGGAGCGAGGGGGGCGAAGCCGGTTGATAGGGTAAGGGCCAAGCGGCCAATGCTCGCGGGAACTCCGTGGAAACAATCGGGCGTTTTAGCCCGCACCCTAGCCCTCTCCCGCAGGGAGAGGGGACCAAGCCGCCTAAACCTGACGACATTGGGGGCAATGGAGGGTGGTAGTCAGTCTTTCTGGCCCACGTAGCAGGCTTCGTCGCGCAGGCCCAGCGCGAGATCGCCGCAACGGTGGTCTTCCCGGTAATACCTTAGCCGCAGATCCGCAAAAAGCACCGGCAATTCATTCTCCCGCAGCAAAAAGTCGGGATTGGAAGGACCGGTGGCGCTGCACTTGGCGCGGGTGAAGGTCTGGTAGAACAGCAGTCCGCCCGGCCTGAGGGAGGCGACGATGGCGTTGGCCAGGGGCCGGGCCAGAAAGCGGCTGACGGTGACGACGTCGAAGGCGTCGTGAGGAAAGGGCTCGGTCTCGACGTCGCGCCGCTCGGTCCGGACCGGCAGGCCCAACCGCCGGGCGTGGCCGGCGAGCAGGCGCAAGGCGACGTCGGAGATGTCCCAGGCGCTGGTCCGGAGTCCGCGGCCGGCCAGCAGCAGGGCGTTGCCGCCGAGGCCGCAGGCCAGGTCCAGGGCATCGCCCTGTGCCGGCAGCAGGTGCAGATTCGACAGCAGCACCGCCGCGGCTGCCGGCGCCTCCGCACCGGCCCGGTGGATGCGGTTCCATTTTTCACGCGGGCTGGACATGGCGCCGTCAGCGGCCCGGTTCCACCTGGAACATCTTTTCCACCACCCGGATCAGCTTCTTGTCGTGGAGGAACATGATGACGTGGTCGCCGTCCTCGATCACGGTGTCGTGGTGGACCTGCAGCACTTCCTCGCCGCGCACCAGGGCGCCCATGACGATGCCGCTGGGCATCTTGATCTGGTCGAGCCGCTGGCCGACGATTTCCGACGAACCGGCGGTGCCGTGGGCGATGGCTTCGATGGCCTCGGCGGAACCGTGGCGGAGGGAATGCACCTGCACCACGTCGCCGCGGCGGATGTGGCGCAGCAGGGCGCTGATGGTGGACTGCTTGGGGGAGATCACCAGATCCACCAGATTGGCGTCGATGATGTCGGCGTAGGCGTTCTTGTTGATGAGGCTGATCACGCGCCGGGCGCCCAGCCGCTTCGCCAGCATGGCGGACAGGATGTTGGCCTCGTCGTCGTTGGTGATGGCGCAGAAGACGTCGGTGGTCTCGATGTTCTCGTTGATCAGCAACTCCTTGTCGGAGGCGTCCCCCACCAGCACCACGGTGTTGTCCAGTTCGGCGGCGATCTTGGTGGCGCGCTTGATGTCCTTCTCGATCACCTTGACCTGGAATCGCTTCTCCAGTGCCCGCGCCACCCGCTTGCCGATGTGGCCGCCGCCGGCGAACATCAGGCGCTTGTAAGGCTTGTCCAGTTCCCGCAGTTCGCTCATGACGTCCTTGATCTCCTCGCTGGAGGCGACGAAGAACACCTCGTCGTCGTCCTCGATGATCACCTTGCCGTTGGGGATGATGGGCTGGCCGTTGCGGAACAGGGCGGTGATGCGCGCGTGCACGTTGGGCATGTGCTGATGCAGCTCCTTGATCTCGCGCCCCACCAGGGGGCCGCCACGGTGGGCGCGGACCGAGGCCAGGCGCACCTTGCCGTCGGCGAAGTCCACGACCTGGGAGGCGCCGGGGTATTCCAGCAACCGCTCGATGGACTGGGTGACGATCTGCTCCGGGCTGATCACCACGTCGATGGGCAGGCACTCCTTGGAAAACAACTGGGGATAGCTGGTGTATTCCAGCGCCCGCACCCGCGCGATCTTCTTCGGGATCTTGAACAGGGTGTCGGCGATCTGGCAGGCCAGCATGTTGGTCTCGTCGTCGCTGGTCACGGCGATGATCATGTCGGTATCGGCGGCGCCGGCCCGTTCCAGCACATTGGGATGGGCGGCGTTGCCCTGTACCGTGGCGATGTCGTAGCGGTCGGCGAGGTCTTTCAGCAGGCCCGGCTGGCTGTCGATCACGACGATGTCGTTGGCCTCGCTGGCGAGGCTGGCGACCGCGCTCGTTCCCACTTGTCCGGCGCCCAGGATGATGATTTTCATGAAGAGGTTCCGTGCGGAGGTTGCATGGCGACAATCGATGCAGTGCCGCGTCCGAAAATCCGAACGGGGTGCTGAACACGAAATGATATCAAGCGGAGACGGTTTCCGGGTGGTTTGGCTAGGAGTCTGTCAGGGCGAAACCACACTAACCCAGAGCAGTGCCCTGTTGAGCTTCTCCGCCGCCGCCTGGAAGGGTGGGGCGCGGGATACCTGGATCGGTTGGGATTTCCGCCACCACCAGGATCGCCTGCATCTCATCGCCAACAACGTGGGTGCTCAGCGCCGATGAGGAGGCGATTCGGTTTCACCCGGGCGTTTCTGACCGACAAGGCCATCGCTCGCGTGCAGCAGCGGCCGCGCCAGCGGGCCCTCAAGCTGTTCGAGCGGTGCGGTGATGTCGGCCGAGGTGGTGGACATGATGAGCCGGTGGGGCCGCCGCGGCGGCTTCTCGACCCTGTGATGGGATCGGGAATCAGGGCGCGGGATACCGACTGTGATGGCGGGACCGTGACCAGTCGTTGTAGGATGGATTTCGGTCCCGAAGGAAACACCGACTGCCGTGGCTAGAATCACCATGTACGCTACCAACATCTGCCCTTTCTGCATCATGGCGGAACGCTTGTTGCGCTCGAAGGGCGTGACGGAGATCGAGAAGATCCGAGTGGATCTTGACCCCGAACAGCGCCAGGCCATGATGGAGCGAACCCGCCGACGTACCGTTCCGCAGATCTACATCGACGATTTCCATGTCGGCGGCTTCGACGACCTGGCGGCGCTGGACCACCAAGGCAAGCTGGATCCCCTCCTGCAGCGCTAGCAGCGCACCGGTGCGAGATGGCTGCGGCAGTTTCTCGAGTGCCGTCAGGCGCTCAGCACATTGCGGCGCCGATCCGCACGATTGATCCGGCGATCGCCGATCGTTTCCGGGTATAGCGGCCGATAGGGCTCACGCCGGTCATGGTAGCGCCGGTCCGGATGGTGCTGATATCGGCAGGTACAAGCCAGGCAATCGCAGTCGGACAGCGGGAGAATCGGCGCCAGGCGCCGGAGAAACCGAGTCCCCACCAGTGCCCGCACGGCGGCACAGGCACTTTCCTGAATTTCGATCGTTACGCAGGCGAACGCCTCCCCAGCCTGTTGCAGCGACACCCGCCGCCGCGTCCCGATGGGGCGGCGACTGCGCCAAGACCAAACCAAGGCCACGACAACGGCTATTCCAATGGCAATTGCAAACTTCATCGTCACCTCACGAAATTCGACCAGGATTCCTAGCTGGAAAACAAAGCTCGCGGCTCGAAGAGCCAAGAGCGGGACGTTTTCCATGCCCCCCAGAAGGCCCAGGGCCGGGCGGGTTCCCGGAGGGCGCAGGCTCTA
>Ga0233425_10006103_pt1 | contig 18257 bp, 18 predicted proteins | sample Watercolumn_Towu_2_FD_181712 | JGI IMG/M metagenome (GOLD analysis project Ga0233425, IMG submission 181712) | Freshwater microbial communities from Lake Towuti, South Sulawesi, Indonesia - Watercolumn_Towuti2014_140_MG | ecosystem: Environmental > Aquatic > Freshwater > Lake | place... | reverse complement strand
CGTCGCGCACCAGCGCCTCGACGTGCGCGGTCTCGCCGGGCCGGTAGATGCCGCGGTCGGCGTAGAGGAAGGCCTCGCAGCCGCCTTCGCCGAGGTAGGGATCGCCCTGCGTGCCTTCGACGGCGATGCCGCCGATCTTCAAGTAGGAGAGATCGTCGCCGAGGCGCGCGATGACGAGCGAGGGCTGCTGCTCCGGCGGCGCGTCGCGCCGGCAGGGCAGGAACACGAGGCCGTCGCCGTCGGCGCGGCCGCGCGCCAGCTCCATGTTGTTGCGGGCGTGGAGCACGACCTCGGCACCGCCGGCCGGCCGGCCGGCAGCCAGCGAGTTCACCCACGCCAGCACGCCGTCCCGTCCGAGCTTGGCCGAGAGGCCCAGGTCGGTCACAACCACCAGGCGCTCCGACCTGCCGTCGTCGTACCAGGGGCGCGGCGGCGGCTGGCGCAGCGTGACATCCAGGCCGTAGACGCCGGCCGGCCGGCCGCCGGCCAGCGTGCGCAGGTTGACGTAGAACTTGTGTTCGCGGTTCGGCCGCGCGGGCAGCCGCACGAGATTGGTGACCGCCGGATCGCTCAGGTCGCCGATGCCGCCGAGCCCGTTGGCGTGGAAGACGACGTTCTCCGGCCGCAGCCGCCGCAGCGCGACCTCGCACGCCTGCACGTTCACGGCCAGCACCGGCACGTTGAGGCTGCCCTGCGGCGAGAGATACGCGCCTTCCGCCGGGATCGTGACCGCGGCCGCGCGGTCGGGGAAGACCGCCTGCCGCTCGGCATCCTCGGCGAGTTTGCTGCCGTCCGCCGCCCGCAGGCCCTTGCGGAACGTGAACGTGTAACGCGTGCCGGGCTGGAAGTCGCCGGCGAGCGTGCAGCCGGACCACCACGAGGCGACGTCGAACCGCACCGGCGGCTGCACCGAAACGAACGGCGCCGCCTCCGCCAGATCCACCGGCTTGCCGAACGCGACCTGAACGCAGGCGGGCTCGAACGACGGGCTGCGCGTCTCGAGCGACCCGATCCGAAAGGCGTTCACGACCGGAACGAGCATGCGCTGCTCGGCGTCGCTGGCGGGTGTCGCGCCGTCGGCCGCGACCAGACCTCGGCCGACGGTCACCACCAGATGGTCGCCCGACTCGACCGGCTCCGCGGTGCGGATCAGGACTTCCGGCGAGCCGATGGCGCCAACCGGTTCCCAGGAGACGGGAATCCGGGCGGCCTCGTCCCGCGACAGGCGGACGGCGGTGCCGAGCTGCGGCGCGGCCGGCGCCGCGCTGAAGCTCAGCCGCAGGACCGCCGTGCGGCTGGCGCCGTCATAGGCGGCCTGCGACGCCGCGAGCAGGCGCAGCGGCTGGAGGCGGGCGGCGGCCGGCGTGGCCGGCGGCAGGGCGCCGGCCACGGACGCCAGCCGGGCGCCTGTCGGCCGGTCGCCGACGAGCCGCCAGACGGCCCAACCGTTGAGCAGCAGGAAGCAGACGGCGAGGAGGAACCACTTCCGTTCGCCGCGCGGGCGGCCGCGCTCCTGCGCGTCCGCGGCTCGTCGCCAGGGTTCATCCCCGAAGCTCGCCTCGGACGACTCGCCACGGGCGGCCGCGCAGGCGCGCGACCCTTCCGGGATTCCGGCCGGCTCGGCGTCCGCCGGCCCGTACGAATCCGGCGGGTCCATCTCGGCCAGCACGGCCTCGAGGTCGGCGGCGGTCGGCGCGTCGCCGGCGCGGCGGCGCAGCGCCTCGCAGACGTGGCTCTCGAGCTGGCGGCGCAGGTCGGCGCGCACGTCGGCCGGCCGGCCGCCCGCGCACGCGTCCACCGCGTCCAGGTAGGCGCCGATGCGCCGCGCGATCTCCGGGGCGAAGGTCATGGCGAAGGCTCCTTGCGCGGGGGTCCGCGCCGCAGGCCGGCGATGGCCTGCGCCAGCAGTTCCCAGTAGGCGTTCATCTCCGCGACGCGCAGGCGTCCGGCGACGGTCAGGGCGAAATAGCGGCGCGGCGGGCCGGCGGGCGAGGGCACGTCGCGGACTTTCAGCAGCCCCTCGGCGCGCAGGCGGGCGAGGATCGGGTAGACCGTGCTCTCGGAGACGGCGAGGGCCTCGACGTTCTTCAGCGCCTGGACGATCTCGTAGCCGTAGCTTTCGCCGCGGCGCAGGACGTTCAGCACGCAGAACTCGACCAGCCCCTTGCGCAGTTGCGTGACCCAGCCATCCATGCGCTACTCCGCCATACGTATTACGCAATGCATAGTAGCAGCCCGGCCGGGCGGCGTCAAGGGGGCGCGGGTCGGTTCTCGACACCGGCCGCCGGTTGTGCTTTACTGTTTCCGTTCGTCGCCTTCCGGCCGGCCGTGCGCCGCCGGGAGCGCGCCGCCGCCGCGACTGTCGCGGCATTCTCCTCCACGCGTCCGGCGGGCAGAGAAGCACACACCCCGGACACGAGCGATCCCATGCATCCGCCCCACCGGCCCGCGGCCGGCGCGCCGACGCGCCTGCCGCACGCCGCGCATCCCCCGCAGACGCCTCACACCGCGCACCCTGCGCCCCGCCTGCCGCACGCCCCGCACACGCCCCATCGGAGTCCGGAGCCCCGACCCCGGAACCCGGAACCCGGACCCCGGAATCCGGACACCCGCCACCCGCCATCCGCCGCCGGCGGCTTCGCCCTGCTGCTGCCGCCGCTGCAGCGCGCGCTGGCGGAGGAAGGCTACGCCGAGCCGACGCCCATCCAGGCGCAGGCCCTGCCGCTGCTGCTGGAGGGCCGCGACATGCTGGGCTGCGCGCAGACCGGGACCGGCAAGACCGCCGCCTTCGTCCTGCCGCTGCTGCAGCGCCTGGCGCAGGCGCGGCGTCCGGCCGCGTCCGGCCGTCCGCGCGCGCTGATCCTGGCGCCGACGCGCGAGCTGGCGGCGCAGATCGGCGACAGCATCCGCACCTACGGACGCCACGCGCGCGCCACCTACAGCGTGATCTTCGGCGGCGTCGGGCAGAACCCGCAGGTGTACGCGCTGCGTCAGGGCGTGGACATCGTGGCGGCGACGCCCGGCCGGCTGCTCGACCTGATGCGGCAGGGGCACGTGCGCCTGGACGCGGTCGAATACTTCGTCCTCGACGAGGCCGACCGCATGCTGGACATGGGGTTCCTGCCCGACATGCGGCGCGTGATCGCCGCGCTGCCGCCGAAGCGCCAGTCGCTCTTCTTCTCCGCCACGCTGACGCACGAGGCCGTGGCGCTGGCGCGCACGCTGGTGCGCCCCGACGCCGCGCACGTCACCGTCGCCCCCGAGCAGCCGGCCGTGGAACGGATCGTCCAGAAGGTGCTCTTCGTGGACAAGGCCGACAAGGACGCGCTGCTCGTGCGGCTGCTGCGCGACGAGGCCGTGACCCGCGTGCTGGTCTTCACGCAGCGCAAGCACATCGCCAACCGCGTCGCGGAGCGGCTGCGCGCCGCCGGCATCCCGGCCGCCGCCATCCACGGCAACAAGAGCCAGGGCGCGCGCACGCAGGCGCTGGAGGGCTTCCGCGCCGGCCGCGTGCGGGCGCTGGTGGCAACCGACATCGCGGCGCGCGGCATCGATGTGGACGGCATCACGCACGTCATCAACTACGAGCTGCCCAACGAGCCGGAGACCTACGTGCACCGCATCGGGCGCACGGCCCGCGCCGGCGCCGACGGCGACGCCGTCTCGTTCTGCTGCGCGGAGGAGCGCGACATCCTGCGGGCGATCGAGCGGCTGCTGCGGCGTCCGATCCCCGCCGACACCCGCCACGACCTGCACAGCGAGGCGGCGCGCGGCGCCACCGGCACCGCGGCGCGCCCGCCGCCGCGCGCGTGGCACGGCCGCCCGCACCACGCCGCGCACCGACACGCACACCACAACGCCCACCGCCGTTCTTGACGCCGCACCGGCGCCGGCGCGACACTGGCCGCGCCTTGCAGCGGAGGGGAACATGCTGCCGTTCGAGTACGAGATGAAGGTCCGCGTCCGGTATGCGGAGACCGACCGCATGGGCGTGGTGTGGCACGGCGACTACCTGCGCTACTTCGAGGACGCGCGCACGGAGGCGCTGCGCGCCTGCGGCTGGTCCTACCGCGACATGGAGCGCGACGGCATCATGCTGCCGTTGACCGAGGCGCACATCGAGTACCACAGGCCGGCGACCTACGACGATATCCTGACGGTCAAGGTCCGTGTCGCGGAGCCGCCGACGGCGCGCTTGCGGTTCGAGTACGAGATCCGCAACGAGGCCGGCGAGAAGCTGGCCACCGGCCACACGGTCCTCGGCTTCGTGGATGCCGCCACGCGCCGGCCCTGCCGCCCGCCGCAGCGCCTGCGGGACCTCTTCCGGCCGGCGTAAGATTAAGGAAATGCGGTGTCGCGTGCCGGGTGGCGCGACCCGCTCCGCACCCGCCACCCTCACCCGACACCGATCTCTCCGTCAGTGGAACGCGTAAGACAGCAACTGTTCCGCCTCCGCGCGCCACTCCGGATCGAAGCGCCGGCCGGCCGGCAGCCGCACGAAGACGCGCCGGCTGGCGAAACGCCGCCGGTCGGCCGGCGACACCAGCCGGTCCAGCCAGTGCGGGGGCAGGCGGCGCACGGCGGCGATCATCGCGTCGAGGAGGTCCAGCGGCTCCTCGCGCGATGGCGCCAGCACGAATTGCCAGAGGATGTCCGGCTCGGCGGCGACGGCCGCGCGCATGGCCGCGACGATCGCACGACGCTGCGCGTACAGGTCGTCTCCCGCGAAGAACACGGTGCGGCGGTTGGCGGCGGCTGCCGCCGCGAGAGTGCGGAGTGCGGAATGCGGAGTGCGGAGTGCCGAATCCGGGCTCTCGACACCTGACACCTGACACCCGTCGCCTGGCGCCTGGCGCCTGCCGCCCGGCGCCTGGAACAGATCCGGCAGCCGCGTGCCGACGAACCGCCGCGTGGGCGCGTCAAAACCGCCGAGCTGCCGCTCGGCGCGCCGCTCGAGTGCGGCCATGCGCCGGCGGCCGAGGAGGCGGGTGGCGACCACGCGGTAGGGCGGCAGGCGCTGGGCGCGCAGGCCGAGGGCGCGGCGGCGGTCGCGCAGCTCGGTGCCGGGGAGGAGCAGCAACGGCAGGATCTGCGCGTGCGCCTTCGGGAACGCCGCCAGCCACCGCAGCGCGGCGGCGACGTCCTCCGGCCCCTGTCCCGGCAAACCGTACAGGAAGTCGATCGTCGGCCGGATGCCGTGGCGCTCCAGGGCTTCCAGCCCGCGGCGCACGCGGCCGAGATCGGCCGGCCGCCGGAGGCGGCGCAGCACGCCGGGGTCCGTACTCTGCACGCCGACCTCGGCTTCGGCCACGCCGGCCGCGGCGAGCGCGGCGGCATCGGCGTCGGTGAGCGTGTCGGCGCGGATTTCGACGAAGAAGCGGATGCGGCGGCCGGGATTGGCGCGGCGCATGGCGCCGAGCACGGCGCGGAACCGCGGGTGGGCGTTGAAGGTCGGGTCCACGAGCCGGATCTCGCGGGCGCCGCGCCGGCGCAGCGCGCGGATGCGGCGGCCGACCTCGGCCGGCGCCAGGCCGCTCCAGGCACGGCGGCGGAGGTTGTAGCAGCAGAACGCGCAGCGCAGCGGGCAGCCGCGGCTGGTCTCCAGCGAGGCCATGCCGTGGCGGTCGGGACGGCAGACGGGGTGGTCAACGGCCGGAAGGAGTTCGGCCAGCGGACGGCACGGGGGCGGGCGGCGGCCCCAGGCGCGTCCGCGGCCGCGGCGCCAGCCGACCGTCTGCCAGTCGGTCTCGCGGCCGCGGCGCAGCGCCGCGAGGAGCGACGGGAAAACCGGCTCGCCCTCGCCGATCACGGCCACGTCGGCGCCGGCCGCGTGCTCCAACAGCGGGTGATCGCGGCACACTTCGGGGCCGCCGACCACGGTCCGCAGTCCGGGCAGCCGGCGTTTGAGCGCGGCGAGCAGGCGCAGTGTGCGCTCCACGTTCCACAGGTAGAGGGTGGCGGCGACGACGTTCGGCGCGGCGCGGGCGATGGCCTCCAGCAGCGCGGCGTTGCCGGCCGCATCCTGGGCGGCGGGCGTCGGCGCCACCCGCCACCGCGGCGCCTCGCGCGAACGCTCCAGGGCGGTCTGCAGGCCGGCGGCGGCGAGCATGGCGTTCTCGCCCGGCATGGTGACGTCCGGATCGAGCCGCGGCAGTTGCAGGAAGAGCAGGCGCCGGGGACCGTGCATGGCCCGAGTGTCGGATGCGCGGGCAGCCGGTGTCAAGGCGCGCCGCGGCCGGCGCGGCGCGTCAGGAGGGCGCCGGCGGCCAGTCCGGCGGCCGCCGCCGCGGGCTCGACACGCATCGGCGCCGCGACTACAGTCCAACACCGCGGTACTCCGACTGACACCGGAAGCAGGACGCGAAACCATGAAGGCCGGCATATCCAGCGACGCCGCCCGCTTCGAGCCGCGCGCCTCGCCCGCGCCGTATCGCCGGTGGGGATCGGACCTGGAGGCGCACTCCATCCAGCAGATGGAGAATGCCTGCAGGCTGCCGGTCTCCGTCGCCGGCGCGCTGATGCCCGACGCCCACACGGGATACGGCCTCCCCATCGGCGGCGTGCTGGCCGCCCGGGACGCCGTGATCCCGTACGCGGTCGGCATGGACATCGCCTGCCGCATGAAGCTCTCCGTGCTGGACCTGCCGGCGTCGGCAATCCGCGGCCAGGAGAGGCGGCTGCGCAACGCGATCGGGGAATCCACCTGTTTCGGCGTGGGCGGGGGCTTCTCGCCTGCGAAGGAACATCCGGTGATGGACGAGGACTGGTCCTTCAGTCCGGTCACCAGGCAGTACAAGGACAAGGCCGCGAAGCAGCTCGGGTCGAGCGGCAGCGGCAACCACTTTGCCGAGTTCGGAACCCTGACGCTCGGGTGCGATGACCTGGGGCTGAAGGCCGGGGTCTACTGCGCGCTGCTGAGCCACAGCGGCAGCCGCGGCACCGGCGGGCAGGTGGCCGCGTATTACAGCCGGCTGGCCATGAGCCTGCATCCGGAACTGCCGCGCGAGCTGACGCAACTGGCGTGGCTGGACCTGGCAAGCGAAGCCGGCCAGGCGTACTGGCGCGCCATGGAGTTGATGGGGCGGTACGCGGCCGCCAACCACTTCCTGATCCACCGCGACATCGCCAGGCTTCTGGGCGCCAAGGTGCTGCTGGACATCGAGAACCACCACAATTTCGCCTGGCGGGAGAACCACTTCGGGCAGGAGGTCATCGTTCACCGCAAGGGAGCGACTCCCGCCGGCAGGGGCGTCGTGGGCATTATCCCGGGGACCATGGCCACGCCGGGCTATGTCGTCCGGGGCAGGGGGGTTCCGGAATCGCTGAACTCCGCGGCCCACGGCGCCGGACGGCGCATGAGCCGGACGGCGACCCGAAACTCGTTCACCTGGCACGCCGCCAGGAAGTTCCTCGCCGAGCACGACGTGGTTCTGCTCTCCGCCGGACTCGACGAAGTGCCGATGGGCTACAAGGACATCGAGTCCGTCATGGCGGCCCAGAGCGACCTGGTCGAGATCGTCGCGCGCTTCGACCCGAAGCTCGTGAAGATGGCTCCCGAAGGCGGACAGTCCGAGGACTGAACGGGGCGCGACAAGAGGTCGCTCTGGACCGGCACGGCGAAGAGGAAGGCCGGCCACAATGCGCCGGATCGGCTGGACGGTCACTCCAGCACGACGGTCTCGAAGGCCGGTGCCCTACCCGGCCGCGAAGCTGCCGTTGCAGGTGGCCGCCGAGGAGAAGGCCGTGAGTTATCGGACGGGCGAAAAGGAGAAGAGGAAATGAAGGGGATGATGATCGGCTTGTTGGCGGCGTACGTCCTCGGTGCGGTCTTGTTCGGTGGGGCGTACACCTTCGGATTGCTGACGGTGGGGTTGCTGGCGGTGCTGGCGGCGCAAGGGGAGGTCCTGGTGAAGACCATGCGGGAGGTGCGAGACGAGTTGCGCAGGCACTCGAATGCCACGGTGGAGTGTCCGAAGTGCAAGGGGCGGATCCCACACCCTTGTGCAAAGACGGGGAAGTGGACGCCAACAGTCCACCAAACCAATACTCCCGCATCCCCTGTCAAACCGGTGTGAGGATGGGCAAAGGCTCCCAGGCGATGAAGGGCGCCAGTCGGCGCTTGAACCGACCCAGGTCGGCGTAATGCATGACGTCAAAGACGTGCTTCTCGTTCGCAAAACGTTGGTCGGCTCGGTGCAGCAGGTCATAGGACGGAACAATGCCGATGTTGTCCTGCCCCAGAAGTCGCATTCGAACGCTTTCCGGATTCGCGATGGCAATGGGCAGTCCGGCGTCATGGATAGCCAGGAACATGCGCATGGTCTCCACCATTCTGCCGATGGACTCGCCCCGCAGTTCCACCTGGAACCGCTCCTTGTTGTGCAGCGACGGGCGCGAGACTGACAAATCGATGTGCGTCGTATTCCCGCCGCGCTTGATCTCCCATGGGTGTCCCCCGTGACTTCGCTTGGGGTGCGTGCCATCAAGCCAGGCGGCGAACTCCAGGGCAGAGGCCGGGTTGATGTCCAAGAGGCCTTCGTGCCTGCCGTCCGCATAACGGGCGTACATCTCCCGCCCCGACAGCGACGCGTCAACGGTGTCCTCCTTCCGTTTCCCTGCGAGATACGCGATCCGGCAGCACTTGAAGTAGTCCGCGGCAGTCATAGTCGCCACTTCCATGTTCTCTGCCTTCCTGAAGAAACCCTGTTCCACCAGTCGTACCAACGCCCGCGTCTTGGCATCACCCAATTCCCGGTCCAGGCGATAGACATCGGGGAGAACCGCGCGTACGACTGCGTTTGGCACGATGCCGCACCGAAAGTCCAACGGGTACGCGGACTGCACGCGCCTGTTGGCGCCGATCCAGTCCCGCCTGACGACGCCCAGCCACCGATGCGCTGCAACGACCAACGCGGCCCATCGAGCGGGATCTTCCGAACTACATCGCGTACCCCCCAACCCGATATCCACCGCACGCACGGTCCTTCCGCCCTCGAACTCAAGACTCCTGCCATCGCCATTGACATGGGTGAGGTAGAAGGTTTCTCGGTACTTGGTGACGTGCAGGTACTGCCACCCCGCCTTTGACTCCGGGAACAAGATGCGCCAGACATGGTCCGCGGAGGACAATTCGTACGAGAAGGCGCCTAACTCGTTCACAAAGGCGCGCACGAGTGCGTCCGACTTCGTCTTGCCTTTTGTGCCCATTGCGTCTCTCCTCCCTCCTGCAACGTGCGGGCAATCGTACACCGCGGACGCCTTCATTCAAGGCCAATGCGTATCATGAATACTGCGACATCAGCGCGCGCAATCGCTTCTCCACCATGGCCCGGCGGCGCGGTGCGGCGATCCGGCGCGCGAAACGCCGGACTTCCGACCACTTGAACCCCTTGGGCAGTTCGATCTCAGGCAGGGCGGCAAAAAGCCGCGAACGCGCCGGAGTCAGGTAGAGGAAATCGGCCAACGCTTTCGCCGGCGTGGCCATCGGGACGCCGGTCCGCGCATCCACGTCAAACCCCGTGAACCATGACGGCGCCACATGGTGCACAGACACCGCTCCCAGCGGCGTGCGAATCAACCGCGAGCGTCCGAGCGACACCACGTAGTGCCGCTGCGGCATCTGCGACACCATGCCGTGGAAGTACAGCGCACTCTGCAATGACAGGTAGCATGGACTGGGTGCGGTCAGATAGACCGGCAACAACAGGGGGCTGACCTTGTCCGCGAACGCCCAGAGTCCCCGGCGCAGCCACACGATCTGTCGCGCCGTGGCCAGTCGCCCGAGCGTCTGGCTGGCGTGCGCCCGACCAATGCCCAAGGCCGCGGCCGCGTCGTTGGTGGTGAAGGCGGCCGTTCGCAGGTCGGACAAACGGGCCAGTGCGTTAACCGTCTTCATGACTGCCTCGCAACGCCTCCGACACCTTGAGGGCCATCTCTTCCCATAGGCCAGCCGCGTCATACGCCGGTTGCTGCTCTGCGGCCAGATAGGAAACGACCTGCCCCTTGAACTCCTCGAAACTCACACCCAGGCAGCGCTTCTGCGCTTCCCGGAGCATCTCCGGCGTCAAGGATGCGTTCTCGCGGGCGGGATCGACCGCACCAGAAGCCAGAAGCAGATGCAGGTCGAAAATGTCGCGCGCCTGTGGCACCGCTCGATGCGCCAACGCACCAACCTTCTGGCGCCAGGCAGGACCGATGGCGTAGTGCGAGGCCAGGATGGGCGGCAACCCGGTTGCCCGCAGAATCAGGGGATCCACGCTCTCCAGCACGGCGTCGGAAAACGGCGCACGTCGGGAGAACTCGATCTTGGTGGGCACCGGTTGTGGGGCGGCGGGTGTAAGCAGACCGAACTTCCAGCGCTGCGTGGTTTGCGTCTGCTTGGATTCCGTGACGTGCTCGACCTCCATTTCCCGAACCGCAAGCGCCTGGCGAAAAGCCTTGGCGGCCAGTACGCGATTGACTCGACGGCGCAACTCCTCGGTGGCGAGACCCTGGACGTCGAAGTCCATGACCTCTGAATAACGGACGCTCTTGAAGAAGAACCGCAGATTACACCCCCCCTTGAGGGCGTAGCACCGCTTGTCGAGTGCCGGCCCTGCATGTGAGAGGAACAACAGGTGGAAGACCTCGACGTACTGGACTTGCGTCAACCGATTCATGTCTCGCCTCTGAAAGAGGAACGGAAACATAATACCTGTACCCAACGCAGGTGTCAATTACGCGCATTGTCTAATAGACCATCGCGCACTACTTCCAGTCGCGGGCACCCGAGACACTGCTAGGCGGAAACTCGTCGATGGAAGGCTACCCGGACCCGCGGGAACTTCTTCCAATCTGCCATGCCGCCCACCAACTACTGGTGGACTCACGCGCCGACCGGGCATACAAACCCTCTCCAGTGGAATAGGACGTCGGTTCGTCTTTCCAGGGATCCAGTCGCCCGGATTGCTTACGCGCCCACGCCAGCCATCAAGGCACTGCCGGGTCCACCTTGTCAGCGGGTCCATGTGCCGCAGGTCGTCAGGCACCGGGATCGGCGGAAGGTCGACCGCCGGGGGGCGGCAAGGCCTCTGAACAGCGGGATCATCTGGCACGGAGGACTTGATCTCGATCTCGTAGTCAACCTGCGCATCCGGCAAGGGCGCCGTCGCGGGTTTCTGACCAACCGCCAACCGCGCCCAGTATCCTCGCGGCGGACAGGGAATCCTCTTGCGACTGCACAACTTCGCGAGGCCGCGGTCTGACAGACCGTACTCCGCAGCCACCTTGATCATCGGTTCCGCCCACACGCGCGCATACAACGCTTTCCGACTGATTTTGACCGTGTCCATGAGCGCACCGCCTTCCGCGACTCAGGTCGCACCGCTAATCATCTCACCATCTACCAAGACTGGCCATCTGCGTAATTCCTCAGACACCGCCGGCGACACCAGTCTCCGCAAGATTCCACTTGCAGATATGTCGTATATGAGTTACGTTAAGGCCGTCTTTGTAACCCATAGATGGCTCAATACAATGCACGACAAAAAACCACTGCTTCCGATTCCAGTCAGGCGTGCCCTGCTGCAACTCGGCGAGGACATCCGCAATGCCCGCCGCCGCCGCCGCATCCAGACGCAACTCATGGCGGAACGCGCCTCTATCAATCGCATGACTCTCTACCGGATCGAGCATGGCGATCCCCGTGTCGCCATGGGGAGCTACGCTACGGTTCTCTTCGTGCTCGGTATGCTGGACCGCCTGAGCCAGGTTGCCGCCGCAACGCAAGACCAGGTCGGCCTGGATTTGGAGGACGAGATTCTGCCCAAGCGTATTCGGAACCCCAGACTCCCGCGCTCACCGTCCACACCCCAGTCATGAAAACGCCCATCCTCGTCTACATAGATTTGGCCGGCGTCACCACACGGGTGGGAACACTCTGGACGCGAACCCGCAACACGCGCCAGAGCGCTACGTTCGAATACGCCCGCGAGTGGTTGGACAACCCGAACCGGTTCGCTCTCGAACCCGCACTCGCCATCGGCCCCGGCCCCCATCATACCCCCGCCGACATCGCACTTTTCGGCTCGTTGATGGACTCTGCCCCCGACCGTTGGGGGCAGGTACTCATGCGACGGGCCGAACGCCACCTGAGCGCCCAGGAGAATCGGCCGCCGCACGCCTTTCAACAGATCGACTACCTCCTGCGCGTTCACGACGTGTCGCGCCTTGGCGCCCTGCGTTTCGCGGTGCAGGAAGGCGGTCCATTCCTGACCGAGAGCACCGAAGCGACGATTCCGCCATTCATCGCCCTGTCACGCCTCCTCACGGCCGCAGAGCACATCATCACCGAAGACGAAACCGACGAAGACCTGCGCCTTCTTCTGGCGCCCGGCTCGTCCCTTGGTGGCGCGCGCCCCAAGGCTTCGGTCTTCGACATCCACGGCCGGTTGTCCATTGCCAAGTTCCCAAGTCCGACCGACGAGTGGTCTGCCGTTCGCTGGGAAGCCCTTGCTCTCACCCTGGCCCGCAATGCGGGCATCCCCGTGCCGGAGTGGCAACTGGAGACCGTCGCCGGCAAACCCATCCTGCTCCTGCGGCGCTTCGACCGCGACGGCCTTCACCGGATTCCGTTCCTGTCCGCCATGAGCATGCTGAGTGCGCGCGACCACGAGAAGCACTCCTATCTCGAGATCGTCGACACCCTGCGACGCTGGGGCGCAAACCCCCGCGACGATATGCGCGCCCTGTTCCGACGGATTGTCTTCAACGTCCTGATCTCCAACACCGACGACCATCTTCGCAACCACGGGTTTCTCTTCACCACACCCGCCGGCTGGCAACTGGCACCCGCCTACGACCTCAACCCCACGCCCGCCGACATCAAACCGCGCGTTCTCTCCACACAGATCGACCTGGACTCCCCGGCCGCCTCCCTCGACCTGGCCTTCAACGTCGCTACGTACTTCGACCTGAAACCGGAAGACGCCCGCCAGATCACTCGCGAAGTCGGCCGCTCGGTCTCAAGCTGGCGATCCCAGGCCACAAAGATGGGCATTGCTCCCAAGGAGATTGACCGGATGTCCTCGGCATTCGAACACGCCGACCTTGCCAAGGCAGTTATGTAACCCGCCTTGCTCCTCTCTCGCTCCGGTAGTAATCTCACCCTCAAACCTGCGCGAGGCCCCAGCCATGTGGCTCATGACCAAACATGGTTTTTACTCCATCGTCGAGCGCCGGCACGGTGAGTTTCACGTCCGGTCGCGCGAGCGCCGCGACATCGAGAATCTGGTGGAACGCGTCCCACTCCCCGACGCAAAGATCTTCGACACCCCTGAAGCCGACTACGCCGTCCGCCTGGTCGTCGATCGCGACACCGTCCGCAAGATCATGGTTCTTCTCGCCGAGACCATCGACTACTCCAACTTTAAGGGCCAGATCGCCCGCACTCCCGACCAGCGCCACAAACCTTATCCCGCCATCCACGACCTACTTGTCGAAATTTTGGGCGGATACGGGCGCAAACCATTCCGACGCAATACTGCCAACTGAGACCGTGCCCCATGAAACAGGATACCCAGATCGTCATCTACCGGGCCAAGGACGGCCGGACCTCGGTAGAGGTCAACCTGCGGCTGGACACCCTCTGGCTCAGCCTCCAGCAGATGGCCGACTTGTTCCAGCGCGACAAGTCCGTCATCTCACGCCACATCGCTAACATCTTCAGGACAAGGGAATTAGACCGTGATTCAGTTGTTGCAGAAAATGCAACAACTGCCGCCGACGGCAAGACCTACAGGGTGACGTTCTATGCCCTCGATCTGATCCTTTCCGTTGGCTACCGCGTCAACTCCCGCCGCGGCACCCAATTCCGCATCTGGGCCACCCAGATCCTGCGCGATCATCTGCTCAAGGGCTACACCGTCAACGAACAACGCCTGCGTGACCAGGTCACCCGCCTCAAGGAACTCCAGGCCACCGTCGACCTGCTCGGCCGTGTCATGCAGGAACGCCGCCTCACCGGCGACGAGGCCTCGGGCCTCCTCAAGATCGTCACCGACTACTCCCTGGCCCTCTCCCTCCTCGACCAGTACGACCACCAGCAACTCGCCATCCGCGACACCACCACGCCGGCACCGTTCGCTCTGACGTACGACGCCGCCAAAGCCGCGATCGCCAGAATGGGGACACACGTCGGCACACACTCCGACCTATTCGGCCGGGAGAAGGACCAATCCTTCAAGAGCTCCCTCGGCGCCATCTACCAGACCTTCGGCGGCCGCGAACTCTATCCCAGCATCGAAGAAAAGGCCGCGCACCTCCTCTACTTCGTCGTCAAGAACCACTCCTTCGTGGACGGCAACAAGCGCATCGCCGCCTTCCTCTTCGTCTGGTTCCTCGATGCCAACCGCATCCTCTACCGCGCCGACGGCACCAAGCGCCTCGCCGACAACGCCCTCGTCGCCCTGACCCTCCTCATCGCCGAAAGCCACCCCCGCGACAAGGACATCCTCATCAAGGTCCTCGTCAACCTCATTAACCGCGGCAACGTCTGATTACCCGCAGATGAAACAACATCCAAGGCTAAACCCAGGCGGCCAACGCTACCTCACGTCCGCCGGCGTGGAAGGCGCCTTTGAACCTGGCTCCGCCGGACGCGTTCTGCGCAATCTCAAGGGCATCACGCGCAAGCGCGACATGGATCGCGCCGAGTACGAGGCGCTGGTCCACGTCCAGCAGAAATGCCTCGACCACATCGAGGACCATACGCGCTTCACCGCCGCCCTGATTCGCCAGATGCACCGCGACTGGCTTGGTGACCTCTATCCTTGGGCCGGCATCTACCGCACCGTCGAACTCTCCAAAGCCGGTTTCTCCTGGCCGCCCGCCTACCTGGTTGAACGCAACATGACCGCTCTTGAACACGGCCTCCTTGCACGGAAGACTCCCTGCCGTCCGGGTCCCGTCGACCGCGTTCTTCAGGACGCCGCCGAAGTCCACGCCGAACTCTTGTTGATCCACCCTTTCCGGGAAGGCAACGGCCGACTCGCCCGGTGGCTCGCTGAACTGATGATCTTGCAGGCCGGACTTCCACTGCCCGTGTACCACTTCACTGGCAGGGGGTCGGTTGCAGAGAGGGCGCGTTACCTGGCAGCCGTCAAACGCGGCTACGTCGAGGATCACCGGCCCTTGGTGGACTTTTTCAGGACCGCAGTCGAACGCGGTCGGTTGGCCAAGGGAACGCGCACATGAACGCCCTCAAAGGCAGAAGACTCCCGCGCGTTGGCCGCGATCAGACGCTCCACCGCATCGCGGTCCCGCAGGAACAGATTCGTCTTTGCCAGCGCGGCCATGCCATAAGAATACCATTTCGCCGCGCACATGTGGAGTTCGAACGATGACGATCAGAGGTCAACGTTCAACAATCGATGTTCAGAGTTCACTCCCCAATTCCGCACTCCGCGTTCAGCATTCCGCGCTCTTGCACACTGCTGCCCACCTCCGCATCGATCGCGCCCGCGGCCCGGCGCCTCACAAACCGCTCCTCCTCTTGGCCGTGGCCGACTTGGCGGAGCAGGGGACTCAACCAAGCACCAAGAACAAAGCACCAAGAACGCACTCCCCCCTCCGCGCCCCTGCGCCTCCGCGCGAGGAATCTCAACCAAGAACCAAGAACAACGAACCAGGAACTCTCCCCCAGATACTCCCGCTCACTCCCGAACTCGCCTTCCGCTTCCTCTCCTTCTGGGCCATCGTCGCCGCGCGCCGTCCTCAACGCCCGGACATCCGCCTGCCGTTCTACCACATGGTCAGCGACGGCCTCTGGACGCCCCTGGACGCCGCCGGCGCCCCCACCACCGACCGCCGCCATGTCACGACCGTGCGCCTTGATCCCGATTTCCGCGCCGTCCTGCTCGATCCCGCCGCCCGCGCCGAACTCCGCCGCATCCTGATCGCCACCTACTTCGAACCCGGCGAACGCCTGGCCCTCTACGATCTTGTCGGCATTCCCGTCCCGTCCGCCGATGCTGTCAGGGAGGACGCCGCCCGCTACGCCGCCACCCGCCAATCCGGCCGCGAGGCGCGCTTCCGCCTCACCGTCGTTCCCGCCTACAACTACACCTGCGCCCTTACCGGTTACCGCCTCACCACCATTGACGCCGGCAGCATCGTCGAGGCCGCCCACATCCACGAATTCGCCGACAGCCGCAACAACGACCCGCGCAACGGACTCGCCCTTTGCCGCAATGCCCACTGGTCCTTTGACGAGGGTCTCTGGTCCCTCACCGACACCTGCCACGTCCTCGTCGCCGCCGACCGTTTCGCCGAAGCCGGCCCCGACGCCTACCACCTCAAACGCATGGCCGGCGCCCATCTCCACCTCCCCACCGACCCCGCCCTCCATCCCGATCCCTGCCACCTCTCTTGGCACCGCCGGAAACATGGTCTCGACATATAGTCGGCAACAGACTGACGACGGCGTCGCCCGGCCCCTCCCATCAGGCCGTCCCAATCAACACCACAACATCCCAATACGGACTTGACGACCGCCCCAAATAGGAGTGTTATTGTCCCCGTCGCATCGTCACCTCCACCGGTCGAAAGGGGGCCTGCCATGGATGATCGCTGGCTATCCGTGGAAGAGATCGCTGCGCACCTGGGCGTCAAGCGCGACACGGTCTACAAGTGGGTGCGCCTGAAGGGCATGCCGCACCACAAGGTCGGGCGTCTGGTGAAATTCCGCCAGGCCGAGGTTGACCACTGGGTGACGTCGGGAAAGGCCGCGGAACAATAGAGCAGAGTACCGTGAGTCACACGTGACGAACAAACCACACAACGATCAGACTACTATCCATGCCGCACCGGCCATACCACCCGCCTCCGGCATCCGCGACAACTACCGTCGCGGTTCGGCGGGTGACTTCCTGCGCGCCAAGATCGTACCCAACTCCCGCCTTTCTATCGTCTCGGCCTACTTCACCATCTACGCCTTTGACGCCCTGCGCGAGCATCTTGCAGCCATCGATCATCTGGACTTCCTCTTCGGCGAACCCCGCTTTATCAACTCGCTCGATCCCGACCGAACCGAAAAGAAGGCCTTCCTGATCGATTCCGATGGCCTGCAACTCGCCAACTGCCTGGAACAGAAACGCGTGGCCCGCGACTGCGCCGATTGGATCCGAGCCAAGGTTGCGATCCGTTCCGTCCGCCAGACCAACCTCCTGCATGGGAAGATGTACCACGTCAGCCATAGCGGCTTGGAAGACGCCCTTGTCGGCAGTTCCAACTTCACAGTCCGCGGTCTCGGCTTGGGCGCCGCCAACAACAACATCGAGCTGAACCTGGAGGTGGACAGCAACCGTGACCGACGCGACCTCAAGGCATGGTTCGACGAGATCTGGAACGACGAAGCACTTGTCTCTGATGTCACCGACGATGTCTTGCGCTACCTGGAGCAACTTTACCAGAACCACGCACCCGAGTTCATCTACTACAAGACCCTTTTCCACCTGTTCAAGTCGTTCATTGATACCGGTACGGATCTGGACAGCGCCCTCCAGAAGACCAGCCTTCTGGAAACTGCCGTCTGGAAGGCGCTTTTCGACTTCCAGAAGGATGGCGCCAAGGGGGCCATCAACAAACTGCGGCAGTACAACGGCTGCATCCTGGCCGATAGTGTCGGCCTTGGAAAGACCTTCGAGGCCCTGGCCGTCATCAAGTACTTCGAACTGAAGAACGAACGCGCCCTTGTTCTCTGCCCCAAGAAACTGGCGGATAACTGGCTTCTCTACCGGCAGAACAGCGCCCACAACCCCTTCGATAAGGACCGCTTTCGTTACGATGTCCTTCACCACACCGACCTCTCGCGCGATTCGGGCGATTCGAACGGCATCAATCTTGCCACCCTCAACTGGGGCAACTACGACCTAGTCGTGATCGATGAGTCCCACAACTTCCGCAACAACGCCGTCGGACCTCTTGGCGAGGACGGCAACCCGGTCCGCCGCACCCGTTACGAACGCCTCATCGAAGAGATCATCCGCACCGGCATCCGGACCAAGGTCCTGCTTCTCTCCGCCACGCCCGTAAACAACGAACTGGCGGACCTGCGCAATCAGATCTCCTTCATCGCCGGCGGCGATGTTGCACGCGACGCCGCCGCGGACGCGGCCTTTGACAAACCCCTTAGACTCTCAAGCGTCAAGACGACCACCCGCGACGCCCAATCCCGGTTCACCAACTGGGCCAAACAGCCGGCGGCCAAACGCAACAAGCGG
>Ga0233425_10006102_pt1 | contig 18264 bp, 11 predicted proteins | sample Watercolumn_Towu_2_FD_181712 | JGI IMG/M metagenome (GOLD analysis project Ga0233425, IMG submission 181712) | Freshwater microbial communities from Lake Towuti, South Sulawesi, Indonesia - Watercolumn_Towuti2014_140_MG | ecosystem: Environmental > Aquatic > Freshwater > Lake | place... | reverse complement strand
ATTGATCGCTGGTCCGGTCCTGGGCGAAGTTCGCGCTCGCAGGCCGCGCTGCGGGCGGCGGCCGCCGCGACGATGCGAAGCGCCCGCCCGTCATGGCGCGATGTGCCCCTCGCCGCGGCGACCAACCGGGACGGGGTCACAGACAGAAAGGAGAACCCATGACCTCGGGGTGCACGCCTTCATGTCACCCGCAGCTTTTCCTTTTGCGTTCTTTGCATTCCTTTGCGGCTCCGTTCATCTGTGCCAATCTGCGTCCATCTGCGGATCCCCTCCGCCTTCTTCCTTTTGCCTTCCCTGTCCGCCATAGCTTCAGCGGCGGCGGATGCCTTCTTCCTTGTCCAATCGTCTCCTTCCTTCGTGGACTTCGCGGCTTCGTGTGAGACCTCCGCTCTCCCTGCTGAGTTTCGTGCGTCTTCTTGCGCCTCATCTCCCAGTGATTTCTCGCAGTGGCTCCTTGTCTCAACCTCCTGCCTTTGTGTGGCTTGCGTCCGCTTGAAGCCGCTCAGTCGAGCAGAGGATTATCCTGAAAGAGCCTGAAATACGGGGGGATCCCAGTCGAAAAATCCATCAAAACGTGCAAGAGCTTAAGCCCCTGTAACTTACACCCAAAAGCACCCCCTAACGCACCGGTACAAATGGCCCTTTTAGCCGCAAATCAACTGCATCTACGCAACACCTAACCAACAGCACCTTCGTTCTCACCCTCCCCGACCACCGCCCACAGGGCATCCATAACTTTTTCCTCCCCTGCCAGTTGCGCTTCATCAACGATCCCAGCCGCAAGCGCATCGTCGAAAAATCGCGCCAGGTCGGCATCTCTCTTACCGTCGCTTACGACCTCGTTCCCAACCCTTCACCGGCCGGTAGCTCCTCCGACGCGCGGGTTTCCTCGCGCGATGGGTTCCAAGCCCAACTCTTTGGCCAGCACTGCGCCATGATGGGATTTTCAAACCGCCACTTTTCCACCACTTTCGCGGCGCCGCGCACACGACCGCGGCTCAGCGCTTTGCTTCCCAAAACGGTTCGATTGCAGCCCATCCCGCGGCGACCCGTGAAAGACAGAAGGAGCGAATTCTCGGTTGCAGTACAGCAACGGGTGGTGGCGCAGAACCCTTGCCTTGGGTCGCAGCCGCGCCGCGCCTGCCACACGAACCCTGGGGACAATTCCCCTTCACGAGCCGCAGCGCTCGACCTGCACGCGGGCGTCGTTGTAGCAGGCGCCGCCGCCGACCACGTTGACGTGCGCTGGGCAGAGAGCGGTCGAGGTCTGACCGTTCATGGACGACTTGCGCCAGGCCCCTTTCGGCAGGGCGCAAACGCCAGGGCGCACACGATCGCTCAGGCGCGCCCGGCAACGCACCTCGCCGAGTTGGTTGAAAACTCGCACGCCATCGCCCTCGGCGATCGCGCGCGCAGCGGCGTCGGCCGGGTGCAGAGTGAGCCAGAGTTCCGGATAGTTGAACTCGCCGAGAGTGCTCGAGATCAGCTTGTTGTTCGAGGAACTGACCAGTGCCAGCGGAAAGGCCTCGTCGTGGATCGGGGCATAATGGAACGGGGCAGATCCGAGCGCCGCCGGGGTCAGATGGACCTTGCCGTCCGGTGTCAGGGGCTTGACGCTGCCGAACTGCACGGGTCCGCCCCCGGAGAACGGATAGCCCTGGACGCCGCCGGTGGTCATCGCGGCGACGTCACACGGCGCGCCATGCAGTGTGAGCGCGCCCGCGACTTTCTCCATGCAGGTGGCGGTATCCCATCCGAACGGGGCGTCGGTAAAGCCAAGGGCCTGGGCCAGGCGCGCGAACAGCCATTCGTTCGGCTTGGCCTCGCCGCGGGGTTCGATGGCGGGTTGCACGCCCCCGACGATGTAACTGCCGTAGGCGCGCTTGATCTCGTGTTGTTCGAGGAACGTCACCGCCGGGAGGAGAAGGTCGGCGTAACGCGCGGTGTCGGTCAGGACCTGCTCGTGAACGACCGTAAAGAGGTCGTCGCGGCAGAGGCCGCGGAGGATCGCGTTCTGGTCTGGCACCGTGGCGAGCGGATTGCAGTCATAGACGAACAGGCATTTGACTGGGGGCGCGAGGCCGTCGGTCAAGTGGCTCCCCAACTGGCTCATGTTGAGCTCGCGCGTGGCCCAGCGCGAGGGAGGCGCGTCGGGGCCGAAGACCTTGCCGGCATCGAGTTTGGCCGCGCCGCTGTTCGAGAGCGTGTAGCCGCCGCCGCGGACACCGAACTTGCCCAGCAACGCAGGGATCGCCAATACGGCGGCCAGCGCCTGGCCACCGTTTTGATTGCGCTCGGTTCCCCAGCCGACGCGGATGACCGCAGGCGAGGCGGCGGCGAAAACCCGCGCCAACTCGCGCAGGCCGGCCACGGGGACGCGAGCGGCCTCGGCGGCGCGCTCGACGGGCCATTCGGCTGCGGCCGCCAGCAGGGGTTCGAGGCCGTCGGCGTGCCGATCGAGGAAGGCGTGGTCCAGGGCGCCAGACTCCTCCCAGAGCCGGATCAACGCGAGCGCCACCGGCAAATCCGCGCCCGGGAAGACCGGCAGATGAAGGTCGATTTCGCTGGCCGGGAAATTGCGGATCGGATCGACCACGGCGAGAAAGGCGCCGTTGCGTTTGGCCTGCCGGAGGTAGGGCGCCAAGTGAATGTTCGAGGCCTTCGGGTTGGCGCCCCAGATGATGATGGCGCGCGCCTTGGGGAAATCGTTGAACGCGACCCCAGGCATCTTCCCATACATCCCCAGGGCGACGGCGGTCGCCGGCGCGGCACAGAGGGTGCGGGCCAGCCGCGAGGTGCCCAATCGCGCCCAAAGGTAAGAATCGAGAAACTCGTGGCTGAGGAAACCGTTCGAGCCGTCGTAGTGGTAGGGCAAAATCGCCTCCGCGCCCCATTGCGCGATGATCGAACGGAACCGACCGACGATCGTGCCGATTGCCTCGTCCCACGAAATGCGTTCGAACCGCGCTTCTCCCTTGGGGCCGATTCGCCGCATGGGGTGCAGGATGCGGGTGTCATGATAGACGCGTTGAGCGAACTTGCCGACCTTGTCGCAAATGAAGCCTTGGGTGTTCGGATGCGTCGTGCGGTCGCTCGGGGCGGCTTGGATTCGGGTGATCCGGCCCTCGGAGACCGAGACTTCGAGGGCGCAGGAGTCCGGGCAATCCATCGTGCACGTGGTGCGGGTAATCGTGGCCATATCGAAATTCGTCCGGAACAGGTAATCTACTTGCCGGGATAATTCAACCAGGCTTCGACGGCGCCGAGGCGAGGAGCGGGGCCGGCCGCCTGCGTGGTGACAATAACGTGTAGCAATTGTCTCACGTTATTGTCACGTTCGCCCATCACCCAGGCGGCGCATCCCTGCCGCCGAGCCCAGGCCCGTTCGAAGCAACCCCAGGCACGAGACTGCGCCCACGCCGGCCAGCGCGAGGCCCAGGGTGAGATACGTGGGCCGGTAGTGGAGAAGCAGGGTCTGTGGGCCGGCGGGGACGGAGAGCCTGGTGAAGCAGGGCGCTGTGGGTTCGAGAGGAATCGACTGGTTGTTCGCGCGGCAGGTCCAGCCGGAGAACTGGGTGTCGGTCCAGAGCAACGTGGCGGGGTCGCCGGCGGAGATGGTCAACTCGATGGTTCCAAGTGAAACGTCCCGGACGGTGATGGTGCGCGACGAAGGGATGAGCCACTGAAAGCGGGCGAGGCCGGGAGTCGAGTTGGTGGTCAACAGGCCGGCGCGGAGCCCGCGAGTGGCGCTGTGATAGACATAATCGGCCAGTTGCGGAAGGTAGCGCTGTTGTTCCTCGGGAGGCAGGCCCGAGAGGCTGCGCGGTTGAAGGGCGGCGTAACCCTGCACGATGCGGACCCGGAACAGGTGCGCCAGCGCGTGCGGGAAAAGGCGCTCGTTGACTCCGGGGGCGGTCTCGAAGAGCCGGGTGGGTTTGTCCGTCAACAGCGGGGCGACCTTATGGTGCTCCGGACCGCCGGCGCGAATCTGCTGCCACAGGGTGACAGGTTGGTGGGGAATGAAGCGCCCGCAAAAGACCACGGCAGGCATGAGGTTCAAGGCCAGCACCGCTGGCAGCCCGAGGCGGGCGCGACGGTGACCCGAGGGCAGCAGGAGCCAGCCCAGGCCGAGCAGGCTCAGGCCGGCCAGGACCGTCTCCGGGTTCCGGAACGAGAGCTCGCCTGGCAGCCTCTCGATCTGGGCCACGCGCAGGGCGGGGGAGGCATCCAGGGTGGGATTGGCTTTGTCCCGCTGGAGGACAATCCCGGTCACGCGGTCCTTGAGCCGAGGGTACACGATCAAGGCGCCGATGTTGACGGCGGTCAGCAGCAGGGTCGTCAAGATCAGGATCAGGCGTCCCATTCTCGGCCAGGGCGTGAGGCGGCGTCGCAGGCCCTCCGCGCCCAGCGCAGCCAGCAACAGCAGGCCCAGGACGCCCAAACCCGCGCAGCGCGTGTAGAAGATGCCCAGCAGCGGGCTCGAGAGGATCAGGAAATAGAGGCCCACAAGGGCCAGGGCCATTCTCCGCGGAGCCGCCAAGTGTTCAACGGTGGTTCGTTGCCAGCCGCCGAAGATGGCCAGTACGAACGCGGCGGAGCCAATGTAGAGGTGGAATCCCAAGCCGCTCAAACTGAGGGCCTGCCCGGCGTCGAGCGTCTTGAATGTCCCCAAGGCCCAGGGAAAGATCGCTGAGAGCGAGGCCAGTCCGCTGAACCAGGCGAGGGCCCGGCGCGCCGGCTCGACCTCGCGCACGCCCTTGAAGAAAAGCTCGAGCTCCGCCCCAAGAACCGGAGAGGCCAGCAGCGCGCCGATCACGCCGGACAGCAAGGTGAGCAGGATGGCGCGTTTCCAGCCCGCGTACGAACGGCCGCCATAACCGAGGATGAAGGCCCCCGCGAACAAGACGACGTAGGCATGAGACTGAAGATTGCCGGCGTAGAAGGCAGCGGCGACCAGGAGCCCAGCGAGCGCGGCGTGCCGGCGCGCCGGGCCGTGCCAGCCGGCGTGCCAGGCAAGCCACAGCCAGGGGTAATAAACAAACGAGGCCTGCAGCCACGGGTGGCCGAAGAGGCGGGCCTGGCATCCGGCGAATTGCCAGGACAGCCCGAGCAGCACGCAGAGCCACGGACGGAACCCCAGCGCGCGCAGCAGGAAAAACAGGCCAAGACCGCTGAGGACGAAATGAAGAATGCGGGTCCAGTTGTAGGCCAGTTCAAACGGCAGCAAGAGATAAACCAGCACGCGGACGGGATCGGTCCCTGTGATGTGGGCGTCGGCCAGGAGCGGTCGCCCGCCATAGGTGTACGGGTCCCACCAGGGGATTTCGCCGCGGCGGCAGGCCTGGTGAATGGTAAACTGGATCGGGAGGTCGTAAGTGAGTTGATCGATGATGTAGTGATTGGCCGGGAGCGTTGGGGCCTCGGGCGCCGCTTCGCGGTACTTCGAGAAGAGCGCCGGGGCGATATCCAGCGGCGCCAGGAGGCTGCGGCCCCAGAGCGCGTCGCGGAACACCAACAGGCAGAGCAGGGCGCTGGCGATCAGGAACCAGGGCAGTGGACGCGCCTTCATCGTGCTCGGGCGGCGGCGATCAAACTTTGCCCGATGGGCGGGCGCACGATGCGCGACTCGAACGCGTGCACCACGGGGAAAATGACACGGTCGAAGAAACGGACCTTGGCCGCTTCGAAATGCCGCTTCCGCAGCAGGCAGAAGTTGAGCCACCAGGCGAGATAGCCGACACAGTTGAAGTAGTCGAGCCGCAGCAGGTCGAAGCCGGCGCCCTCGAGCTTGCTCCGGAGCTCGGGGAGGGTGTAGCGGCGAAAGTGGCCAAAATCACGATCGACGGGCGCGTAAATCTCGGGACGAGCCGGAACGAACAGGCAGAGCACGCCGTGGCGCCCGGCGAGCCGGTCGTGGTAGAGGCCCAATTCACGGGCGTCCGCTTCGATGTGTTCCAGGACATTAATGCTGAGTATCGCGTCCCAGGGGAAGTCAGGCGAGAGGGCTTCGACGGTGCCGCGGATCAGGCGCTGGCCGGGCAACGACGAGCGCAGTCGCGCGCAAAAACGGGCGTCGGGCTCGAGCGCCGCGAGGAGCTGGACGCCGGGCAGCTCGCGGAGCAGTTGAGTGACCTGGCCGATGCCCGAGCCGGCTTCGAGCACATGCCCGCGCAGATGCGGCGCGAACTCGCGCAGGAGCGTGGCGCGGTAATTGGCCGCCTCGCTCAGCGCGGCGAACTCGAAGTCCTCGGTGGCTGCGGCCTCATTGGGACGCGACGTCATCGGCTACCGGAAGAGGTTGTACTTGAGGATGCAGCGCAGGGCGCTGAGACCGTCGCGCCAGCCGATCTTCTTGCCTTCGGCGTAGGTGCGTCCGTAGTAGGAGATGGGAACCTCATAGATGCGCACGCCAAGGCGGCTGACCTTGGCGGTGATCTCCGGCTCGAAGCCGAAGCGTGGCTCCTCGATCTGGATCTGCTGGATTACCTCGCGGCGGAAGAACTTGTAGCAGGTCTCCATGTCCGTGAGGTTCAGGTTGGTGAACATGTTGGACAGCATGGTGAGCCCCTTGTTGGCCACCATGTGCCAGAAGTACAGCACGCGGTGCGCGCCCGAGCCGGCGAAGCGCGAGCCGAACACCACGTCGGCCTTGCCGGCGAGGATCGGTTTGAGGAGCAGATGATACTCGTGCGGGTCGTACTCGAGATCGGCGTCCTGGATCACGACGATCGGCGCGGTGGCGTGGCTGAAGCCCGTGCGTAACGCCGCGCCCTTGCCCTGGTTCTGCTCGTGGCGAATGATCCGAAGACGGCTGTGCGCCCGGGCCAGCTCCTCGAGGATGGCCCAGGTGCCGTCCTTCGAGGCGTCATCCACCGCCACGATTTCCTGGACCGGTCGTTGGGCGAGGACGACCTCGATGACTTCCTTGACCGTGGCCGCCTCGTTATAGACCGGCATGACCACCGAGACGCAAGGGGCAACGTCGGTGTTGGACGTGGGTTCGGCAGCCGAATGGCCGGGGTTCATCGCGCCGGGATGTTCCGAAAAGGGGATGGAGGCGGCAAGTACGAACACAAACAACCTCGCGCGATTCAGGCCTCCGGGGACGAGCCGTCGACGAGCCGTCCCCGCTCCGACCGGTGCGGCGACGGCTTGTCGCCGGTACGGGGACGCGATCGTCGCGTGTTCAACAGGCTGAGGCCTGCACAACGAACACGAACAATCTCCCGTGTTCAGTCTGCTCCGGCTTCAGCCCGTCGCGCGCTTGTAGTCCGAGCTTCAGCTCGTCGGGCCAGCGCGTGAGTGGCGTGGCCGTAGAACACCTCGGCACATTCCATGAGCGTTTCAGACAACGTCGGGTGGGGATGCACCGAAAGGGCGAGGTCCTTGGCGGTCGCCCCCATTTCGACCGCGAGGACACCTTCAGCGATCAACTCGCCCGCGCCAACTCCGACGATGCCGACTCCGAGAATCCGCTCGCTCTGCGGGTCGATGAGCAGCTTGGTCATGCCGTCGGGCCGGTCGAAGGTCAGGGCGCGCCCCGAGGCGCCCCAGGGGAACTTGACGACCTCGACGGGGATGCCCTTCTGCTGCGCCTCGGATTCGGTGAGGCCGCACCAGGCCAGCTCGGGGTCGGTGAAAACGACGGCGGGCACGACGAAGTCGCCGACCGAGCCGGACTCGCCAACGATCGCCTCGACGGCGATGCGTCCCTCGCGCGTGGCCTTGTGGGCGAGCAGAACGCCGCCGGCGATGTCGCCGATGGCGAAGATCGACGGATCGGTGGATTGCTGGTGTTCGTCCACGACGATGAACCCCTTTTCGTCACACGTGACCTTGGTGTTCTCGAGGCCAAGATCGCCGCCATTCGGGACGCGCCCGACGGCGACCAGCACCCGGTCGTAGAGTTCCTCGAGCCGCTGGCCCCCATGTTCAATCTCGACCTGGATCTGCTGGCCGCGGGTGGCCATGGAGAGCACTTTTGCCTTGATACGCACTTCTTTGAAGGTCTTGCGGGCGCGGGCCGCCACGGGGCGCGCCAGGTCCGGGTCGGCGCCGGTCAGGACGGCCTCGAGGGCCTCGACGACGACCACTTCGCTGCCGAGAGTGGCATAGACCGTGCCCAGCTCCATGCCGATATAGCCCCCGCCGATGACCAGGAGCCGTGCCGGAATCTCCTCGACCTCGAGGGCCTCGGTCGAGGTCATGACGCGCGGGTTGCCCAGGTCGAATGCCCTCGGCATGGCGGGCTTCGAGCCCGTGGCAATAATGGCCTTTTGATAGCGAATGAACTGCTGGCCCGTGGACGTTTCCACACGCAACGTGTTGGAATCCTCGAAATACCCGCGCCCGGCGAGGACCTGGACGCCCCGTTTTTGCGCGAGCTGGGCCACCCCCTGGCCCAGGCGCTGGAGGATCGACTCTTTCCACTGACGGAGCTGGGCCAGATCAATCTGGGGATTCGCGAATGTGATGCCGCGGTGAGCCGACTCGCGGGCGAGGCTGACGGTGTGCGCCGCGTGAAGGAGTGCCTTCGAGGGGATGCACCCGCGGTTCAGGCAAACACCGCCCAGGCGCGTTTCGCGCTCGACAAGGGTCACCTTGCGTCCGCAGTCCGCCGCGTAGAAAGCGGCGGCGTACCCGCCGGGACCCGCGCCCACGACAACGATCTCAGTGCTTGATGGTTCCATAAGGTATGGCCGGGAGGCCGGTCAGAGTTGCACCGCGGCCTCGTCGAAGCGCTCGAGAGCGCGCACAAGGTCCACGACAAACCGTGCGGCCTGACCGCCGTCGATCACCCGGTGGTCATAGGACAAGGCCAGCGGCAGCACGGTGCGGGGCTCGACCTGGTCGCTGCGCCAGACGGGCTTGAGCGCGCCGCGCCCCACACCCAGGATGGCCACCTCAGGGAGGTTGATCACGGGGGTGAAATGTCCACCGCCAATGCCGCCCTGGTTCGAGATGGTGAAGCTCCCGCCCTTCATCTCGTCGGGCATGAGCTTGCGCTCGCGGGCCTTGGCCGCCAGGGTCTCGAGCTCGCGCGAGAGCTCGAGGAGGCTCTTCTTGTCCGCGTCCCGAATCACCGGCACGAGCAGGCCGGCGTCCGTATCGACCGCCAGCCCGATGTGGTAATAGGCCTTGAAGACCAGATTCGAACCCAAAGCATCGAGGCTCGCGTTGAACAACGGCCATTGACGGAGCACGTCCACGACGGCCTTGAGGACGAACCCGCTCAAAGTGAGACGCGTTCCGCGTTCCGCGTAGGCGGGGGCGTAGCGAGCGCGCAAGGCCATGAGGTCTGTCACGTCGGCCTCGTCGAATTGCGTGACGCGTGGGACCGAGGTCCAGCTCTCGCTCATGCGGCGGCTGATGACCTGGCGCAGGGAGGTCAGCGGTTTGACGGTCACGGGTCCCCAGCGCGAGAAGTCAACCGGCTCGGGCGCGGCCTTGAGGGGCTTGGCCGGGGTGGTTGGTGTCGTCGTGGCCAGCCTCTGGAGCCGTTGGATATGCGCTCGCAAGTCGGCCATGACGATGCGCCCACCCCGCTGGCTGCCGTGGACCTGGGACAGGTCGATGCCCAACTGGGCGGCGAGCGCACGGATCGACGGGGCGGCCACGGGCGGATACGCCGCCGCAGGGGGCTCGGCGTCAAGCGGTTGGGCCGCGGTGGACGAGGGGGGGGGGAGTTCCTCTCCCGTGGCTGGCGTGGCAGCAACGGAAGGGACAGGCGGAGCGGCTGTCGGGGCCTCCGGACGGCCCGGCTCCGTGACGGCCACCAGGCGCTGGCCGACGACGACTTTGTCGCCCGGCTGCACATAGACCCGTGCCACGGCGCCCGCGACCGGGGAGGGAATCGAGGCAACCGCCTTCTCGTTCTCGAGTTCGAGCAGGGCTTGATCCTTCGCGATCGTGTCGCCTTCTTTGACGAAGACATTCACAACGACGCCGGAATCAGCGGCCTCGCCGAGGTTCGGGAGTTTGACATCCATAAGGTGAGTGAGTGCGCGCCAGGATGGAACCAGGCGCCGCTAGATGACGACCGGGAACGCCTTGTCCGGGTTGACCCCGAGGTCCTGGATGGCTTTGGCGACGGTGGCGCGGTCCACCGCGCCGCGTTGAGACAGGGCGAAGAGGGTCGCGATGACGGTGAGTTCCGCGTCCACTTCGAAGAAACGGCGCAGATTCACGCGCGTATCGCTTCGGCCAAACCCGTCGGTCCCGAGTGTGGTAAGGCCGCCCGGGACCCAGGGGGCGATCTGGTCGGGGACGATCTTCATGTGATCCGAGACGGCCACGAACACTCCCTGCTCCTGGGACAACAGGGTCTGGAGGTAGGGGAGGCGGGGTGGTTCAGCGGGGTGCAACATGTTCCAGCGTTGCGCGCGCAGGGCGTCGTTGCGCAAGAGTTTGTAATTGGTGGCGCTCCAGACGTCGGCGGAGACCTCGTAGCGTTCCGCGAGGATTTCCTGGGCGCGCAGGGCCTCGTTGATAATGGGGCCGCTGCCGAAAAGGTGGGCTTTGTGCCGTTTTGCGTCCGGCCCGGTCTTGAAGCGGTAGAGCCCCTTGAGGGCGCCTTCGGCGGCGGTCGGCGGCATGGGCGGCATCGCGTAGTTCTCGTTGTAGAGCGTAAGATAGTAGAAGAGCTCCTCGCCCCGCTCATACATGCGCCGCAGACCGTCGGCCACGATCAGCGCGACCTCGTAGGCGAAGGCGGGGTCGTAGGTCAGCAACGTGGGCGCCGCGCTGGCCAGCAGCAGGCTGTGGCCGTCCTGATGCTGAAGCCCCTCGCCGTTGAGAGTGGTGCGCCCCGCGGTCGCACCGAGCATGAACCCCTTGGCCTTAATGTCGCCGGCCAGCCAGACCAGGTCGCCGATGCGCTGGAACCCGAACATCGAGTAATAGATGTAGAACGGGATCGTGTTGATGCCCTGCGTGGCGTAGGACGAGCCGGCGGCGATGAACGACGACATCGCACCTGCTTCGGTGATGCCTTCCTCGAGAATCTGCCCGTCCTTGGTTTCGTGGTAATAGAGCAGGGACTTGCTGTCCACGGGCTCGTAGAGCTGCCCCCGATGGGCGTAGATACCGATTTCACGGAAGAGCGCGTCCAGGCCGAACGTGCGGGCCTCGTCCGGGATGATGGGGACGATTTGCCGGCCGATCCGGTTGTCGCGCAGCAGTACGCTCAACAAACGGACAAACGCCATCGTGGTCGAGACCGCGAGTTTCCCCGAGCCCTTGTAGAACTCGCCGTAGGCCTCGAACTTCGGAACCGCCAGGGGCGATGCGGTCACCTTGCGCTCGGGCAGGAAGCCGCCCAGTTTCCGCCGTTGTTCGCGCAGGTATTGTCCTTCCGGGCTCTCGGGCGCGGGCCGATAGAAGGGGGTGTCCACTACCGCCTCGTCGGGGATGGGCACGCCGAAACGGGAGCGGAATTCGCGGAGCTCCTTCTCGTTGAGTTTCTTCTGCTGGTGCGTGATGTTGCGCCCTTCGCCGGCCTCCCCAAGCCCGTAGCCCTTCACGGTCTTGGCGAGGATGACCGTGGGCGACCCCGTCTGTTCCATGGCGGCCTGGTACGCGGCATAGACCTTGGCGGGATCGTGCCCGCCGCGCAGCAACTTCTGAATCTGCGCATCGGTGAGGTGATTCACCAGCTTGAGCAGCGCGGGATACTTGCCGAAGAAATGCCTGCGCGTGTAGCTGCCGGGCTCGACCGAGTACTTCTGGTAATCGCCGTCCACGGCCTCTTCCATTCGCTTGAGCAGGAGACCTGACGTGTCGGCGGCCAGCAGAGGGTCCCAGTCCGAGCCCCAGATCACCTTGATCACGTTCCAACCGGCGCCGCGGAAGGCGGCCTCGAGTTCCTGAATGATCTTGCCGTTGCCACGCACCGGTCCGTCGAGGCGCTGTAGGTTGCAATTGACGACCCAGATGAGGTTGTCGAGGTTCTCGCGCGAGGCCAGCGTGAGCGAACCGAGGGTCTCGGGTTCGTCGGATTCACCGTCACCCACGAAGCACCAGACCTTGGGTTCCGGCCCGGTGACGAGGCCGCGCGCCTTGAGGTAGCGGTTGAATCGCGCCTGGTAGATCGAGAGGATCGGGCCCAGGCCCATCGACACCGTGGGGAACTGCCAGAAATCCGGCATCAGGTACGGGTGCGGGTAGGACGACAACCCGCCGCCTTCGGCCAACTCCTGGCGGAAATGCTGGAGGTGCTGCTCCTCGAGCCGCCCCTCGAGGAAGGCGCGCGCGTAGATGCCGGGCGAGGCGTGCCCCTGAAAATAGACCTGGTCGGCGGGATGTCCGGCCCCGGCTCCGCGCAGAAAATGATTGAACGCCACCTCGTAAAGGGTGGCGCTCGAGGCGAAGGTCGAGATGTGCCCGCCGAGCCCGTTGTGCTTGCGGTTCGCGTTGACTACCATCGCCATCGCGTTCCAACGGATGTGGCTCTTGATGCGTTTCTCGAGCTGGCGATCGCCCGGGTAGGCCGGCTGGCGCTCGGGCGGTATCGTGTTTACGTATGGCGTGCCGATGGGTTGGGGGGCGGCGATGCCGGCGCTTCGGAGGCGTGCCAGCAAGTCGTGGATCGTCTGGCGGGCTTGCTCCGGCCCGCGTGCCTTGAGGGCGAGTTGAACCAGTCGTTCGATGGGGGACCACCAGGCCTCGGACTGTGCCTCGGGCGACGGCGGCGCAGCCGGAGCGGCCACGCGCGCCCCTTCGGGGGCGGCCGGCGACGGCGATCGGTCAGGGTTCGACAATTTCACGGTTTCGACTGCGTTGCCCGGAGGTCAACGAAAGCGCGTTTGCAAAGTGCTCAGCGTTAAGGGTTCCCGCCGGGGTGGCCGGAGCTCGGCTCCGCATCAGGGCGTGTTGTGTAGAACAGTTTGCGCCGTTTGCCAACAAGAATTCCGGGTCTTGTCCAGCAGAAGACTTTTGCTTCTGCCGCGACGCGCACGATACCCTAATGGGCCGCGCGCACAATGAAATACCTCGATCTGACGCTCCCCAGCCCCGCGGAGAACCTGGCCTGCGACGAGGCGTTGCTGGACGCCTGCGAAGCGGGGGCCGGTGGAGGGGACGAGGTGCTGCGGTTTTGGGAGCCGGCCGGACCGTCTGTCGTGGTGGGTTACGCCAATCGGGTTGCCGCCGAGGTGAACGTGGATGCGTGCGCTCGCCGGGCCGTGCCCATCCTCCGACGCGTGAGCGGTGGGGGAACCGTCGTGCAGGGACCGGGTTGTCTCAACTACGCGCTCGTGTTGAACCTGGGCCGGGACCCGGGGCTCGGGAGCATCTCAGGTGCGAACCGTTACATCCTCCAGCGCCATGCCGACTGCCTTGGTTCGCTGCTGGGCCGCCAGGTGAGCCTGGAGGGCCAGACCGATCTCGCCTTGGATGGCCGCAAGTTTTCTGGCAACGCACAGCGCCGCAAGCGCCATTGTCTGCTATTTCATGGCAGCTTCCTCCTGGACCTGGACCTGTCGCTCGTCGCCGCATTGTTGCCAATGCCTTCGCGGCAACCGGGCTACCGGGGCAACCGTTCGCACCCCGAGTTCCTCATGAACCTGGGCCTGCCCGCGGGGCAACTCAAGGCTGCCCTGCGCCTGGCCTGGGCGGCGGCCGACCCACTCGATCACCCGCCCGCGGAGGTCACGCGCGACCTCTCGGGCGGACGGTACGCGTGCGAGGCGTGGAACCGGCGCTGGTGAACGGTGGCGTCAGGCGATCAACCATCGCGTCGATTCGCTCCGTGGTGGCAATGTTCTGAGCCATGGCGAGAAGATGCTCTGGCGACATTAGGTGTCAATAGATAGGCTTCCCGTAGATGTCATCGAGCGGCGTGGCGCCGAAGGCGTAATCGAGGTGTTGGAAAACCGCGGGCAGGACGCCGCCCGGATGAGGCAGAGCAGCCCGTTCGCCGTTCTCATGCCACAGGACGAACGGATGATGATTCTTCGCCCGTATGAAGCGTTCCGAACTCGAACACATCCTGCGGGCGTCTAAAGGGCTCACGGGCGAGATCGAGTTCATCGTCAGATCAATGATGCTTCCGAAGTCGAGCAGCCAGGAGCAGGACGAAGCCGGCGGCATAGCCCACGGCCAGTGGGGCCAAAGTGTTCATCCGTGTCAGATCCTGGAAGCCTCCCGGCAAGAAAATCCACCCGAAGATGAGAACGAGGACCAAGGCGAGGCGGATTTTATGGGTGGCCAGCCAAGCCATGAAAAGCGGCGGCTGGATCGCGCTGAGCCCGATTACGGCGAGGGACCAGACCCATTGGTTACGGAAGTCAGTTAAGGCGGCAAGGATCATCAGCGCCACAACCGCCCACAGGACTGAAACGCGCAGAGTTCTGGAACCGAATTGAGCCGTCAAGCGTCGCTCTTCTTCATTGGCCAACAGCTTGGCCGCAGCGATGTCCGCCGCCTCGGCTCGCCTCATCCTGCAGATTCTGGCCATGACCAAACCGCCCGCCAACCCAGCCAACCATGATTCAGTTCCTGAGGTGCCCGGCAGAAAAAACACCTTGCACAGAAGGTCGCCGCCCAACACCAGGCAACCCACGGTCAGCATCCAGACCGGGGCTTTCCGGACAAGCAGGGTTCGGAAAGCCGCAACGTAAATTGCCGTGGCCACCTCACCGGTGAAGAATATAACGCGGAGCCAAACGAGCATTGAGGCGGATGCCGGTCCAGCCCAGGCTCCCTTGAGTTCAGGATAACGCCCCATTGGCATCGCGAAATACGCGACAACTCCAAATGCGACAAACAGGACACACCATCCCAGCGCGGTGACTCCAGGATTCATGATTACCGGCCCGTGAAAGACGGGCAGGAACTGGCTCTCTTCCTCGGGTGCATCTCCAATGTGGGTCGTCCGCCGGCTTCGGAACGGTTGCAGCAACGTCAAGGCCCCAAACAGGCAGGGTATAAAGCCGTGAATCATGATCACTCCCAAGTACTGCAAATGGTTGCCCAGCCAAACGTAATCTGCGATGCCGTTTTGGGTCCCTGCCAGGCCGGCAACCAGGAAGAACAACCCGGAGATGACACCCAGACTCGTCTGCAGCCTGGTTATGGGCAGGTTCATGCGCTGCCCGCGCACGTCCTGGCTCCACTTGAAAAGCAACAACGCAATTCCAGTGAAGAAGAGAGTTGCCCAGGCATCCTCGTTCCACCAGCGCGAAAGACGCGGCCCGCTGAACTGTTGCGCCGGATGATTTGCTTTCCATTCCACGTATTGAACTTGCTCCCATAAGCCGTAGGCGAATCCCAGCAGACCCAAGCCCGCGAACGTGGCCGCTCCCACCAGGAACCACGGGTGCTTCGAGAGCCAGCTCCATACCTTGCGTGACGCGCTCGCGGGCTTCGCCAGGATTGGCTCGTGGTTAAGAAAACGGCCCAGTTCTTCCGCCAGCTCCCGCGCCGAGTGATAGCGCCGTTCTGTCGGCTTCTCGAGGCACTTCAGGCAAATCGTTTCCAGATCGGGCGGCGTCCGCGGATTCAATTTTGAAAGCGCGACCGGCTCCTCCTCCATCACCTTGTTCAGCGTAGCCGCGGGAGTCCCGCCTACACACGGCGCGCGCCCCGTCAGCAAGTGATAGAGCATCGCGCCCAGGGAATAGACGTCGCTGGCCGGCCCAACCTGCTCGTGCCGGCCTGATGCCTGTTCCGGAGGCATATACGCCGGCGTCCCCAAAACCGCGCCGGTTTGGGTCAACTCGCTGTCGCGCGACATTTGTTTGGCCAACCCGAAGTCGGTGATGTGCGGCTGGCCCTCGGTGTCAATCAACACATTCGATGGCTTGAGATCCCGGTGCAGCGTGCCCCGTTGGTGCGCGTGATGGACCGCCTCGGCAAGGGTCTTGATGAGCGCCGCCGCCTTCCCGGCGGGCATCGGGCTCTCGCGCGCTACCTCGGCCAGATTCTTGCCCTCCACGTAATCCATCGAAAAGTAATGATGCCCCTCGTGCTCGCCCACTTCATGGATGGCCACAATGTTCGGGTGCCGCAGGTTCGCGGCAGCTTCGGCCTCGGTGTGGAACCGTTTTACATCCGCCTCGGTGGCCAGCTTCCCGGACAGTATCATCTTTACCGCCACAACCCGGTTGAGCCTCACCTGCCGCGCCTTGTGCACGACGCCCATGCCTCCACGCGCGATTTCCTCTATCAACTGGTAGTCGCCGAAGTAGCGCAGAGTCGGAGAAAGGACAGGCTTGCGCTTTGGGGACGGCTCCCCGCCGGGTTCGGCCTGCACGGTCTCGGAAGCGCTCAGCCCCGCGCCAAAGCCCACCAGCGCGAGGCAGGTCGGGCAAAGACCATTGAAACCGGCGAGGAGAGCCTCGCCACATTGCGGACACGAGTTCGGAGAGCTCGGATTCATCATGCTTCACTCTCCTTCATGGGAATCGGCCCGAAACTATTACAGGATTCTTCCCATTCACCCGCGCATGGCCTCGAGCAACTCGCGCATCTCGGACTCCACGTCGGTTGCCGCGCCGACGGTTTCGCTGACCTCAACGCGCACGAGTTCCTGATAACGCCGGCGCAGGCGATGAACGGCCACGGCCACGACGTTGGGGGCCATGCGCAGTTCGCCCCCTGCTCGCGAGTAATCCCGGTGCCCAGTGTCATCCGTCAGGAATGGTCGCAGCGCCTCATAGAGCCGTTGCTTGCCGGCAGCGGCTTGTTCGGCCGCGAGGGCGCGAAGCGCGCGCTCCAACACCGCCAACGCCCAGCGCCGATCGAACTCGCGTTCCGGGGACGCCGACTTGGCGGGCACCTGCAAGTACCGCTCCTCAGCCTGAGGATCATCCAGCGAGAGTAGCGGTTGCCCACCGCCGCGCTTGGCCGCGTGACGATAGTCACGGTCACCCGCCAGGAAATGGTTCAACGCCGCCAAGAGGAATGCGCGGAATCGGCCTTTGTCCGGCGACAATCGTTGGAACGGGTTGTGCTCGATCAGGTCGGCGAAGAATCGTTGCACCAGGTCCTGTGCGTCGTGGGTCGAATAGCCCCGCCGACGCAGATAGCAGTAGAGCGGATGCCAATAGGCGCGGCAGAGGTGCTCCAGGGCCGCGCGCGATTGCGTGGTCTCCGCGCTGCCGGCTTTGAGAACGACCGTCCACAACGTTGATTCAAAATCCCCGCCAAGCCTGGTTAGAGAATCTCTGGACGTCGCGTCGGACATGGTGGCTGAATTCGCCCGATGCTCTGCCGAAGGGATTGCCTCGGCAAGTTCGAATGCGGGTTCCTTATCAAGCCATCAAACCGTCGAAACCGGCCCGCATCCTCGGGTGTGACAGCGCCTTACCACGCCACGGGCAGCTTTATGCGGGGAACGTTCGGTACATGGACGGCATCCTTCGCTCTCCGCCTTGGCCCGCCGTAGTCCCGCGGGTGAGCCCAAACGCGGGACGGAGGCGGCTGCGCTGCGAGCGAAGGTCAGAGATGTTTGGCGGTAACCGCGCGATCCGAGGCTGTTTTGAGGTAGCAGAAGCCCATAGCTGGCTTGCCGAGCCGAAGCCGGAGCGCGGTGCTGGGCACAACGGCGGCCCGCCTTCGTCACGAGGACGGGACTTCGGCGCGGCAGCCTTCGCCTCCGCCTTGGCCCGCCGTAGTCCCGCGGGTGAGCCCAAGCGCGGGACGGAGGCGGCTGCGCTGCGAGCGAAGGTCAGAGATGTTTGGCGGTAACCGCGCGACCCGAGCCTGCCTTGAGGTAGCAGAAGCCCATAGCTGGCTTGCCGAGCCGAAGCCGGGGCGCGGTGCTGGGCACAACGGCGGCCCGCCTTCGTCCCGAGGACGGGACTTCGGCCCGGCAGCCTTCGCCTCCGCCTTGGTCCGCCGTAGTCCCGCGGGTGAGCCCAAGCGCGGGACGGAGGCGGCTGCGCTCCGGCGAAGGTCAGAGGTGTTTGGCGGTAAACGCGCGATCCGAGCCTGTTTTGAGGTAGCAGAAGCCCATAGCTGGCTTGCCGAGCCGAAGCCGGAGCGCGGTGCTGGGCACAACGACGGCCCGCCTTCGTCCCGAGGACGGGACTTCGGTTCATCCCGCCGTAGCCTTGTCGCGAAGGCGGACGCGGCAGCCTTCGCCTCCGCCTTGGCCCGCCGTAGTCCCGCGGGTGAGCCCAAGCGCGGGACGGAGGCGGCTGTGCTGCGAGCGAAGGTCAGAGATGTTTGGCGGTAACCGCGCGACCCGAGCCTGCCTTGAGGTAGCAGAAGCCCATAGCTGGCTTGCCGAGCCGAAGCCGGAGCGCGGTGCTGGGCACAACG
>Ga0233425_10006101_pt1 | contig 18265 bp, 14 predicted proteins | sample Watercolumn_Towu_2_FD_181712 | JGI IMG/M metagenome (GOLD analysis project Ga0233425, IMG submission 181712) | Freshwater microbial communities from Lake Towuti, South Sulawesi, Indonesia - Watercolumn_Towuti2014_140_MG | ecosystem: Environmental > Aquatic > Freshwater > Lake | place... | reverse complement strand
CGAGAGCCCGCTCCGCGTTCCGGTGGCGGCGGTGAGCGTGGGGGTGGTGGGCGCCGTCCCGCTCCTGGACTTGGATTACTCGGAGGACGTGGCCGCCGCGGTGGACATGAACCTCGTGATGACCGCCACAGGCGAATTCATCGAGGTGCAGGGCACGGGCGAGAAGGGCACTTTCACGGAGGTCCAGTTGGCCGGACTGCTCGGGTTGGGGCGGCGAGGGATCAAGCGGTTGACGGCGATGCAGGCGGCCGCTTTGCGGGGCGTCTGAGGCCAGGGCGGATGCCGACTCGGGGCCACCACCCATCGAGCTTACCCGTGAAGGACGCCAGAACCCGGCTGTTGCTGTTGCGCCACGGCGAGGTCGAAGCTCGCTACCAGCGGGTGTTCGGCGGGCGCATCGACATGGACCTCTCCCCGCATGGGCTGGAGCAGGCCCGCCAGTTGGCGCAGTTTCTCGAGCCGGTTCACCTGGACGGGCTCTATGTGAGCCCCATGAAACGAGCTCAACAAAGCGTGGCGCCGCTGGCCGCGCTGAACGGTGGCAAACCGGCCACCCTCGAGGGGTTGCGGGAAGTGGATTTCGGCGATTGGACCGGCCTCCATTGGGACCAGGTGCGCGAGCGCTACGCTGTGACCGCTTTCGATTGGCTGCGCGAACTCGAGCGCGGCGGCATTCCGCAAGCGGAAACGGTCCCGGCGTTTAACCAGCGTGTGGGAATGGCGCTGGACCACATCCTCGCGGTCCACCCCGGCCAAGTCGTGGCCATCATGTGCCACGGGGGGGTCATCCGGATGCTGCTGTCGATCCTCCTCGAACTGCCGTTGCCGAGGATGGCCAGCTTCGAGATCGATTACGCCAGCGTCTCGATCGTCGATCACCGTCCGCGCAAGACCGAGGTGCAACTCCTCAACTTCACCCCCTGGCGCAGCCTGCCGTGACGCGTCAAAGGACCGCGCCCGCCTTGCTCGAGGTCTCTGTCCGCACCCTCATCGAAGCGGAGGAAGCGGTCGCCGACCTTCTGGAACGGCTGTTCCACCAAAGCCCGACGCTTTACACGGACGAGGCCACGCTGGTGACCCGGGTGAGCGTTTATTGTCCAAGCCGCCGCGCTTGGAGTCCTGCGCGCGCGGCGGCGCTGCGCGCCGGCTTGGGCCGCATCCGCGCCCAGGGCCTGCCTGTGGGGCGGACGAGCATCCGCACCCGGTGGTTGCGCGCCCAGGATTGGGCCGAGTCCTGGAAGAAGCACTTTCGTCCGCTTCAGATTGGGGATCGGCTGCTGATCAAGCCGACCTGGAGCCCGAGGCGGCCGAGACCGGGTCAGCAGGTCGTGACGCTCGATCCGGGGCTCAGTTTCGGCACGGGCCAGCATCCGACCACGGCCTTCTGCCTCGAATACCTGTGCGCGTTTCTGCCTCGACCGGCCACGCCCTCGTTCCTGGACATCGGGACGGGCTCGGGGATCCTCGCGATCGCCGCCGCCAAGCTCGGCTACGCGCCGGTTTGCGCTTTTGACAACGACCCGGTGGCGGTCCGGGTGGCGCGAGCGAACGCGCGGCTCAACGGGGTTCTGAAGCGCATCAAACTCCGTCGCGGCGACGTGCGAGGCCTGCCGCTCGAAGGCGGGGCGCGCTACGACCTTATTTGCGCGAATCTGCTCCACGACCTGCTCGTCGCCGAGTCGGCCAGGATCGCGTCGCGGTTGCGTGCTGGCGGGAGGCTCGTCCTCGCCGGCATCCTCGAGCGACAGTTTGGCAGCGTCCGCGCCGCCTGCGAGCGTGTGGGACTGGTTCTGGAGACCGCGGCTACCGTCAAGGAATGGCGGTCGGGCGTGTTCGTGAAGAAAAACTAGAGCGGTGGTCATTTTTTGTCTTGCAAAGACAAGAAAGGTGAAGCACGCTTTGAACGCAGAACAACGCGGCATGTCCAAATCCGCGTAACGACCTGTGTCAGCAATGATGCCAGTGTTCGCAAGTGGTCGAGGATTCAATCCCCGGTATGGCAGGCATCACCCGTGCTGCGCCCAGGTGACGAAAGGTGAACAGTTATGACAAAAACGCTAGACATCATCTCCGACGCCATTCGGAATCCCAAGCATCCGTTCCCGCAAGTCGATGATCGTCCGGACAAGCCGAAGAAGCACCGGTACGAGCGACGGAAGGTGAAGGAATACATTCGCTTAGGGGATTGGTCGGACCAGTCAGCGAGCTAAACCCTGTCTTCAGCACAACTTGTTCTGGGAGGCCATGCCTTGACGGCATGGCCTTTCTCTTTTTCGGGACCGGCCGACCGCGCCGGGGCCGGTCCACGCGCGCGGAGCACCGCTTCAATCCGCCCAGCGGCGTGTGATGTCCCCGTAAGCATCAATGCGGCGATCGCGCAGGAACGGCCAATGCCGCCGGGTGCGCTCGATCTCGGCGAGATCGACCTCGACGATCAGGGTCTCGTCCTGGTCCGCCGTGGCCTTGGCGAGGATCTGGCCCGAGGTCCCGGCGACAAAGCTCTGGCCCCAGAACTCGAGGCCGTCGCCGCCCGCCGGGCGCTCGAGCCCGACACGGTTGGCGACCGCCACAAAGCAGCCGTTGGCTACCGCGTGCGCGCGCTGGATGGTCTCCCAGGCGGCGTGCTGCTGGCCGCCGAGTTCCGCCTTCTCGGAGGGGTGCCAGCCGATGGCGGTGGGATAAAACAGGATCTGCGCCCCCTGCAGGGCCACGAGCCGCGCCGCCTCCGGGTACCATTGATCCCAACAGACCAGGACGCCGATCTTCCCATAGCGGGTTTTCCAGGCACGGAACCCCAGGTCCCCAGGAGTGAAGTAGAATTTCTCGTAGTAGAGCGGGTCGTCGGGGATGTGCATCTTTCGATAACGGCCCAGCAGCGATCCGTCGGCATCGATCACCACGGACGTGTTGTGGTACACGCCCGCGGTGCGGCGCTCGAAGAGCGAGGCGACGATCACCACCTCATGCTTGCGCGCCAGCTTCTGGAACGCTGTCGTGGTCGGACCGGGGATCGGCTCGGCCAGCTCGAAATGTGCGTGGTCCTCGCTCTGGCAGAAATAGTGCGTCCGAAAAAGCTCCTGGGTGCAGATGATGCGGGCGCCCGCGCGCGCTGCCTTTTCGGCGGCGGCCAGGGTTCGCCGGAGGTTGACCGCCGGCTCGGGGGCGCAAGCGCTTTGGAGCAGCGCCACCGTGACGCTCGAGCGGGTGGCAGATCGTTTCATCGCCCTGACTCTACCGCGCCGCCACGCGTGACGGCTACATTTTTGGGGCTTTGGGGCCTCGAGGCGCGTCCGGGCGGCCTGCCATGCCAGGCCCGAAGGAAGCCACGCGTGCGCCCGGTTCAGTGGCCGAGTTGGCGGGCGCGATAGAAGCTGAGGGGATAGGCGGGGGCGGTGCTGTCCAGGAATCGCCAGAGGCCGTTGGCGAGACGATTCGTGGCCAGCGCGGACCACTGGGCGAAGTCGGTCGTGACGTCCACCGCGTAGTCGAGGCCGCGCTCGCCGTGGACCAACAGTTCGAACTGGCCGTCCGGGCGCCGGCCCACCAACTCGAGGAGGGGCGGGATCGACGGGGTGGCCTCGAGCGTCACGCGGTAGTCGTCGAAGACCATGTAGTTGTCCCCGGGCGCGCCTGGAGTGCGGATGGCCCACACCGCATCGGCATCGCCGAAGTCCAGCCGGGCGTTGATGGTGGTGAGCGGCTGCGACTCGACGACAACCAGGCCGTTCATGGCCGCGGTCCAGGTATTCCGGGCAAAATTCATGGAAACGACCAGATCGTAGATGACGTCGTTGTGGAACTGGAAGCCGGTGCTCTTGAACCCCTGGTTGTCATCGAGCGCGTAAAACACCTCGCCGCGGAAGTTGTCGAAATCCACGCTGAACAGGCGCGATCCGGCGGTGTTATAGACGCTCCAGCGGAAATCGTCGTACTGGGCATTCGCGCGGGAGGAATCGGCGATCATCATCAACACCGAGAAGTTGACCACCGGTTGAGTGAGGGCGGGAGGTGTGAAACCGACCGGACGCCAGACGTTGAGGAATTCGTACTTGGGCGCGACAGGCGGGGCAAAACCGATGAAGGCCTGCTGGCCCCAGCCGGTGAAGAAGTTGGTGACCACTCCGTTGCCGCCCGAACCTTCTCCCTCCCATCCCATCTGGCCTTCGAGCGGGCGCAGCTCGTCGGCGGCGGAGTATCCTTCCGAGACCTCGAAACCGGTCTCGTAGATGACAGCGGGCGCCGGGGGACTCGCTTGGGTCGAGGCAGGCGGTTGCCACAGCCAGCACAGCGCAAAGCCCGCCAACAGAGGCGGGACGAGGCGGGTTCTCAAGCCCTTTGGGGAGCGGTTGGAGATGGCGCGCACGGGGACTGCGGCAAAGACGAGGCGTGGCCCAGGCAGGGGCTTACGGGCGTCCCGCCGGCCGGCGTGGATCGGCGCCCGGGGTCGCCTGGAGGGTGCGCCCTGGGCTTGGTGCCGGCCGCATGATCGGCTGGCTCGAGATGACCGGCGCGCGGGCCGCGGGGGGCGGCGCTGAAAAGGCGGGCGCGGGCACGGAGCGGCTGGGTGCAGCCGGAGAGCCCCCAAACGCCGGCCCCGAGGGCAGCGATCGAGGCTGGGAGGGAGCGAAACTCGAACGACTCTCGAAAGCGGGCGAGTTCGCGAACTTTGGAGGCGCCGTGAACTGAGGAGTGGGGGATTCGATCTTGCGTGTTTCCGTCCGCGACCAGGTTGGCGCTGGACTGGCCCCCACCCCTGCAAGGCCGCGGTTGGCCGGAGCGGCCGGAGAGTCGGGACGCCACGCGGGGGTGCGCGGGGTCGCCGGTTCGTAGGTGGGGCGGTTGGGCGTCGAGGGCAGCGCAGTGGGGGCTGGGCTGGCAGGCCGGACCCACCCGCGCGAGGGTTCGAACGAGCGCGCGCCCGTGGATGGCGTGGTGGTGAATGTGCGGTTGGGCGGCGCTTGGGCAGGGAGCTGGCTGCCGCGCAGGGTCTCGACCGGAGTGGGAGTCGTCGGGGTTTGCGTCGCGACCCGCGAGTTGGGTTGTGGCTGGGCCGGCCGCGTGCTCACCAGGGGGCTGCGCGGGACCAAGGGCGCATAGGTCCGCACCGGCGGCGCCGACTGTGCGGCCGATTCAACACGTGGGGTGTTGGATTCCGGCAGGGTGCGCACCGGGGGAGGCTGACGGCTGGGCGCTTCGGCGGCCAGCCTCGAGGCGGGGAGGACCGGACCCGAGGACACGCGCACCCCACCGCTGGTGCCGATGGCGACCGGGCGGGCTTCCTGTTCGCTGCGGCGGGGAACCGCGAGGGGCGAAGGCAGGCGCGGGCCCGACCCACGCAGGTCTGCTGGCGGCGTCGGCCGAAAGACCGCGAGGGTCGAGCCGTCGTGCTGCAATTGTTCGATCCGGCGCGGCCCGCCCGGTGTGCCGGGCGCGTTCGCGAGGTCCCGCACCTGCACCTTGCGCACTTCCTGCCGCGTGACTGCCTTGATGCGGTCAGTGGGAACACCATGGTTGATGATGGTGTTCTGGTTGTTGATCACGATGTTGTTGATGACGGTGGAACGCCCGTAGGTCTGGGCGAGTTCGTGGCGCGGCAGCACGTGACGCCGGAAACCGCGGTCCAAGAGGTGGCCGTAGCCCACGAAGACGTAGGCATCCGACCCGAGCCCGAAGCCGAAGCCGGCCGAGACGGCGGCGCCATGATGGGTGAGGCCCAGGTCAGCGTGCCAACCTGCCGCCGGTGGCAACGGCGCCCAGCCGCAATGGGTCGGGGTCGTGCGCCAAGTCACCCACGCCGGGCCCCATTGCGACCCAGGGAACCAGACCCAGCCGAGGTGTGAACTTCGATGCCAGCGGCCATAATGGAACGGGGCCCATCCCCACGAGTAGTCCGAGAGCCAGTACCAGCCCCAATCGCTATAAACCCAATGGCCCCGGTGGGAGTAGGGCTGCCAGGAGACATCCACCACTGCGCAGGAAGGCTGCCAGCCCCAGCCGTAGCCAGGCATCTCGACCCAGGTGCCGTAAGGCGCGAGGGATTGGTAGAAATAGTTGTAGGTGACCTGGGGTTGCGGTGTGACCACATACTGGACCTGCGGGGCAGGGGCCTCGACAGGTTGCGCCTGGATCACTTGGACGGGCGCGGCGGGCACCGGCGCCTCGGCGACTGCCTGGTCCGGGGCTGCGTCCTCGGCTCCAGGGGCCGGCTGCGGAGCCGGTTCGGCGGGCGCGGGGGGGGCTGCCACGGGCGCCGGGTTGGCGGCGAGCGCGGTTGTGGCCGCGGTTTGCGGTTGCTCCCGCAACTCGTTCCCGCGGCGGATCATCGCCGCCAGGACCGCGTCCGAAACACCCAGGTCCGTGAGATAGACGATGTCCTCGGCGCTCAACTCATAGGCGTTGGTGGCGTGCTTGACGTACTCGAGGAGGACCGCGTCGCCCACGCGGGCCTGGGCCAGGTTCACGACATCCTTGACCCCGGCCGGCAGCGCGGGGGTCTGGATAGGGACCGTCTGGCTGGGGACCTCGGCGGCTTCGACGGCGTTGGTTTTGGCCGCCGGGGGCTCATTGGTGGCGGTGCTGGCCGCCTTGGTGACGGGCGGCCCGCTGATCTCGCCCGAGCAGCCGGCCAACGGCGCCAGCAGGCCGGCAAGGGCTAAAGACCTTAGAGCAGCAAGGATGTGGGTTTTCATAAGCTGGATCGATGTGTGCCAAACTAGCGCACCCCGCTGGCTTGTCAATCCGGCCTCCCGGCGCGTCTGCCATCCCACCGGGCTTCCGGGGCATCCGCGCGACATTGGCCGAGTTGATCTCATAAGCGAGCACCTGACTACTGGAAGGCCTGCCGCCGCGTTGACCGACCGACCCTCGGTCCCGCCAGCCGCGTGCGGGGTGCTTCCAGCCGTTGGACCGCTCCCCCGCGCGCGCTATTCAACCGCCGCGAGCCACCTGAAGGCGCTCGCCAGCGGTAGAAAAGGCGTGGCTGATCGCGCGCCGCGCTCGGACTGAACTCGGCCGACTCGCCCCCCAGCTCCCGTCACCTGCTGGACTGCCGTCCAATCGCGCGCGGGTGGCTTGCGTGCCGGCGCGCCTGTCGGGGAGGGAACGAACAGCCAGCCTCGAGAAGCACGAAACCGGTGCCGCCCGAAAAAACTACGGCCACGTGCCATGCAACTCTGCACGGCCCCGTGGCCAATCAACGCCCCTGCTGGGTGAGTCCGCGACCGCCCCCAGCCAGGCTGTCAGTAGGACTTCTCCGAAGTCCGGCCACCCCGGTAGCTCAGCCAGTGGATGTCGGCATCACCGCGGCCCGAGACGGGCGCGTCGGGGGATGTGCGCGTCGTATCGACCTTCTGCGCCCGGGGATTCTTGAGCGAAGCGGTCCACTTGTGAACCTCAGAGTGGCCGTCCGCGAAAGCAAAGCCGCCGGCGCCGTTGTGGTACGTTGCCGGCTGATCGATCCACTGCTGGACGTACGGATTGAAGAAGCCCGCATCATTGATGCTGCAAGGATGCTCATCCAGATAAACCCAGGTATCCGTGGGTCCCGGAATGACGAATTCACTGGTCTTCCTGATGTGCTTGTAAATGGTATCCCAAGGGCCGTTCTCGGCGTTGCCATCGCCGACGCCGATATTGCCGGAGATGCTGCGCACGCGCTCCTTCCAGCCCCTGTTCCGTTGCTGCGTGCTGACGTATTTGTCCGCCGGGCACTTGAAGACGTTCTTGGCGCTGCCAAAATACTTGGCGAGCTTCGAGTACTTCTCATCCGTCAGGAACAGGGTGTTGGTGTTATCTCCGGACACGCCCCAATCCAGCCAGCCGACGACCCAGGGCGCATTCTTCAGGTCATTGGCGGCCGACCCGCCCTGGGCCATGCCACCATGGAAGCTGTTGACGATGCGATCGTTGTTGTCGCCGTTGTAGGAGTGCCAGGCGAGCATCACCTGCTTGAGGTTGTTCATGCACATGATGCCCTGGGCCTTGGCTTTGGCCTTCCCCAGTGCGGGCAGCAGCATGCCCGCCAGGATGGCGATGATCGCGATGACCACCAACAGTTCGATCAGGGTGAACCCGCGGTTCGAGCGAGTAGCGCTTGCGAATGACTTCGGTGTGCCGGGCTTATTCATAACCTCAAAATCTTGGTGAAAGAAGCAGATCTCAGCAACTGTGCGTCTGAATGCACAGGCTGGACGTTTCACCAAAAGGACAACCGGCGGCCTCCTTGGGCCGCCGGCCATCGGTCGGGTGTGGTTTGAGCCCGGTCCGGCGGCTTGCTACCCGCCTCTCAACCACCCACACCGGTGGAATGGTTGCGTGGCGTGCTGCCGCAATGCCGGGGGCGACGGTCCGAAGCTACTTCAGGCCATAGACCTCTTCGGTCTTCCGGGGGCTCCGGTACGAGACCCAATAGAGGTCCGGGTCGCGTCGCGGGACGTTGATGTTCAGTTGATAGGCGCCATCCCTGGCATTGACCTTCAACGCCTTGAGCTTGCCTTGCCACTTGTGCACCTCCGAGTGGCCGTCCGCGAACGCGAACCCGCAGGCACCGTTGTGATAGCTGGCTGGAAGATCGACGATGTTCACGTCGCTGTTGGGAGGGAAATTGCCGGCGTCGTTGATGCTGTCGGGATGCTCATCGACATAGACCCAGGTCTGCGCCGGGCCGGGTATGACCAACTCGCCCATCTTCTTGGGGTGGGCGTAAATCCCGCCCATGGGTCCGGTCTCGGCGTTGCCTTCGCCCACGAGGATGTTACCGGAGATGCTGCGGACTCGCTCGTTCCATCCCCGGGCTCGTTGGGGCGCCGACACGTATTTGTCCGCCGGACACTTATAGACGTTCTTGGCGCTGCCGAAATAGCTGGCGAGGCAGGCATACCGCGGGTCGAGCAGGAAGATCGTGTTGGTGTTGTCGCCGCTCGTAGTCCAATCGAGCCAACCCGTCACCCAGGGCTTCTCGCGCGCGTTGACGCCCGGTTGGAAGCCGCCGTGGTAGGACCCCGGGAGCATGTCCCGGTTGTCGGTTTGATACATGTGGTTGGCGTACATCACCTGCCGGGTGCTGTTCATGCACAGGATGCCCTGGCCTTTGGCTTTGGCCTTGGCCAGCGCGGGCAGGAGCATGCCAGCCAGGATGGCGATGATGGCAATCACCACCAGCAGTTCGATCAAGGTGAAGCCGCCGCCGGCCGGACGATGCCGCGCCGGGATCGGCCGGGGATTAGCACAGGATGGGTTCATTAGAATTCAGAGTATGTGTTAGCTTGCGCACTAATTTAACTCACGGCAGATAACAATCGCTACTTTCGACCGGGCCGTCAACCATCTTCTGATCCGGCCCGGCTTTTCGCGGCCAGGTATCTGACCCTGAGACACATATAGCAGGCTGCCGGGACCTTGTCAGTGTGCGTCTGGCTGCACACGGTGCGTCCTTTCGGATGGGGGGCAGATCCGGTCGAGATGTCAACCTTTCTCGCCGGATCCGGCGGGTTCCGACCAGGCGGCGGGCTGCACCGAACAGGCAGTTTTCCACGCCCGTGGCGTGAGCTTGTTGGTGTTTGTAGTGCAGGCTCCAGCCTGTTGAAGGGGCGACGGGCTGAAGCCCGGACCGCAGGCGTGCGACAAACCCGCGACGGGCCCGGAGCCGGAGCGGACTGGGCGTAGCGCGTCCGCGCGGCGGGGTTTTCTTATCGCCTGCTCGACCAGCGTTCGGGTAAAGTGCCTCATGCGTGTCGTCACGGTGCCGCTGGGTCAACGGAGCTATTCGATCTTGATCGATAACGGGCTCTGTGGGCGGCTGGGCCGCGAGTGTGGGCGGTTGGGGCTGGGGCGTCGTTGCGCGGTCATCTCCGACGCGCACGTTGCCCCCTTGTACGCCGCCCAGGCGGTGCGGAGCCTCGAGCGCGCCGGATTCGAGCCTTGCCTGGTGAGCGTGTCCGCCGGCGAAAGCGCCAAGAGTCTGCGGACGGTTCAAGTCTGTTACGATGAATTGGCTGGGCACCGACTCGAGCGGAGCTCGTTCATCGTTGCCCTGGGCGGTGGCGTGGTCGGTGATCTGGCGGGTTTCGTTGCGGCGACCTACCTGCGCGGGATCGCGTTCGTCCAGGTTCCCACCACCCTGTTGGCGCAGGTGGACAGCTCGGTGGGCGGCAAGGTGGGGGTGAACCTCAGAGCCGGGAAGAACCTGGTGGGCGCCTTCCACCAACCGCGTTTGGTGCTTTGCGATCTGGACACGCTGCGCTCGCTGCCCGAGCGCGAGTATCGCTCGGGGCTGGCCGAGGTGATCAAGTACGGGATCATCTACGATGCCCGGCTGTTCCGCCGCCTCGAACGCGAACTGCCCGAGGTGCTGGCGCGCCGGGCTGGGACCCTCGCGGGCATCGTGGCGCGGTGTTGCCAAATCAAAGCGAAGGTTGTGGGCCAGGACGAAACGGAGAGCGGCCTGCGGGCGATCCTGAACTTCGGGCACACGATCGGGCACGCGCTCGAGGCCAGCTCGCGCTACGGCACGTACCTCCACGGAGAGGCGATTTCGATTGGCCAGGTGGCGGCGGCGCGGCTCTCGGCGGCGCGCCTCGGCCTCCCAGCGACCGAATGCGAGCGCATCCGGGTCTTGTTCGCGCGGGCTGGATTGCCGATCGAGTTGAAACTGGGCCGCGCCCAGCGGGCCCGGGTGAAGGCCGCCATGAGGCTCGACAAGAAGGTGAGCGGGGGGGAGGTCCGGTTCGTCCTGGCCCGGCGGATCGGGCGGGTCGAGTTCGGGCAGCGAGTGCCGGCCGAGACGCTCGATCAGGTGCTTGCTTCCGCATGAGACCGCCCGGGCCTCGATCGTCTTGAACCAGTAACCCTGAATTGTCATGGCAGCCGTTAGCGAAACGATCGTTCGCGAGTATTTCGAGCAACGCGGGTTCCTCGTGTACCAGCCGCGCAAGTACGTCGCGGCGCACCTGTCCGAAGAACAGGAGATCGATTTCTTCGTGGTCAACCCGCAACCAAAGGGCGGCGGCGGCCCGCTGCCGTTCGTGCTGGGATCGGACGATGTGCCGCGCTTGGAGCGCGCGGTGGTGGTGGTCAAGGCCTGGCACACCGAGATCTTCAGCCCGGCGGTGCTGGCCAAGGAGCAGGACATGTTCCGTTTTGTCGATCCCGCCGCGCTGCGGAAGGCCGTCCGCTTTTTTGGCGGGGCCGGCGCGGTGACGAAGGTCCTGGTGGTGCCGACGCTGCCCCAGGACGAGGAGGCCCGCCACCAAAGCATCGAACTGCTGCGCGGCAAGGGCCTGGACGCGATCCTCCTTTTTCGCACGCTCCTGGCCGAGTTGGTGGCCAGCACCGAGCCCAACCGGAACTATCAGAAATCGGACCTGCTCCAGATTATCCGTTTGCTCAAGAACTACGATTTCCTCAAAGGCCCGCAGATGGAGCTGTTCAAACCCTCCCGTGCGCCGCGCAAGCCGTCGGCCAGGTCCTCGCCCCCAGCCGCGAGCAGTTCGAGCTCAGGAGAAGGTGGAGGAGCCGCCTGAGATCGCGTTGGGGGCGATGTAGGTCCGCCGCATGGCCAGGACCAGGAACGCGATCAAGCCAAAATAGAGCAGCGCCATCAACCAGCGCTGGCCCGGGGTCACCTCGAAGTAGCGCGCCTCCTCGGCGGTCTTCTTGCGGAAGAGGAAGAACAGCCGGGGCGCTGACATCAGGAGAATCAAGAACACAATGAAGTTTGGATGGATCGCCATGGAGGCGCCCATCAGAACCAGGCCCAGCAGCCACAGCCAGGGCGACAGGGCCGTGACGATGCGCCCGCCATCCAGGAAACCGATCGGCGCCAGGTTAAACAGGTTCAGGGAGAACCCGGTGTAGGCGAGCTGCAGGAAGCGCGGGTCGCCGGTCACGAAGAAAAGAGCGCCGCACAGCGCCGCTCCGACGGTTCCCAGCAGGGGCCCGCCGATGCCGACTTGCGCCTCGATCCAGGCGTTTCGAGGGGCCTCTTTGAGTGCGATGAACGCACCCAGGAATGGGATGAACACCGGGGCCCCGACTTTGAGCCCGACCCGCCTCGCCGCCACGAGATGCCCGCACTCGTGGATGAAGATCAGCAGCACCAAGCCGACCGCATACATCCATCCCCCCGATTTCGCGTAAAACCAGATCGACAGGAGCATTGTCCCGCCCGTCTTGAGCAGGACGGGGAAGAACTTCAGGATCGGCAGCACCACGAACTTGAGTTTGCCCAGGAGCTTGCCGAAGAGCAGCAGGAACGCGCCGATGCCCACGGCCGCCTTCCTGGCCTGTTGCCCAGTCGTCCGCGGTTTGGGCCTGATGAACGAGGGCGGCACCGGGGGCGGTGTGACGGGGCGCGGGACGGTGACGATCGGTGGCGTCCTGCCGAGGGGAGGTGGCGGGGGCGACAGACGCGGCGGCAAGGGCGGTGGCACCGCGCGGGGCGCGGGCGCCGTCGTGACGCCGGATGCCAGGACGGGTGGCGGCGGGGGCGAGACAAGCGTAACCCCTATCGGCGGGGAGGGCGGTACAGGCGAAGGCGATGGGGCCGGTTGCGGAACGCCGATTGGCTGGAACGGTCCTCCCAACGGCGGAAGCGACACCGCCTCCGCTCCCGCGGTTGGCGGCGGCGGCGGTGCTGACGGTGGTGGCCCGGGCTGTGAATCCGCGTCCATGCGGTGGGAAGGTCAGCACAAATCGGCGTCAGGTCAAGTGAATCAGGCTTGGCGGGCGCGTTCCTCGATTCCGCCAAGGGTCCGCGCCGCGCCTGCTGACTCAGACCAGGGCGAACACCCTGCTGGGACCGCCACTGGCCCCTTTCACCTTGGGTCCGCCCACGACGATCGTCGCGCCACGGGCCGGAAGTGCGCCCAGGTTCGCGGCACACTCCAAACCCCAGCGGTTCGCCGGCAGCCAGTGAAAATGCACCGGGAAATCCGTCGTCGGCCCGTGGTCGAGGCTCAACGTATCGACGACCAACCCTTTCACCGAGCGCTGGGCCAACAGAAACTGCGCGGCCTCGAGGTGAAAACCGGGGAAGTGCATCTTGCCCGTGGCGTCGGTGTTGCGGAACCCGGCGTCACCCGCACGCGCATCCCAGCCACTGAGCATGGCCACCACGCCGCCCGCCGGGATCGGCCCATGTCGAGCCTCCCAGCCGCGCAGATCGTCCAGAGTCAGTTGCGCGTCCGGATTCTGCGCGGCCTTCGCGCGGATATCGACCACCGCCAGCGGCCCGACCAGGTCGGCAGCCGGGATCAGGTCCGCAGTGGGCCCGTCGGATGCATGGAAGGGCGCGTCGAGATGCGTGCCGGTATGCTCCATCACGCGCCAGGTGTTGAAGTTGAAGCCGTCTTTGGCCAATCGCGCCACCGTCTCGATCTCGAGTTGCTTCTTCCCGCCCCAAGTCGGGAAGTCCGGAACCAGTGTGTGCGTCAGGTCGATCACCCGCTGGAAACTCAGCCGCGTTGCGCTGGCCGGCGGCGGCTTCTCGGCGGCGGCGGTCGCGCCCGTGCCGGCCATCACCGTCGCCCCCAGGAACGCGCGCCGACTGAGGTGTTCCTGGATTCGATGCAGGCAAAGAGGGGCACACATGGGGCGTCAGCGTTCAGGAGGGCGGGGGGAAATTCGGATCCAGTTCTTTAAGGATCTCGATGCGCGTCTGCTCGATATCGACATCGAGGTTCTTGAGCACGCGCGCGGCCACGCCGTCGCCTTCGCGCAGCAAGCCCAGAAGGAGGTGTTCGGTGCCGACGTACCTATGGTTGAGGGCCTTGGCTTCTTTGGCGGCAAGAGACACGACCTTCTTGACACGCGGCGTGTACGGAATGTCGCCGATCATCTTCTGGTCGGGACCCGTGCCGACCTGTTTCTCGACCTCCATCCGCACGGTCTCGAGGACCAACCCCATCTTCTGCAGGACATTCACCGCCACGCCTTGCCCGAGCCCGATCAGCCCGAGGAACACGTGCTCCGTGCCGACGAAATGGTGGTGGAACCGATCGGCCTCCTTCCGGGCCAGCGCGAGCACCTGCTGGGCCCGCGGGGTGAAATTGCTGCCCTCTGGCTCGGCAAGGCCGGGGGTGAACGCGGACCGGAACGCTCGGCCCAAAGTGCTCAACACAGACGGCTGGCCCGGGCTCGGCGCGGTGCGGCCCAATCGCCCGCCGTCGGGCACAGGGACTTCGCCAATATCGTCCGTGCTTCCCACGCGCTCGATCGGAACAGCCGCGTGCAGTTCCGCGCTGCGATAGGCGGCCTCGACCAGGGCCATGGTCTCGAGATTGTCCCAACCGCTGATGGCGGGGCGTGAACCCGTCTCGAGGGCGATGAGCAGTTGCGCCATCGTCCCGATGAACGCGTCCGGGAACCAGCTCTCGGACCAGACCGGGCAGTGGAACCCGCGATCGCCTTTGGCGGCGAAGCGGATGGTCGAGGGGGTGGTGTAGGGGTCTTTGCACCAGCCGATGTCGCCGATCGCCAGACCATCGAGGCCCTCGATGCGCCATTGAATGCGGATGTCACCCGGGCAACCCTCCTTGGCGGGGCCCGTCCAGGTGTCGTCAATGCCCACGCAGCGCAGGCCGTTGGCGTATTCGAGGACGTACGCGCAGATGCCGTCCTTGTGCGGGAACGGGGTGCGCGGATCGGTGCGGGTGCTGCAGAAGATGCGCTCGGGGTTGCCGAACCAGTAGCGGAACGTATCCAAGTGATGAATCGACATGATGCGCAAGGTCAGCCAGCCAAGCTCGCGCTGCCAGGGCATCCAATGCGGGATGCCGCGCATGTCCAGGGTCGCGAAGACCGGCTCGCCCAGGGCGCGGTTCTCGAGCAGCGTCCTGGCGGCCCGCACCGACTGGTCGTAGCGCATGTTCTGGTTCACCGCCAGGGTGATGCCCGCCACTTCGCACGCCTCGACCGCCCGCAGCGCCTCCTCGAGGTTCATGCCCAGGGGCTTCTGGGCCAGGATCCCTTTGACCGTCTTGCGGGCAGCGGCGGCGGTGATCAGGCCGAGTTGGATGTGCGGGGGCACGGCGATGTCCAGCACTTCGATCGAAGGATCATCCAGCAACTGTTCGGCGGTGTCGTACACCGTCGGGATGCCGTGGCGCTCGGCCACCTGGGCCGCGTGCTCGCGGCGGCGGGAGGCGATCGCGACGACGTTAAACCCGGCCTTGCGGTAGGCGACCAGGTGGCAATCGTTCACGATGAACCCGCTGCCAACCACGCCGATCCGGAAGTCTTTCCTCCCGGGCAGTGGCGCATGTATGTTCAGGTCCATAATGGGCGCGAGCTGATCGAGGGAAAATGCACCCGAACCACTTTCGGTGCAAGGCGGTTGGAGAAATCTTCGACGGAATGAGTGATCCGGACGGAGTGCAGCGCACGGAACCGTTTGCGCGCGGCCCCGGCGGTCGGTAGGCTCGACGGAAACCGTTCGCGTGAACTGACGCTTGAAACGATACGACCTGAGTTTTGCGACGCTGGCGTTCCTGGCGCTGTTGCTGGCGTTTTTCGGGGCGTTCCTTTTTTACCCCGTGAGCTTCATGTTGCGGCGGGCCTTCGTGGCGGATGGGGTGGTGACACTGAAGTACTTCGGCCTGCTGCTGGCCAGCCCGCTGCAACGCGAGGCCCTGTTGAACAGCTTCCTGATCGGGTTGTTGACCACGGTCCTGACGACCCTGCTCACGCTCCCCTTGGCGCATTTGATGACTCGCTACGAGTTTCGCGGCCAGGGCTTGCTCGGCGGCCTGCTCCTCGCGCCCATGATCCTCCCTCCGTTTGTCGGGGCGATCGGGCTGAAGCAACTGCTGGGCCGGTTCGGTTCGCTCAATCTCATGCTGGTGCAGCTCGGCTTGCTGCCGGCCGACCGACCGATCGACTGGCTGGGGCAAGGCGGTTTCTGGGGGATCGTGATCCTCCAGGTGCTGAGCCTCTACCCAATCATGTTCCTGAACGTCTCGGCCGCGATGGCCAACATCGATCCGACCTTGCGCGAGGCCGCGCAGAACCTCGGCGCCGGAGGCTGGCGCTTGTTCCGCACGGTCACACTGCCGCTGATCCTGCCGGGCTATTTCGCCGGCGCCATTATCGTGTTCATCTGGGCGTTCACGGACCTTGGCACTCCGCTCATCTTCGGTTACTCGCGCGTGGTCCCGGTGCAGATCTTCGACTCGATGACGGAACTCAACACCAATCCGATGGGCTATGCGCTGGTGGTGGTGGTGTTGCTGCTCACGCTGGTCCTGTTCCTGGTGTCGAAGCGGGTGCTGGCGGGCAAGCGCTACGAGATGCTGGCCCGCGGGCACACGGCCGGCGCGGGTTCCCGCGCCAGTCTGCGCCGGAGCCTCCTGCTTTGGGCGCCGTTCCTGTTGGTGCTGGGGCTGGCGCTCCTGCCGCACCTGGCGGTGGTGGTGCAGTCGCTTTCGGAGCGCTGGTTTTTCTCGATCCTGCCCGAGTCGTGGACCGGGGCGAACTATGGCCAGGTGCTGGGCCAGGGCCTGACCGCCTCGAGTGTCCGCAACAGCCTGTTCTACGCCAGCCTGAGCGCCGCGGTCGATCTTGGCCTGGGAGTGATGATCGCCTGGTTGCTGACCCGCAGGCGCATTCCCGGGGCGGGCCTCCTGGACGCGCTGGCGATGTTGCCGCTGGCCTTGCCGGGATTGGTGCTGGCCTTCGGCTACGTGGCAGGGTTCGACTTTAAGGTCCCCTGGCTTAACCCGCGCGAGAACCCCACCCTGCTGCTGATTATCAGCTATAGCGTGCGGCGGCTGCCGTATGTCGTTCGCTCGGCCTACGCTGGATTCCAACAGACCAGCATCACGCTCGAGGAGGCGTCGGCCAACCTGGGGGCCGGGCCGTTCCGCACCTTGCGTCGTGTCACGCTGCCCTTGATCACGGCCCACCTGGTGGCGGGCGCCGTCCTGACCTTTTCGTTCGCGATGCTCGAGGTCAGTGACAGCCTGATCCTGGCCATGCGCGAGCGGTATTACCCGATCACGAAGACCATCTATGCGCTGATGGGACGCATCGAACCCGACGCCCCGAGCGTGGCGTGTGCGCTCGGGGTGGTCGGCATGGTGATCCTGGGCGCGAGCCTGCTCGTGGCCGGGAGGATTCTCGGCCGAAAGATGGGCCAATTGTTCCGGGCCTGAAGGGTCGTGTCCGGGCTGCCAGACCTGCGGCCGGCCCAGCGGAGGTCGTTCGAGCAACGCCTTTCGAGTCCTCCCGTTATGGCCGCCACCAGCGCAACTGGCTGCGGGTGAACAACGGGTCAAGCCGGTCCAGCACGAACTGCGCCCAACTCTCGCGCAGCTTCGTCCAGAGCGTGCGTGTGCGGCGCCAGGTCTCGGCGTCGATGCGTTCGCTGCGCGCCAGGTGGTCCTGGAAGATCCCGTGAGCCTCCTCGACCCGGCGCGGGTCGGTGAACCGCAGCATGAGTTCGTAATTGATGTGCAGGCTGCGGGCGTCCAGGTTCGACGAACCTACGTGGCAGGCCTTGTCGGTCACCACCAGTTTGGTGTGCAGCACCTGCGGGCAGTATTCGTAAATCTCGATGCCGGCGGCCAGGAACCACTGATAGAAGCTGTGGCTGGCCAGGCGCGACGCGGGCACGTCGGTCTTGCGCGGCAGGATGAGTTGCACCTGCCCGCCCCGCCGCGCCAGGCGTGCCAGGGCGCGGCGGAGCCTGCTGGTGGGCAGGAAATAGGCTGCAATCAGCCGCACCGACCCGGCTTGGTCAAAGTCCGCCTGAAGCGCCCGCTTGATGGCGTTGCGACCGCGGCCCGGGCCGCTGAGCAGCAGTTCGCCTTCGGGCGCGGGAATCGCCTGGCGCGCCGCCGCCTTGCGCAGACGAGTGAACGGCGGGTGCTCCCAATTGGCGCGCGCGAACATGAAATCGAACGCCGCCGCCAAATCCCGCGCCAGACTGCCGCTCGTCCGCAGGCCCAGGTCCCGCCAGCCCCGGTTGATGCCGTCCCCTTCGTATTCGGGCGCAATGTTGAGGCCGCCCACGAACGCCACGCTTTCATCGCAGACCAGCATCTTCCGATGATCCCGGAAGGTGATGCGTTTGAAGTTGAGGGGATTGAACCAGCGGAAGTCGCCGCCTGCCTTGCGCAAGGGCGTCCAGAAATCCCCGCTCAGGGAGAACGACCCCCAGGCGTCCACCAGCACCTGCACCCGAACCCCCCGCTGGCTGGCCTTGACCAGCGCCTCGCGGAATCGTGCTCCCAGAGGACCGCCCGCGAAGATGTAGGTCTCCAGCCGCACC
>Ga0233425_10006100_pt1 | contig 18266 bp, 16 predicted proteins | sample Watercolumn_Towu_2_FD_181712 | JGI IMG/M metagenome (GOLD analysis project Ga0233425, IMG submission 181712) | Freshwater microbial communities from Lake Towuti, South Sulawesi, Indonesia - Watercolumn_Towuti2014_140_MG | ecosystem: Environmental > Aquatic > Freshwater > Lake | place... | reverse complement strand
ATCGACCGGCTGGTTTCCAGCATATACTCCTCGTCAAAGAAAGCCGGGAAAATGGTGAAGCCCTTGGTTTCTAATTCCGTTTTGTTTTTTTCCATAGTTGTCAATCGTTCATAAAAAACGGCTTGTTTACCGCATCCTCCGTGGCAAAGCCATCATTCCGAAAGCGTCGGACATAGCCCGTTTTAGCAAATTTAGCATTATTTTCCAAATAAAATCCTACTATAAATAGGGGATCGCAGGACCATCCGGATGACCGCCCATGAGGAGCGGAAATGACGGCCCGGCAAGCTATCCGGCAAAAAACTCCTCTTTCAGAATGCCCAGGAAAATCTTGTCGATGTACTGGCCTTTGCGGTAATACCAGTTCCTTAAGATCCCTTCCTGTTTCCATTTGCATTTTTCGAACAGGCTCAGCGAGGGCGTGTTGTTGGCGATGATCGTCGTTTCCAGGCGGTTCAGGCGGAGCTCCCCGAAAGCGTATTTCATCATGGTGGTCACCACATCGTAGCCATAGCCCTTGCCCTGGAATTGCGGGTCGAGCAGGAGGCCATGCTCCGCGTTCCCATCCTTGAAATTGATGTTCACCAAGTTGGCCATGCCCACCGCCACATTGCCTTCGTTAATGATCATGAAGCGCTGGTGGTTGGAGTTGCAGGACAAGGCCTCAAACCATTTTCGCTGATCGTTCATGTTCGTCGGGAAATGCCAGCCGCCAAGCATATACTGGATGTCGGGGTCATTGGCCCATACCTGCAGGCGGTTCAGGTCTTCCGCTTCTATCGCTCTCAGCGTTATTTTTTTTCCTTTTATATTCATGATCGTATAATTTCTAAAATGGTGTCGAGCCCGGTTTTGTCTACTCTCTGATCTATCGGCAGGTGAACGATGTTGCTGGCATAGCGATGCTCAGTGCTTCCTTCCGGCGCCCAGTCGAGCACATTGGGCCAGTAGCTTGCCGTGTAAATGCGGTGCTCCATCAGTCTTTTCCTCAGGCCCTTGTCTTCGGTATAAAAAGGATAGACCATCGGCACTTCCTGCTCTTCCCTCTGCCATGCCAGTGGATTCAGGGATTTCAGCTGCCCGTGCAGGTAATCGAAATGCGCTTTCCGCTTAGTGGCGATGCCGTCGTAATCGACAGACATCAGCAGCTGATGCGTGAGCTCCGACATTTCCAGCATTGGCGCATCGTTCAGCAGCCCGTCGTTTTTCACGAAGGTCGCATAAGCGCTTTCCGCGCTTTCGTCGATCCTGCGCAGCAGATGCTCAAAGCGCGTGTAGGAGCGGTCCTTTTCCAGGGGCTCCGCCAGCGCCTGGTTCGAATAGGCGTAGGCCCCATCGGGTACGCCGAAGAATTTGCGGGCCGTATAAAACGTATCGGCTTTCGTCGGCTTTGCAAAGAAAGCCTGGGCATTATCCACGATCAGGTTTTGGCAGCGCGTGCTCAGGCCGGCTATGTAGCGCTCCTTTAAGCCGAAGTAATTGGTGCACAAAAACGCCTCGCCCGGTTTCAGCGCGTCGAAATCAAAGATAGCCTCGAAGTTCGGGTCGATGTTGTAAAACGCATGCTCAAGGCCCGCCCTTTGGATGGAGGGAATGAGCACATCGCAGGTATAGTAGGGAATGTATATTTTTTTATAAGCATGCGCCTTCAGGATGTACTCAAGCGCCGTACGCCCGGTATTGAGCCTCAGGGCGCCGGGATGGTACTCTTTACCCTGATGAAGCTCCAGACTGAAATATCCTCCGATGGCCGCCATGCTGCTGTTTAGTTAAGTGTAAATTCCTCCCTGATCATTCTCTTCAGGCTCTCCCGGTCGTTGAACATCATCACGTCGATGATGGAGAGGAAAGGAACGAACTCGTTTTTTAACTGTGGGTAAGGCACCGCATTGGCTTTGAGAAACTGCAGCTCGATGCCTTCCGCCTTAAAGCCGGCTTTGTCGTACAGCTCCACACCGCCGATAGGATTGATGTAAGTATCGGCTTTCAGCGCCTGGCAGAGGGCGATCACTTTTTTCTCCGCTTTCAGGCTATGGTCGATCTCCACGGAGGAGGAGATCACCAAAGGCGTACCGATCTCCAGGTAGGAGTTGAGCAGCTGCAGCGAGTTCAGGATGTAGCGGAAAAGGTTCTTCTCCTCATGCATCACGATTTGCTCGATCAGCGGGTACACCGCCGCAAACTGTGGCGCCTTCCGGTACGATTCGGTAATGCGGTTCAGGAGCTTTTTACGCTCCAGCGGCCAGTCGTCCGACAATTGCCTCTCCACCACATCGAGGTAATCCGAATCCTTTTTTAAAGGCAGGGTGATATAGGCATCCGCTCCGTTCACCAGGATACGGTTCCGGTTGATCCATCCTTTTTTGGAGAACTGGATATTGTCGTAGATCACAAAGGCATCAACGCTGTTTATTAACTGGAAATACCCAATGTAAGGAAATAAATAGGGTTGCATGATCGCCACTTTCATCACACGGCCGAATTAATGAGTTGACAGATGCGTTGAATATCCGCTTCCTCCAGGTCGAAATACATCGGCAGGCATAAGACCCGTTTGGAGATGTCTTCGGATACCGGACAGGGATTGGTTTTCGTCAGGAAAGGCAGGTCATTCAGAGAAGGATAGAAGTAACGCCTGGTGCTCACTTCGTTTTTCAGCAGGAGCTCTCTGACCTTCAGCAACACCGCCTCGCTCTCAAATACCACCGGGTAGTAGGCATAATTGTATTTTACATGCGCAGGTACGGCCGGGCGCGAAATGCCCGGGGCGGAGAGCAGGGAGGTATACAGGCCGGCGCGGTATTCGCGGGCCGCCGTCAGCTCCTCCAGCTTTGGCAGGTTGCATAGGCCCATCGCGGCGTGGAATTCGCTGTTCTTGCCGTTAATGCCCTGGCTGTAGTAATCATCGCCCAGGTGCCCGAAAGAGTGGAAAAGGGAAATGGTTTTAAACACCGCCGGATCGGCTGCCGTCACCGAGCCGCCTTCCACCGTGTGGAACAGCTTGGTGGCATGGAAGCTGCAGGTGCTCACATCGCCGTAGCTGAAAATGCTTTTGTTCTTGTACTCCACGCCAAAGGCATGGGCCGCATCGTAAATCACCCTGAGCCTGTGCCTGGCGGCAATGGCTTCGATCCGCTCCACGTCGCAGGGAATGCCATAGACGTGTGTAGCCAGAATGGCGGTGGTTTTGGGCGTGATGAGCGCTTCGATCTTCCCCGCGTCGATACAGAACGTTTCGGGCGAGATGTCGCAGAAAACAGGCTCGCAGCCTTCCCACAGCAGCGAGTTGGTGGTAGCCACATAGGAAAAAGGTGTCGTGATGACTTCTCCTGTAATATTCAGGGCCTTGATGGCCAGCTGGATGGCAATGGTGCCGTTGGATACAAACAGTAAGTTATCAAGCTTTAATTTCGCGCAAATCTCTTTTTCTAATTTCTGAACCAAAGGCCCCCGGTTCGTCAGGTGGAAATTCTGCCAGATCCCTTCTATCATCTGTTTGTATTCTGTCAGGGGCGGCAGATACGACTTGGTTACATTGATCATCATACATCTATAATCTAATGCATAAATATATTCAAATTGCCCGATTAATTCACCAGCTTTGAAGGTAAATTATTAAAGATTTGCCTGGAATGTGCCCGGGGCGACTGAGCCTGAGTTAAGAAAAGGTTTGGAAAAGGAGGATCTACTCCCTTTGCTTGCTGTCCATGAGGATGGTCACCGGTCCGTCGTTCACGAGGCTGATCTTCATATCGGCGCCGAAGCGGCCTGTTTCGATGGGCTTTTTCAGCAGGCTGCTCAGCTGCGCAATGCATAGCTCGTATAAGGGAATGGCATGATCGGGCCTGGCGGAGCGGATAAAAGAAGGGCGGTTGCCTTTTTTGGTAGACGCGAATAAGGTGAACTGGGATACCAGGAGAATATTGCCTCCGATGTCCTGCAGCGATAAGTTCATCTTATCATCCGGGTCGGAAAAGATCCGCATGCCTACCAGCTTCTGGCAAAGCCATTCCGCATCTTCGGGCGTGTCCGCTTCCTCGATGCCCACCAGCACCAGGAAACCCTGCCTGATCTCCGAGTACAGGTGACCGTCAATGCTGACGCTGGCTTCGCTGACGCGCTGAATGACAAAACGCATGCTTATTTTTTATAATTGCGGACACCTTCGTCCAGCCATTTGATATAGTCTTCGATGCTCGGATCATAGCCGCGGATCTGGTTCAGGGGCTTTTCGTTGCCGTCTACCAGCACATACAAAGGCTGGGTGCTTTGCTTATAGATGGATTCCTCCATGTATTTGAACTTATCGCCTATGTCGGTGATCTGCCTTTCCTTACCGTACCAGTTCACCGTCATGTAATCTTTCGGGTCCAGCTCGCGTTTATCATCCACGTACAAAGACACCAACACCACATTATTATTCAGGCGCTTGGTCACCTCCGGATCGGGCCATACATAATCTTCCGTTTTCCGGCAGTTGGCGCAGGCATGCCCTGTAAAGTCGATCAGCAGGGGCTTTCCTACCTTTCGCGCATAGGCAAGCGCCCTGTCGTAATCATTCTTGAAATGCACGATGCCGTTCTTGTTGATCTCCATGTATTTGTCAAACTCGTCGTCTTTCGGAACAGCTGTATTGACGGCAGTGCTATGCGAGCCGCCAAAGCCATGAGGCGATTCGGAATATTCCAGCGGAGGCAGAATACCGCTGAATAATTTTAAAGGCGCGCCCCATAAGCCGGGGATCATGTAAATGGTGATGAAGAAAGCGCAAAGAGCCACCAGCAGGCGGGACACGGAGAGGTGCTTCACATCGCTGTCGTGCGATGTCTTGAACATGCCCAGTAGGTACATCGTCAGCATGGCAAAGATCACGATCCATAAGCCGATGAAGACCTCGCGGGTGAGGATCCCGGCCTGAACCACCAGATCCGCGTTGGAGGCGAACTTCAGAGCCAATGCCAGCTCCAGGAAGCCCAGCGTTACTTTCACGGCATTGAGCCAGCCGCCCGACTGCGGCAAAGAGTTCATCCAGCCCGGGAAGGCCGCAAATAAGCCGAAAGGCAAAGCCAGCGCTAAGGAGAAGCCGAACATCCCGAAGAAAGGCCCCGACATATTGCCTGTGGAGGAAGCCTCTACCAGCAGGGTGCCGATGATAGGCCCGGTGCAGGAGAAGGACACCAGCGCCAGGGTGAAAGCCATAAAGAAGATGCCCATATAGCCGCCCTTATCGGATTTCGCATCCATTTTATTGACAAAGGAGCTTGGAAGCGTGATCTCAAAGGCGCCGAGAAAGGAAAAGGCAAATACCAGTAATAACACGAAGAAGGCCAGGTTGAACCAGACATTGGTGGACAGCGTATGCAGGGCGCCTGCGCCGAAGATCATCGTCACGCCAAGCCCGAGGGTCACATACAGGATGATGATGGAAATGGAATAGATGAAGGCATTGCGGATGCCCTGGCTTTTGGTTTTGCTCTGCTTGGTGAAAAAGCTGACGTTCATCGGGATCATCGGAAACACGCAAGGGGTAAGCAGGGCGGCAAAGCCACCGATAAACCCGGCCAGGAAGATCCCCCACCACGAGCGGCTTTCCTGCACAGGTTGCGGAGAAACGGCGGGAGCCGCCTCTACGACCGTTTTCTGAGCAGAGTGATCCACCTTTGCCGTTTCAGCCACGCTGTCGTTTGCCGGGTTGGCAGCAAGGGTTTCCGTTGTTGCTGTGGTTGCAGTCACCGCAGATCCCACAGAGCTGTTGCAGGAAGAAGTCCCCTGCACGCTGAACTCAAAGTTCTCGGCGGGCGGAAATACGCATTGCGATTCGGTGCAGGCCTGGTATTCAGATTTGCCCCTGATCGTGATTTTTTTATCCGTTTTTAATTTGATGCGTTGTGTGAAAACCGCCGTCTTTACAAAATACTCCACATCCACATCAAACACCTTATCGTGCTCTTTGATGGTTTTGCTTTCCTTAACCTTTCCCACAAGCTCATAGTCGCCGGAGCTCTTGAATGTAAACGACGTTGGGTTGGGGCCGTCTTCGGCAGATTTTTTTACGGAGTAGACGTGCCAGCCTTCATCAATAGTAGCGCTAAACACAAGGTCATACTCGCAATCCGACACTTTTTTAGTGGAAAGCTTGAACGTTGCTTTGTGCTCCTGAGCCCGGGTAAACAGAGTACTGGCCACAAATACAAGGAGAAGGGATAGTTTTTTTAGCATAATCGGGATGTTGGGGGGTAAATGTAAAAAATGATTGTGAAGCGCTTCAATACCTTTTATAAGATTATGAGATTCCTATTTTTTTGCCGGAACGGCAACGCTCAGGTCTACTGTTTTTGGAGGAAGGCATTGCCTGTCGTTGCAGGTCATGTATTCTACCGTGGCGCTGATGGTAGCGCCTGCCGTCGATTTCCGCCGGATCTTCTGTTTGAATACCGCTTCCTTTTCGAAGATAAAGACCTTGGCATCGAAGGCCGCCACAAACTCTTCATGCGCATCGTTCTCCTGCACTTTTCCCAGCAGCTCGACGCAGGCAGGAGGGCTAATGCTGAAGGAGGTCGGGATCGGGCCGGCATCCGTCGGGCGCTGCGAATAGATATGCCATTTCGGGTCTATCTTCGCTTTAAAAACAATCTCTCCTTCATTGCCCGGCAGATCGCTGTAGCTTACCGACCAGGAAACAGGGCTCAGCTGGGCCTGAGAAAAAACAACGAGGTTTAGCAGAAGGAAGAGGGATAGGAAAAGGTGGCGCATGGATTTTATTTTTTAGTGAAAGTAGGGATAATCTCAGGCATTCATTCATGCAAAATACAAAAAATTGTTAAGCCTAAACGTCAGTAATTTGTATCAAAATCAGACAATTAGTCGCTTGTTTGGTGATGAATGCGACTAAATTTCAGTTACCTTTATTTGGAATATATTTTGAATACATAGACGCAAAAAACAAAACGCTTATGAACTTAAATAATTTCACTATAAAATCACAGGAGGCCATTCAGCAGGCAGCTCAGATCGCCGCCGGGAATGACCAGCAAGCCATCGAGAATGGACATATCCTTAAAGCCATTCTGGAGGTCGACGAAAATGTGACACCCTTTATTCTCAAAAAGCTGGGTGTCAACCAGGCCGTTTTCTCAAAAGCGGTAGATGCCATCGTCAACTCCTATCCTAAAGTAACGGGCGGGCAGCCTTATTTGTCCAACAGTGCCAACCAAACGATAGGGAAGGCAACCAATTATCTGAAAGACTTCAAGGACGAGTACGTTTCCATCGAGCATCTGCTGCTCGGGATCCTGGCCAGCGGCGACTCGGTGTCGCAGCTGATGAAGGACAACGGCATCCGGGAGAAAGAGCTGAAAGCCGCTATCATGGAGCTGAGAAAAGGCTCTAAGGTAACCAGCCAGTCGCAGGAGGAAACCTATAACTCCCTTAACAAATATGCCATCAACCTCAATGCGCAGGCGCGCAATGGCAAGCTCGACCCGGTGATTGGCCGCGACGAGGAGATCCGCCGCGTGTTGCAGATCCTGTCGCGCCGTACCAAGAACAATCCTATTCTGGTAGGCGAGCCGGGTGTGGGTAAAACCGCCATTGCCGAAGGCCTCGCACACCGGATCATTGCGGGCGATGTGCCGGAGAACCTGAAAAGCAAGCAGGTGTATTCCCTCGACATGGGAGCCCTGATCGCAGGCGCCAAATATAAAGGCGAATTTGAGGAACGTTTGAAGTCGGTCGTCAAAGAGGTGATCGGCAGCGATGGGGATATTGTGCTTTTCATCGACGAGATCCACACCCTGGTGGGAGCCGGCGGTGGCGGTGAAGGAGCGATGGATGCGGCCAACATCCTGAAGCCTGCCCTGGCGCGTGGCGAGCTGAGAGCCATCGGTGCGACGACCCTGAACGAGTACCAGAAATATTTTGAAAAAGACAAAGCCCTCGAAAGGCGTTTCCAGAAAGTAATGGTGGAAGAGCCAAGCGCTGAGGACGCCATCTCGATCCTGCGTGGGATCAAGGAGAAATACGAAGCGCATCACAAGGTGCGCATCAAGGACGAAGCGATCATTGCCGCGGTAGAGCTGTCGCAGCGCTACATCAGCGACCGCTTCCTGCCGGATAAGGCCATCGACCTCATGGACGAGGCGGCTTCCAAATTGCGGATGCAGATCAACTCCATGCCGATCGAGCTGGATGAGCTGGAACGCAAGATCATGCAGCTGGAAATTGAGCGTGAGGCGATGAAGCGCGAGGACGAAGAGGAGAAGGTGGAGGCGCTGAACAAAGACCTGGCCGACCTGAACGAAAAGCGGATTTCGCTGAAAGCCAAATGGCAGAGCGAGAAAGAAGCGATCGAAGGTGTGCAGAAGGTAAAAGCGCAGATCGAGGACTATAAGCAGGAAGCGCTCAACTACGAGAAGCAGGGCGACTTTGGCAAGGTGGCGGAGATCCGCTACGGTAAGATCCAGGAAGCGGAAACGCTTTTGAAAAGCCTCGAGGAGAAGCTGACGGAAGCCAAAGCCAGCGGATCGCAATTGCTGAAAGAGGAAGTGGACAGCGAGGACATTGCGGATGTGATCTCTGCCTGGACCGGGATCCCGGTATCCAAAATGCTGCAGAGCGACCGTGAGAAGCTGTTGTTTCTGGAGGACGAGCTGCACAAGCGTGTGGTTGGGCAGAATGAGGCCATTGAGTCTATTGCGGATGCCGTAAGGCGGAGCAGGGCAGGCATGCAGGATGCTAAAAAGCCGATCGGCTCTTTCATCTTCCTGGGAACGACCGGTGTCGGTAAAACGGAGCTGGCAAAGGCCCTGGCAGACTATCTCTTCAACAACGAGAATGCGATGACGCGGATCGATATGAGCGAGTACCAGGAGCGCCATGCGGTGAGCCGCCTGATCGGTGCGCCTCCGGGATATGTGGGCTTTGATGAAGGCGGGCAGCTGACGGAAGCCGTGCGGAGAAGGCCTTACAGCGTGATCCTGCTCGACGAGATCGAAAAAGCGCACCCGGATGTCTTCAACATCCTGCTGCAGGTGCTCGACGACGGACGTCTGACGGATAACAAGGGCAGAACGGTGAACTTCAAAAATACGATCATCATCATGACGTCTAATATCGGCTCGCACATCATCCAGGAGAATTTCGAGAAGATGACCGATAAGAACAAGGATGCTGTTCTCGCCAAAACCAAATCGGAAGTCTTCGAGATGCTGAAGAAAACCATCCGTCCCGAATTCCTTAACCGGATCGATGAAGTGATCATGTTTGAGCCGCTGACCCGTGAAGATGTGACCAACATTGTGAGGATCCAGTTCAAACACATTGCCGATCGCCTGGCTGAGCAGCACATTAAGATCAGGGCAACCGAGGAGGCCATCGAATGGCTGGCACAGCTGGGATACGATCCTCAGTTCGGTGCAAGGCCCGTGAAACGGATGTTGCAAAAACAATTGCTGAATGAATTATCGAAGCAGCTGCTGGCTGATAAAGTCAATAAGGACAAAGAGATCATTGTGGACATGTTCGATAACCAGATCGTTTTCAGGAACTAATACCTTTCAAGATCTATTCATCTCAAAACTCCGGCGAATTGCCGGAGTTTTTTGTCATAGTGGCTTCGAGAGCCTCAGCCACCACTTCATCTACAAATTATTCCTGGGGGGGTGGCTGAGGCTCTCGAGCCAGCGGGGAAAATAGTTATGAGATAAAATAGTTGTATCGTTAAACCTTTTTGGTTCCGGTGTGTCAAAGAAGTGTTTACGATACGATCATGGCTATACGCGTTCTTCTTCTTGCCGATATTAATTCCGAGCACACTCAGAAATGGGCTGTGGGCCTGGCCGGCAGCGGTTATGAGATCGGCATCTTCAGCTTCACGGCTCCTAAAAGCGATTGGTACCATCCGTACGGGATCGCATGCCTGCATCAGCCTGATGCCTCTTCCGGCGCGGGCAGGCTCTGGAAAAAGCTCGGCTACCTCCGTTTTCTGCCGAAGCTGAAAGAGGCGATCCATGAATTTGCACCGCACATTCTGCATGCCCATTATGCCAGCAGCTACGGCTTGCTCGGCGCGCTCAGCGGCTTCAATCCTTACATCATTTCCGTATGGGGAACCGATGTGATGAAATTCCCTTACAAAAACCTCCTGACACGGGGCATCGTCAAGTACAACCTCCACAAGGCGGATGCTGTTTGCGCCACCTCGCATACCTTAGAGCGGCATGTTCACCGGCTTACCGATAAAGCGGTGGAGGTCATTCCTTTTGGTGTCAACCTCGACGAGTTCATCAATAAGCCTTCCTTAAAGGACCGCAGCGCTTTTACCATCGGCTGTGTCAAATCGCTGGAAAAGAATTACAACATCGCTTCCGTCATCGTTTCGTTTGCGAAGCTCCGGAACAGGCATCCCGGCAAGAACCTGAAGCTGGTGATCGTGGGGGAAGGCGAGGAGCGCGCCAACCTGCAGGAGCTTGTGAAAGAGCTGCACATCGAGGCGCAGGTGGTGTTTGAAGGAAAGCTGCCGCATCACTTGGTGGCAGACAAGATCAATGAGCTGGATGTGCTCGTCAACATTTCGGAGTACGAAAGCTTCGGTGTGAGCGTGGTGGAAGCGATGGCCTGTCAGGTGCCGGTTATTGTCAGCGAGGCCGAAGGCCTGAAAGAGGTGGTCGACGATCAGCTGAACGGAAGCATCGTTGCCTGCCATAACATCGAAGAGATCGTGGAGGCGCTCGAACGCCTGATGCTGAGTGAAACGCTCCGCGAGGTGATCGGCTTAAATGCGCTGGAGCGCGTGCGGAAGAATTACAACTGGAAGCACAACCTTCATAAGATGATGAGCGTGTACGACCGGATCCTGTGTTTATAGCAACAGGTGGCTTCGGCTTCGCTCAGCCACCGTAGAGTTGCTTGCATCGGGAATTTATAAATACCTGCTTGCTTGCGTAAAAGTAACAGGTAGCTTCGGCTCAACCACCGTAGAGTGTGAACTCACAGGGAGCAATAGTTGATCACGCATGCACCAGGTAAACCTGCTCCAGGGCTTTAAGCTTTCTATAAGGCATCTGCTCATGCTCTTTCTGAAACAGCGCCGGGTCTTTGTATTCCATCAGGATGCCTACAGGATAAGAATCGTCAATGCCTTTGAAGTGCCGTGTCAGAGGCTTCAGCAGGTAAATGTTCTTATGCTCGTCTTCTCCGGTGATCTCCATCAGGTAGATCACCACATCGTTTTTCAGAAAATATTTCTTCAGCAGGCGGGCACGCTGCGATCCTCTCACGAGGCTGTTCTTCGCCGAAACCGGGTGAATGTAAATGTCCTTGCCCATGTACTCCAGGAAACGGAATTCGCGCTGGTTCTCGCCCCTGATCTTGATCGGGATCCCCAGCAGCCGGAAGTCTTCATCATCGTTGACCGTGTAATAGATCGGGATCTGGATCTTCAGCGGGAAATATTTTCGCTTGCTGATCTTCAGGCGGCTGATGCGCAACAGCACAATGCTGATGAGCACGCCTTCCTTCATGATATTCTTAAAGAGATCGTTAGCCGCAAACATAAATCCCTTGTAATAGAAGCCGTAGCAGAACTCAATGGCCAGCAGCACCACATACCACGACAGCACGCCGCGGTAGAGGGCGGTGAGCGAGCCTACTTTTTTGTAATCGAAGAAGGGTGAAAAATTGATGCAGTTGTTGATCATCTGGATCCAGAAGTTGATACCTACAAGGTATACCAGTGTCGCCAGGAACGGCGTGATCTTTCCGATCACCGGCTGTGTCAGAAAAAAATCGAAGAGGCCGTGAGAGCCCACCGCGAGGCTGATGGCGATGAAAGCGTTCAGGTACCTGTTGCCCTTATGGAACATGGAGAAGCGGTAGATGCCGTACACACAGATGCTCGTATTGATGATGTGCGTGAGGCTGGAGATAAAGGTGCGGCCCGTGATGATCTGTGAGCCGTAGTTGTTGTAGTAAATGAAGTTCTCGCGCACCGAAAAGCCCAGCGCTACGATGCCGGCAAACAGGAGGCGGTCGAGTGGCTCGTTGATGCTTTTCTTAAGCACCCGGAAGGCGATGAAGACGCCTGCCAGCTTCACCAGCTCTTCGGTGAGGCCGACGCCAAAGATGGCATAGAGGAAATCGTTCCATAGCAGGCCGTTGAAGTTGATGCCCTGTGCTTCGAGGAATTTATAGATCCATACGGCCACCGAGGGCGTGAGAAAGCCGATCACAAAGGCGGCCGTCATATCGCGCACGCGCTCGCCTTCCAGGATGTCGATGCGCCTGAAATAAGACAGCCACAGCATCGCGCCGGCTACGGCGCCGAGGATCGGAAAGATGAGGTAGATCTGGTAAGCGTTCAACATAAGCATAAAAAAACCTCCCATAGGAAAGGAGGTTCTTTAAAAATGACCGGGATGCAACATTAGTTATTGATGCTTATTTTCTTGTCCAGCTCTTCGATATAGGCTTTGAAGCGCTTATCGGTATCCATGAGGTTGTTCACCGTTCTGCAGGCATGTAATACGGTGGCGTGGTCTTTTCCACCGCAATGCATGCCGATGGTGGCCAGCGATGATTTGGTCATGCTCTTGGCAAAGTACATGGCGATCTGGCGTGCCTGAACCACCTCGCGCTTGCGCGTTTTGGATTTCATCAGGTCGATGTTCAGATCGAAGTAATCGCACACCACTTTCTGGATATAATCGATGGATACCTCGCGGGCCGTTGACTTCACGAACTTGTCGATCATCTGCTTGGCGAGGTCCAGCGTAATGGTTTTCTTATTGAGGGAGGACTGCGCCAGCAGGGAGATGAGTGCCCCTTCGAGCTCGCGCACGTTCGACGTGATGCTGTAAGCGAGGTACTCGCATACTTCCTTTGGCAGCTGAATGCCTTCGTTGTACACTTTTTTCTCGAGGATCGCAATACGCGTTTCCAGTCCCGGCGTTTGCAGATCGGCGCTTAAGCCCCATTTGAAGCGTGACAGCAAGCGCTGCTCGATGCCCTGCATTTCCACCGGCGCGCGGTCGGCGGTGAGGATGATCTGCTTGCCCAGCTGGTGCAGGTGGTTGAAGATGTGGAAGAACACATCCTGCGTTTTTTCCTTGCCTGCCAGGTACTGGATATCATCGATGATCAGCGTGTCGATCATCTGGTAGAAGTGTACGAAATCGTTTTGGTTATGGTTCTTGATCGCGTCGATGAACTGCGCGATGAATTTCTCAGACTGAACGTAAAGAACGGTTTTGTTCGGAAAGTTCTTTTTGATCTCGATGCCGATAGCCTGCGCCAGGTGTGTCTTTCCCAGGCCGACACCGCCGTACAGCAGGAGCGGGTTGAAGGCAGTGCCGCCCGGCTTTTGCGAAACGGCATAGCCGGCGGAGCGTGCCAAACGGTTGCAATCGCCCTCTACGAAATTTTCAAAGCTGTAGTTAGGATTTAACTGGGATTCAACGGAAACTTTTTTAAGGCCAGGAATGATGAAAGGATTTCTGATCGCACCATTGCTGATGTCGATCGGCATGGAAACCGGATTGTTCTTTAAATTGGTGTTGATGTTCGGAACTTTCAGCATCACTGCTTTTTCAGATTTGCCTGTTCCGTTATCCATCACGATGCTGTATTCGATCCTTCCCTCAGGACCTAGTTCTTTGCGGATAACTTTTTTAATGATTGTGATATAATGCTCTTCTAACCATTCATAAAAAAACTGAGAAGGTACCTGGATGTTTAAAACATTGTCCTGGATCTTAATTGCTTTAATAGGTTCAAACCAGGTGGTAAAATTCTGCGGGCTTACATTATCCTGGATCACTTTCAGGCAATTCTTCCACACGGTTTCAGCAGTTTTTTCCTTCATATTCGAAAAATAATTTTAAAGTATATTGTGTTAACGTTATGAACAAGTCCGAGTTTGTAAATATATAGCGATTATTTAATCTCACAACAAAAAAAGGGATAAATAATTTCAAAAAAATTTCCGGGGGCTATTGTTTTTTCAAATTTTTCTATTATCTGAATTATGTGAGATTTTTTTCTTATTATAAGAGAAATAAACATCGAGTTTTCCGAGCCATATTCCGGCCCATCCAACCTGCGTGACGAAAACCTCCTTACCCGCGCGATTGGCTATTTTTACTGGGTGTTCGAGGAATGTGTGCGTATGGCCTCCGATGATCAGATCGATATTTTCGGAGAGCGGCGCCATGCTTTTATCGCTGATTTTTTTATCTGTAAATTCATATCCCAAATGAGATAATGCGATCACATAATCGCAACCTAAATCCTGCTTCAAAAGTTTAGCTGTTGCATTCGCAATTGCAACCGGATTTTGATAAACGGTATCGCCGTACATTTTTTTATCAACAAGTCCTTCCAGTTCAATGCCATAACCCAGAACCCCGATTTTGATCCCTCTTTTTGCAAAAACTTTGTAGGGGGCTATTTTTCCTTTCAGGTCGGTGTTCGAGAAGTCGTAATTGCAGTTGATGAAGGCGAATCCGGCATGCGGCATCTGTCTGATCAGGTTGTCGATGCCCAGGTCGAAATCGTGATTGCCGATCGTGGTGGCATCGTATTGCATCGTGCTCATAAGCTTGTATTCCAGCTCGCCGTGAAACAGGTTGAAGTAGGGCGTTCCCTGGAAGATGTCGCCCGCATCCAGCAGCAGGATATTGTCATTCTCTTTGCGCACCTGCTCGATCACAGCCGCCCGGCGAGCGAAGCCGCCCAGGTTGGCAAACTTGGGATCGTTGGCAGGAAAAGGCTCGATGCGGCTGTGCACATCGTTGGTGTACAGGATCGTGAGGCGCTCGATATCCCTGGCAGCGAGCATCTCTTTCGACATTGCCGGAAAACCGGCCAGCACGGCGGATGTTCCCATGAAATACTTCAGGAAATCCCTTCTATTTTGATACTTGAATCCTTCCATCTAAATACGGTGTTAATGTTTTTCCTTGTGCGGTGATGTGTGTGCAATAGGTGATGATCATGTCGCGGAGCAGGACATTCAAGGGCCTGCGCTCTTTGGCATTTTTAAAAAAGATGTAGTTGTCGCCGCCATTGGCAAGGTAATCCGAGGTTACCACCCAGTACTCTCTGCCGGCATCGAATGCCTTTCCCTGCACGAAAATATCCTTCGCAAAATTATCCTTCATCGTCATACGCATGCCGCCAACAGGAATGCCGCCTTTCTGGGCGATCATGTCGCACATGCTTTTGAACTGCTCTCCGCTGAGCTTCAGCAGCACCACCTCGTTCTCGAAAGGCATCAGCTCAAAAATATTTCCAACCGTGATGTTGCCTTTGGGCAGCGAGTTGCGCAGGCCGCCTTTGTTGAAGATGGCCGCATCGAGCATGGCAGAGTCTTTGGCCAGCAGGAGTTTGGTCTCCACCATCACCGCGTCGCAGAACAGGTTGCCCAGCGTGCTCTCCGCATCCGCTTTCACGAAGGCATCTGTGCTCGTCGCTACGACCCTTGCCATCTGCTCATCGTGGTTTTTCTTGTAAGGAAGAATCGCTTTGTAGCTGGTGCTGTCGATGGCATTCTGGTTAATGATATAATGCGTTTCGCTCACATTGGTTACAAGCGGCCTGTGTGTGCAGGAGATCGCCGTAGCCAGGAACAAAACAGGGACAAGCCTTGGGAACTTCATGGATAAATTTGTTTGGAATGTTTTCTAATGATGGAATAAGAACTTAAATTAGATGCTTTAAATATAATACAAAATCGGATGATTAAAACAGAAACAACGTTAAGAGTTCGTTACGGAGAAACCGATCAGATGGGTTTTGTGTATTACGGAAATTACGCCCAGTATTATGAGGTGGGAAGGGTGGAAGCCATGCGCAGCCTGGGTTTCAGCTACCGCGAGATGGAGGAGGGCGGCATCCTGATGCCGGTGATCAACCTCACGATCAATTATAAAAAGCCGGCCCTGTACGACGACGAAGTACGCGTGGTGACGATGGTGAAGGAAATGCCCAAAGTGCGGATTACCTTCGACTACGAATGTTATAATCAGAAGAACGAGCTCCTGAATACAGGCTCTGTAACCCTTGTGTTCATTGATAAAGCAAGAAACAAGCCCACCGTTCCTCCCGATTGGTTTTTAGAAGGCTTCAGGAAGAAATTTCAATCTGATACATAGAAATAAACTCCGTGCAAAAAAGATAATTACGAATTAGTACGAATATATAAATCGTTTCTTCCTATCCTGATTTGTATATTCGTATTTAAAATTCGTCATCAGAATCACCTTAATGTCTGTACCTGATTAATAGAAGTTAGAATCGGATCTCACAGCCCGGCAGCAGGGCTTTCAGCTCTTCGATGTATTGCTTCGAGAAGTTGTTGCCGCGAACATCCAGCAAAGTCAGGTTCTCCAGCTGCGCGATGGAATCGGGGAGCTTTTGCAGGAAATTATTTTTCACAGAGAGCAGGCGAAGCTTTTTGGCCAGGTAGATCTCCACCGGAAGCGTGTTCAGCTTATTGCCGTCGAGCACCAGCACTTCCAGGCTGCCGAAGCGCTCAAAATGCCTGGTGATGTAGAACACGCTGGTGTTGCTCAGGTTCAGGTAGGTCAGGTTTGGGATTTTAAAAATATCTTTCGGAAAACTATCGAGCACACAATTCTCGATCGTCAGCTCTTTCAGGTTTTTCAGGTATTTCAGCGTAGGTGGGATTTTCAGCGTATCGTTGCTCGACGAGAACTTAAAGGTCTTCAGCTTGCTCAGGTAAGCGATCTGGCAGGGAATGCTGTCGATCTTCGCGCCAAAAAATTCGAGGTAGTTCAGGTTGCCGAGCTTTTTGAATTCCGGGAACTCCGAAAATTCATTGTTGTAAGTCGCAAAATAAACCAGGTTGGAAAGATCATTAAAGCCCGGAGGAAAGGAGGAAACCTCGTTGCCGCTAAGCTTAAGCGCCTGCAGGTCTTTCAGCTTTCCGATCTTCGCATACAGCTTCGGCTCCAGCTTCTGATAGCTCAGGTCCATCTTGTAGACGTTTCTTTCCACGTCCAGCGCCAGTTTCAGGTCGGTAAACACCTGTGAGCCAAAAGGGCCATATTTATCGAATTCATTTTGCGCCCTGCCGCACAACGAAAAAAACAATATCAGAGCTACTAACTTTTGCATAACGGGTCAAAACGAATATATGTATAAATTTTAAAAAACAGAATTTTTTTCTCATTTGTGAGAACCATGCCTATACAACGACATGACCGCTTCAATGCATAAACCAGTACGGTTCAGGTAGTTGTTACAGGTAGGGCCTTTGTATGGCTTTATTGGCTGGTATTAAAGCCTTTCCTACCCGGATGCCATTGGATGTTTATGAGGCTCTGTCGGATTGCTACGTAAGGATCTCAACGCACAGGCGCTTTCCCGGAGCAAACGGTTTTTATGGGCGCAACCCCGGGGCCGGCGATTGGCTTATTCTCTGGCTCTTGCGCTTGATGTGATTGGATGAATGATGATGATTTAGCGTGCCGTCAGACTACGCCAGATGGTTCTTTGCTCTGATCCGGAGGATTGATCACAAACCCATCTTCGCCAGGAGCTCGAGCTTGTAATGCATATCGAGCGAGTAGTTGATGGTAGCGTGCTCCTTTAAAAACAGGTAGATGATATAAGCCTTGCGGTAAGCATTGTCGGAGGCTTCGCCTGCGCCTTCGGTATGTGCGTAATACTCCGCTTTTTCAAACAGCAGATCCGCCAGGAACTTCATCTGCTCGTCGTTGAGCTTTTTATCTTCCGTCAGGTCCCGGATGAGCGTGTCGTTCTCCTGTTGCTCGACCTGCTTGATCTCCAGTGCCGTATAGGTCTGCGTAGCCTTATGGATCTCTTCGAGCATATCAGGGAAACGCCCGTTACGCCTGAGGCTCATGATCATCGCCAGCACCTTGCCGAATTCCTCGACCTGTTTCACGAAGTAGTCACGCCTCAGCATGTTTGCGAAGTTTAGTGAGAATTTCAAGGGCCTGCGGGATCAGCGCCTGATTGTCGGCATTGCCGATCACGTAATCTGCCAGAGGCAGTTTTTGCTCGTCGGTCCACTGCGCCTGCATGCGTTTTTCCACCTCCTCTTTCGTGACGCGGTTGCGTACCATCACGCGTTCAATCTTTTCATGCAAAGGCGCCGTTACCAGGATGGTTGCCTCAAGGTCTTTGTATATGCCTGTTTCGAATAAAATGGCACTTTCCTTAATGACGATCTGCTTGGAAAAGCGCTCACTGAAATGTTCAAAATCTTTTTTCACCGCCGGGTG
>Ga0233425_10006099_pt1 | contig 18269 bp, 17 predicted proteins | sample Watercolumn_Towu_2_FD_181712 | JGI IMG/M metagenome (GOLD analysis project Ga0233425, IMG submission 181712) | Freshwater microbial communities from Lake Towuti, South Sulawesi, Indonesia - Watercolumn_Towuti2014_140_MG | ecosystem: Environmental > Aquatic > Freshwater > Lake | place... | reverse complement strand
TATGGGCACTGAGTCTTATTTCCATGCCTCATTGTAACATAGCTCCCTCGTTTCCCATGAAAACTTTGTGGTTACGCTTTCACCCCCGGGCTCACGCCCGGGGTCCTCAGCGTTTATTTTGATAGAACGATAGAGTATAACCAGCCCGTTACTTGTCCGGGGCTCTTTTCATCTCCTTCCTATTCTGAGGAGGAGTGGGGAAAGAGGAGATCTAACCCTCGTTTCCCTGCAGAAAGAGGCAAAGGATAGGCTTGGCCTGAAGAAGAAGTCCGGAAAACGACCAGGCCAAAATCTTTAAAGTTTTTGTCGGACTGACCGATAATATGAGCAGAAAGGGGGTGCTTCCGGTTAATCTCCGCCTCATGAAAGGAGAAAGCGGCAGGTTAATGGGTAGGTTACATTTACTGAAAAAGTATGTTCACCCCAATTAAACATTTTAGGAGGAAGATATGTTGAAAAGAAGTAGTCTGCGTTCAATTTTGATGATGGTAGGTATTATGGTGTTTGCTTTTGGTTTGGTCAGTGCCTCGGATGCCCCGACCAAAGATGATGCCAAGGCCCTGGTCAAGGAAGCGGTGAAGTTTGCCAAGGCTAACGGCAAAGAAAAGTTTTTTGACGAAGTCAGAAATCCGAAAGGAAAATTTCATTTCCAGGAAGGGACCAAAAAGGGACTATACATCTTTGTCTACGACGAAAAAGGGGTTGTTTTGGCCCATGGCGTCCGGCTGGAATTGACCGGGAAGAATCGTTGGAACGATAAGGATCCCGATGGGAAATACTGGATCCGTGAATGGACCGAGTTGGTTCAAAAAAGCGGCAGTGGCTGGATCAAATACAAGGAATTTAACCCCGCCGCGGGCAACAAGATTATGGACAAATGGTCATTCGTCGAGCTCGTGGACGGCATGGTTATCGGCTGCGGAGTGTACGCTTAGAGAAGTTCATAAAACCCTTGGCTACCCCGGTTAATTGTTTATCGAAAGGTTTAAAGTTAGCCGGGGTAGGCCCTTAAGAAAAAGGGGTGTTCATTTCATTTCGAGTGTTGGGAGGTGGTTTGATGGAGTGGTGGAAAAACTTAAAAATTCGTAACAAGATTACTATAATTGTCGTGGGATTATCCTTTATCCTGACGGCCATGCTGGTTTTGGTTTCCACGGCCAACCTCAGAAAGATAGGCCTCAATTCCCTCCGAGAGAAGGGGCCTATTATCGCCGTGGTGACGGCGGAAACGGTGAAAGCACCGGTGCAATATAATGTCAAGGAAGATATCGATAAAGAACTGTCCCATCTCATCTCCAGTGATAGGGATTTAAGCCTGGCGGCCGTTGTCCTTCAAAAACCGAAGGGTCAACTTGAAGTTATTACCATGAAGGCCTCCAAGGATTATGGGGGCGGTACCGACCTGAGTTCAACTCTGAAAGAACTGGGGGCCCGTCCTCCGGCTAAAAAAGGGGATACCGTTTCACTGGGCGGAAACCAGCTCATTTTTCTGGCAGCCAAAATCGATTTGACCGCGAACGACGCTATTCAGAACGGTTATCTGCTTGTAGGTCTAAATACGGCTCGGGTCTTCGGTAATCTTAAGGATACGACCTTGATCATGGCGGTAGTCGGTCTCCTGATGATGCTGCTGGGGACGCTTATCGCCTTATTCCTTGTTTCGGGAAGCATTACCAAGCCGATCAGTCGCGCCGTTACGGGGCTCACAGAGAACGCTGAGCAGGTCTCTTCAGCTTCCGGACAGGTCTCTATGGCCAGTCAGTCGCTGGCCGAGGGGGCCTCGGAGCAAGCGGCGGCCATTGAGGAGACCTCAGCCTCAATCGAAGAAATGGCCTCCATGAGCCGCCAGAACGCTGAAAACGCCGGCGAGGCCAATAGACTGATGGGAAACATCCATGGCCTGATTGAAAATGCGGACCGGGCGATGAAAGAGTTGACCGAATCCATGAATAAGATCTCCAGTGCCAGTGAAGAAACGGGCAAAATCATCAAAACCATCGATGAGATTGCCTTTCAGACAAACCTCCTGGCCCTCAATGCGGCCGTAGAGGCGGCCCGGGCCGGCGAGGCCGGCGCCGGATTCGCCGTGGTGGCCGACGAGGTCCGCAATCTGGCTATGCGCGCCGCCGAAGCGGCCAAGAATACCTCGGGATTGATTGAGGGTACGGTGAAGAATATCCGTCAGGGGTCTGAGATTGTCATCAAGACCAACGACGAATTTGCCAAGGTGTCCACGGAGGCCCGAAAGGTGAAAGATCTGGTGGCGGAGATCGCCGCCGCCTCCCAGGAGCAGGCTCAGGGGGTCGAGCAGATCAACAAAGCCGTGGTTGAGATGGACAAGGTGGTCCAGCGGAACTCGGCCAATGCCGAGGAGTCGGCCTCGGCCTCACAAGAAATGAGTAGTCAGGCGGAACAGATGAAGCAGTATGTTAAAGAACTGGCCGCTATGGTTGTGAACCGAAACGGCCATGGTCAAAAGGCGGCCAAAGCCTTGCCCCATAAAGGGGGAAAGGGTCGGCAGACGGCGACCATCGATCATCAGGCAAAAAGCCGTATTGGATTTCAGAAGGCCCTCCCCTTGGTCGGCCAAAAAGAAAAGAGCCGGGGAAAGAGTCTGACGGCCTTTAAAGGTAAAGAAATTAAACCGGAAGAAATTATCCCCTTTGAGGAGGGGACGTTTAAAGAATTCTAATTCCAGAAAAGACCTGTCCGCGGACTCAATCGGCGGGCAGGTCTAATAAGATTTCAGGTTGGAAAGCCTGAAACGTAGAGACCATTAACTCCGCCGGCCTTCACCTTTGTCTTTTCAAAGCCCTCCCTCCCCATTGATCGGTGGTTGTGCCCTGGACAATGGAAGGTGTCCCATTGACAAAAAGATACTCCACTCCTGTTGCATACTGGTGGGGATTATTATACGTTGCATGATCCGCGAGCTTTTGCAGGTTTATAACCGCAATATCCGCAAGATACCCCACGGCCAGCTTCCCTCTGTCTTTCATCCTGTACTTTTCGGCAGGCAGTGAGGTCATGGCCCTGATGATAGCAGGCATGGCCAGAATCTTTTCGTCCATCGCAAACTTCTTGATCATTCTTGGGTAGGCGCCATAACATCGTGGATGCGGTTTTCCGACATCCTTGATGGTTGTCCAGCCGTCCGAGCTTACAAATACAAAATCGGTGCACAACAGGAATTCTCTTACGTTTCGAATGTCTTGATCGTTCATAATAGCCTGCGGCGCATCATTGGAGCAGACCATATCCACGTATATATCGGAAGGTGTTTTTTTCTCCATATCGGAAATTTCTTTTATGGTTTTTCCTTCATAGTGTTGCCTTTCAGGGTATATGATGATCATCGTCCTCTCGGGCCCAAGGTATTTGAATGTTTCTTCGACAGCTTTCTTAAGTTCTGCCCGGCCTTGAGCATTCTTGTATTCCTCCTTAATGCCTTTGTCCGTTTTGTATTCGGCGGGGGTAAGCATCGTTAGCCAGGTAACGCCAGCATCGTACGGATAGGCGTCGGCAGTAATGTCTACTCCTTCCGCCCGTGCCTTGGCGATCAATTCGATTATCGGCTTTGCCGTCATGTTATTGATCGGTTCATTGATCTGAATGTGTGAGATTTGAACCGGGACATTCGCCTTTTTTCCGATCTCTATCGCCTCTTTCAGCGCTTCGATTACTCCGATCCGCCCGTTGTCATAAATCTTCCCCGTCAGATCTCTGATATGAGATGCATACACTCCGTCATATTTTCTAACTATTTTTGCCAGTTCAATCAGTTCTGACCTGTCTGTGAGCGCACCGGGCGCATACTCCAGACCCGTTGACAAACCTACAGCACCCTTTTCCATTTCTTCGGCAACCTTTTTCTTCATTGCCTCAAGTTGCTGTGAGGTCAGTTTCTGTGGTTGATTATAACCGAACAGCTCCTCCCTGATCGCCCCATGGGGAGCCAGATGGTATACATTACTGCCGAATTTTACTTTACTGATGACCTCAAGAAATTCGTAGCTATTTGTATAACCGAACCCACAGTTCCCCGTAACAATAGTCGTTACACCCTGATAGAGATAGCTGTGATTTCCAGCAAGGCTGGGTCTTTTAGAGGCGGCAGTTACTACGTCCTTCCCGAGACGTTGGAAGGTGAGGTCGCCGTGATGGTGAACATCGATAAAACCAGGCGTAACGATTAAACCTGTGGCATTGAAAATTTGGGCCCCTTCACCCAGGTTGCTGCCGATGTTTGCTATCCGGTCACCGCGAATTCCGATGTCGGCAATATAGGGCTTTGCCAGAGTGCCGTCATAGACCGTCCCGTTCCGGATAACGATATCGTAGCCGCTACTAGCCGAGCCGTGCGCAACAAGGGGATCGGCAAGAAAGGCGGCGCCGGTGATCGCTGCACCTTTCAGAAAATCACGTCTAGTAATCATAATCTTTCCCTCCGTATTTTAGGGACATCCCCCTTCTCGGTATATTATGCCTGATGGCGGGGCCGCTGGTAATCAAGCAAATTGACACCTTGACAACGTTGTCGCCGTCCATATGAAACGAGTTTCTTGATTTCTCAACGTCCCCATTACCACGGTCGTTACAAGGTCCGATTTAGGCATCCCATCGGCACATGGGGACAGCAAAAAAAGAACCCCAGTCAGGTTCCAACAACTTGCCTAGAGTCTAAAACGGACGGTTATCATCGCTCGCTCTGAGCCAAACAATATATTGATCAGTTTCTCTTCAATATGCTCAGCTACAAATTATTTGATATTACAATTGGAAAGAATTTTCATCAATCCACTAGATATCATTTATCTTTTTAACTTGTTCAATATCCGATTTTAAATAATAGGATGTTTCTGTTCAAAAGAGAGTTTTATTTTATTCATCAACACTCCTTTGATTATTGGGTTTTGGGAGGAAAAGGAACCGCGGGATTAATAGTATTAACTAACCGAAAATTTTTCGGAAAGTCAATAAAAATTATACAGGGATCATCACCAAAAATATTAGCGATGATCTAAGGATTCAAGGATTCGAGGGGTTAAGGTCTTAGCAAAGGCAAAGTAAACCAACTCAAAAAGAAATGGGCCTTTCTGCTGGAAAGGCCCATTCTATCAGAGTATCCTGAATATCCTGTCTAATAATGTCAAGAAGCTAAAGTTTATTTATTCGTTTAATTCCTTTTCCTGCGGGAAGATGGGCAGGTAGCGGTAGGACAGGGAGATGATCAAAGCGCCGTAGGCCAGGATGGCAAAGGTAGGGGCCCATTCCTGCCAACTGGGCAGATAGGTGACAAAGCGGTCGAAGGGCAGCACCGGAATAGCCAGGGTCACGATGGTGAAGACGAAACGGTTGAAGACAATACCCGTGCAAACCAGCAGACAGGCCACAGGCAGCCAGGTGGGACTCATCCGGACTTTGGGGCTCCAGAGCATGACAGCCGGAAGGATACCAAAGACCCCCAGTTCAGCCACCACCAGCCAGAACCCGTAAGGATTTTGGTATTGATCCATGAAACGAAGTCCCCGGGCCGGTAAAATGGAGGCCCCCCAATAAATGGTATCGGCAAACTTCAGAATGAGATAGACAATCAAAAGACCGCAGGAGATCTTACCCATTAAAGCCAGGACTTCCTGTTTGACCAATTTTCTGCCGGTCACCTTTTGGAGCAGGGAGGTGATCAGGACGGTAAATGCCGGTCCGGAAGCAATGGCCGAGGCAATGAAGAGAAAGAAGGTCCAGGGCCAGATAAAAATGCCTTCCCGAAAGGCGAAGGGCCGGGCAAACATGACGCCGTACATCCCCCCCAAGGAGCCTTGATGGAAAAAGGACAGAAAAGTTCCCGTGCCGGCGAAGACAAACATCACCTTATGCATATTGTGGGCAAAAAAATGGGCGCCGGGAATGGCATTGATTTTTCGATTTTCCAGGACCAGAGGGGCATATTCGATCATCAGGACACCCAGGTAGAGGGTGATACAGAACATCACTTCGGTCAGCATGGAATGGACATTGGGATGCCAGAAACCGAACCAGGACCGCAGCGGCTGGCCCACATCCAGCGTGAGGATCAAAATGGCCCCGCTGTAACAGATGAACCCGATGATGACGGCGAAATTGATGATCGCCTTCAGTTCCTTTTTACCCCAGATATAGGTCAGGAAGCCGGTAAAAAAGGCCCCGGCACCCAGGGCGATCACGGCCAAGTCAAAGGTGATCCAGAGGGCAAACCCGAAATAGTCGTTCATATTGGTCTGATTCAGGCCCTTCCAAAGGATCAGGAAGGCGCCAAGCAGTCCCCATCCCAAGACCAGCAGAACCAAAAAGATCCACTTGGAAAAAGTCCCCAGGGAACAACGGGGCAATCCTTCGGGGATAATCGCATGATCGACAGGCAAACTATCTTCGTTCATAAGGGTCCTCGTAAAAAAAATCAAAAAAAGGATTCATGGATTCGAGGATTCGAGGGTTCAAGTGAAGGGCCGGAAAGCAACCACTTTTTGAACCCAGAACCCGATATTCGTACCTATTCTAATTGTCCTGACTAACACGGGCCGTCACATACTATAAACAGTATTCTCCGAACGCCGAACACACAACAACGAACGGCCTCTTTGTCTTATTCTCTCAAGAGGCTTTCTTGGCCCCCTCCTCTTTCTTTAAATAATTGTCCCCCTGCCGGCGGATCCAGTCCTGAGAGGTCAGGTAGTAGACCTTGGGCTGGCTTCCCAGTTTTTCCAACAACCGGAAGGCCCGAGGGTCTTTGCTCAATTTGACGATCCGGCTTTGCGGATCCTGCAGATTACCAAAAGTAATGGCCTTGGTCGGACAGGCTTCGGCACAGGCGGTCGTATATTCCCCTTCTTTCAACTCCCGGCGTTCTTCCATAAAAGCCTTGTCCTTGGCCTGCTGATAGCGGTGATGGCAGAAGGTGCACTTGTTGACCACCCCGCGCATGGCTACGGAGACATCCGGGTTCAGATACTTCTCCATACCCTGGGGGAAAACCGGGTCCCACCAATGGAAATAGCGGGCATGATAAGGACAGGCGGCCACACAATACCGACAGCCGATACAGCGCGGATAGATCTGGCTGACCACCCCTTTTTCATCGATCTTGGTGGCATTAACCGGGCAGACCGAGACACAGGGGGTATGGTGCTGACAATGCATACAAGGCCGGGGCAAATAGGCCACTCGTGTTTGAGGATAAGACCGTCCGTTGCTCAGACGATAGAGCTTCATCCAGGTACTGGTCCGGAGCTTATCGGTTTCATCATCCCGGAAGGCCAGGTTGTTTTCAGCCATGCAGGCCACGGCACAGGCCCCGCACCCGGTGCATTTATCCAGGTCAATGACCATGCCGTATAATTCTTTTCCCAATGGTGCTTCTTTCATGAGCAGCCTCTACACTTTTGAAATTTTTACCCGGGTGGCCCAGGCCACCGGCAAGCCGGTTAGAGGATCCACTTCGGCATCTAACATTGGATAGGGATTAGTCCCCCGGTCCTTGAGGGTTGGATCAAAGGCCGTGTGCCCCAGTCCTAAAGGAACAAACAGGCAATTAGGCCTGGCCCCTTCAAAGAGACTCACCTGGGCCCTAATCTTCCCCCTACCCGATTCGATCTCAATCAGTTGTCCTTCATACAAAGCCAGAGAGCCGGCTGTCTTGGGATGGATCTGCACGACCAGGCGGTCTTTGACCAAGGTCTCCTCTCCCAGATATTTAGTCAGAAAGGGAGGATTGGCCCACTGATCGGATCGCAGCAAAAGCAGGGACTGGGGGATCAGCCAGAGGGGATATTCTTTGGAAGATGGGGCCGGTTTGGGAGCCGCGGCTATAAAGGTGGCCGGACGCAGATCCCATTTCCCTTTGGCCTCGGCTCCTTTATTCTCTAAATCATACCAGGTTCCCAGGGAGACCAACTGGTTCCAGAATTTTTCAAAGGATTCAAAAGAGGCGGAGGCCGGCTTTCCACTTTCAGGAATAGGTCCGTCGGCCAGCCGTCCTTTTTTGGAATCATAAAATCGCTTGGCGGTCTGTTTGATTACCCCTTCCATATTTTCAAAAGGGAGGGCCGCCTGAATGTTCCCGCCTGCTTTTTTAGCTAAATGCAAGAGGACCTCACCGAGTGATTTAGTATCAAAGAGAGGGGGCAATAAGGGCTTAACCAGCCCATACACCGGGTAAGGCACACCCTGACAGTTCACCTGATCATCCCACCTTTCCAAAAAGGTGGGCACCGGGAGGACCAGGTCGGCCATTTGGGTGGTCTCATCCATAAAGGAGGAGAAACTAACCACCAGGGCAATTTGATCCAAAGCCTTCCGGAAAAGCTTCGGAGAGAGGTGAAAGGCCGGATTGGCTTCATGAATCATCAGCATCTTAACCGGGTAGGGCTTTTGCAGGGTAGCCTGCTCAAAAAAGGAAGACATCCTCTGCCCAGTCAGGGGATATTGGGCGGAAAGGGCCCCGTCTACTCTGGGTTGGGAAAGAGCTTTTTCAATGGAGGTGCGGTACTCGGGTTGAAGATACACCCCTCCGGGCCGATTAAGCGAACCGGCTAAGATATTCAAAAGGTGGACCGCCTGGGCCTCAAAGAAGGGGATGGGCGATTCGCCCTTTCCCCGGCCCCAAAGGGCTACCGGCTGTTTGGCGGAAGCAAACTCTTTGGCTAAATTGACGATGGTCTCTACGGAGACCTCCGTTTCTTTGGCCACCTTTTCAGGAGTATATTGGGATTTTAAAAGCTCCTTTAGGTCGGCCAGCCCGGTGGTCCTGGACTGGACCAAATCTTTTTTATACCAGTCCTTCTCCATCATCACCTGGGCTAAACCCAAAGCCAGTATCCCTTCGGTTCCCGGTTTAACGGCAACCCAGTCATCGGCCAAAGAAGCCGTCGTTGAGGCCAGGGGCTCGATCTGAACCACTTTGGCCCTTCCTTTTGAGGCGTCCCCCCGCCATCCCTGATAGGCCTGAGCCACCCATGCCGGATTTCCCCAACCGTCCAGTAGGGCACACCCGAAGCTTAAGACATATTGGGCATTAGGGAGGTCATAACTCAAACCCGCACGCTGTCCATGGACGGATTGGGTCAAGGCCTCTTCCAGATCCTGCAATTGAAAAGGTCGAATCAGGTTAGGTGTGCCAAAAGCCGTTAAAAATCGCTTGACCAGTTCCGCTTGACTACCTGCACCTTCCCCATCCAAAAAGGCCAGGGTCTGGGCCAGATTCTTCTCTCTTAACTCCTGCAACTTCGAGAAGACCTGAGCCAGGGCTTCATCCCAACTGATGGATTTCCATTTTCCCTCGCCTCTGGCCCCACTCCGTTTGAAGGGATTTTTAACGCGGTTATCCTCATGGTAAAGGTACTGCAGACCGGCCAGGCCTATCGGGCAAAGGCCCCCTCGGTTAACCGGGTGATGGGGGTTACCATCGATCTTTACGGCCCTTTCCTTCTGGATCACCCGGACCCGAATGCCGCAACCGCCGGGGCAAAGTTTACAGGTGGAAGTGAGATATGCGGGGTCCCCTTTTTCAGGAACAGGGGCCCATCGCTGACTCCATTTAGCCACCTCGTCCATACTAACCCAGGGTAAAGGAGAAACCACCGTTCCCAAGGCCCCTCCCAGGGCAAATTTCAGGAAATCTCTTCGATCAATGGGCATCTTGTTATCCTTCAGTAACAGGTTGCTGAAAAAGGCCTTTTTACTGCGTTGCCCTCATCCTTCGTCATTGCGACGTATTTCTATATACGCCTCTTTCCTCAGGATTTCTTCGCATCCGGAGGATGCTTAGGCCCATCCCTTCGGGACGGGTCCCTGGTTTCGGGCGCCTTGTAACTAGACCTTTTTGAGCAACCTGTAATATTATAGTTTTTCGTCATCTTTTTAACTCATACAATCACAAAGCAATGCACGCAGCATCCGAACTTTTTAGAAGGTCGTCATTTGTGGCAGACGAAACAGGCATTGCTCTTTCCTTTTTTCTCATGGCAGGTCTCGCAGGTCTTCATGGACATCACTTCCGGGGCATACCCGGAAATCCATTTATACCGGTAGGTCGGATTCTCTTCCGTCTTGCCTCCCACCGAAGTATGACAGGCCGCACACTCTAATTTGGCCATCTTTAAGTGGGCGGCATGAGAAAAAAAGACATGGTCCGGTTGCTTGGAATAGATCAGCCAGGGGATGTTTTTATTTTCTTTTTTCAATTTTTCAGCCAGCTTGATAAAATCGGCCTCTTCTTTGGAATTTCCCTGAGGGGAGGCATGGCACTCCAGACATTTGTCCAGGCTGGGAATACCGGCAAACCGACCATCATCCCGCAGGAGATGACATTCGGTGCACTGCAATCCAGCCCCTTCCCCATGCTTAAGATGGCTGAAGAAAACCGGTTGCTTCTGCCGAGAATGGATCAGCGCCGGAAAGATCAACCAACCCACAATTAAAGAGGCCACTAGACCCCACCCAAAATACTTCCAGGAATTTTTCCCGTTACCTTCGTGTTCCATACCTTCCGCCTTTATTCCCTTACCTGGGAAGTCCTCTTGGCCTTAACCCAAATAAAAAAAGCCTGAGGAGGAATCGGGATAGGCTGTCCCCAAATCCTCTCAGGCTTTATTCTCATTAAGTCTCCCTGCCAAGTGCTGGTTCACCGGATTCAACTCAAGAATATTTTGCCGATCGAATAGTAATTGTCTTTAGAACAACGTTTTTCTTCTCTTTTTCGGGGTTTGTCAAGAAAAAACTTTAACCTGGGAATAAGCCTTTTCAATTACCCTTTTGGCCTCTGCAGAGACACCCAGGGATGGCAACTCGGAGAGCGGAACAAAGGCGGCATCCGTCACATCGCTCCCGGCCCTCAGTTGGCCCCCTTTTATGGTACATAAAAAATCCAAAATCACATAATGGTAAGCGATCCTTCCTTCTTCATCCGGCAGGATACGTTCAAAAATCTCGACTAAACCGAGCGGTTCCACCTGAAAACCGGTTTCTTCCTCCATTTCTCTTCGGAGTGCTGCGGCTAAGGTCTCCCCTACTTCGACGATGCCCCCGGGAATACTCCATAAACCAAACCCCGGCTCTTTCCCCCGTTTGATTATTAAGACCCGATCCTCCTGAAAAATAATCCCGCCTACGCCTACCCAGGGATGATCGGGATACATACGTTCATTCATGGTTTACAATTCCGGCAGGGACTAAAGCCTTGCCAATAAGCCTCCTTTTTCGAGGAAAAGGCTATCAAGTTTTTAGGAGCGATCTTCTGTCCAAAGGCGCAATCCGGGCGGTGAAATCTGCGGGAACCGCTCTGACCGCGATAATGGCTGCTGGTCTCTTCCAAAATTCTGGCCCAGATTCCCCGCCTTTCCTGCATGGCCTCTCGTTGCCCTTTTAACAACTCGTCGAATCGTTTCATCCAGGGTCCAAAGTACAAAACCTGAGCCAGCCCTTTCTTAACCAGTTCCTTGTTCACAAACAACCCGTCAGACCGGAAAACATAGGCCAAAAGGCGTCCGTATCGATCCCGTGACTCCAGGCCGTCCTCTAACCCAACCTCTCGTTTCAACACTAAGCTCCGGTTATATAAGTAGGCCTCTTCGGCCAGGAACTCGGCCGGTCTTCCTCCTCCGCCCATTTCCGGACAATCAATACCTAAATAACGAACCCTTTGTCCATCAGCCAGTTCAATGGTATCACCGTCCAGTACCGCCGTCACCACCCCTCTACCGGCAGACCAAGAATACCCCGGAAGAATCCAAAGTAAAAGGATTATGAGGGAGACCAAGACAATACAATGCGGTTTCTTTTTTAAGTCCACTTTCATATCCCCGCGAAGAAAGGAACGATATCTTTAAGGCGTCCAGGATTCAAGGATTCAGGCGAATGGCCCGAAGGTTAAAACGAATGAATCCTGTTTGGCCTTTGTCGGGATTACATCCTTATAAAAACTATTTTTCTTTGAGTTGGTGGCGAAAATATTCGATCGTCTGAGCTAACCCTTCTTCCAGCTCCACTTTTGGTGTCCAATTCAAATATTGTTTGGCCTTGTCTATATCGGGTTTTCTTTGGATGGGGTCATCCTGGGGAAGGGGATTATAGACAATAGAGGACTTGGATCCGGTCATGGCGATTACTTTTTCGGCCAGGGAAAGGATGGTGAACTCATTGGGGTTGCCCAAATTGACCGGGCCGATGGTCTCTCCCTGTTCCATCATGGCCATCAACCCCCGAATCATGTCGGAAATAAAACAAAAAGAGCGGGTTTGACTACCTTCTCCATAGACAGTCAGGTCCTCACCTCGAAGGGCCTGAACAATAAAGTTGCTGACTACTCGGCCGTCATTGATGGCCATCCTGGGTCCGTAGGTATTGAAGATACGGACGATACGGATATCTACCTGATGTTGGCGATGGTAATCCATCATCAGGGTTTCGGCCACCCGTTTCCCTTCATCATAACAACCCCGGGGCCCAATGCAATTGACATTCCCCCAATAGCTCTCCTTTTGGGGATGAACGGAGGGATCGCCATATACTTCCGATGTTGAAGCCTGTAAAATCCTGGCCTTAACATTCTTGGCCAGACCGAGCATATTCAGAGTGCCCATGACATTGGTCTTGACCGTTTTAACCGGATTGAATTGATAATGAACCGGCGAGGCCGGACAGGCTAAATTGTAAATTTCGTTGACCTCCAGCACGATCGGGTTGACGATATCGTGACGTAGAATCTCAAAATGGGGATTATTTCTGAGGTAGAGGATGTTTTCTTTTGAGCCGGTAAAAAAATTATCCAGACAAACCACATCATGCCCAAGATTCAACAAAGCCTCGCAAAGATGGCTTCCAATAAATCCGGCCCCTCCGGTGACCAAAATCTTTTTCATGGATCCCCCTTTTCAGCCATTTTTTAAAAAACTTATGGCACGAGAGCATCATTTTGTCAAGTAAAGGAACCACTTTAGACTTTACCCGACCTTGAGACTATGTTATCGTCTTGTCGCAATATTTATAATTACCGGCCTTTAAAAGGGGGATAACGTTTTGACGGATAAAGGATTATTTCCGGAGATCCTAGAGAAATTGCCGGATGTCGACATCAATCTGCCGGGTGTACGAGGCAAATTGTTTCAAGGGCCGGGCATGCAGGCGGTCTTTTTTTCCCTGGAAGGCACTGGGGAGATTCCGCCTCACGCCCATCAGGCTCAATGGGGGGTGATCCTGGAGGGCGAGGCAGAAATAACCATCGGCGGGGAAACCCGGATTTTTCGGCGTGGCGACTCCTATTCTATTCCGGCCGGGGTGGTCCATTCCATTCGTATCCTCTCTCCATTGAAAGCCTTGGATTTTTTTGACGAACCCGAACGCTATAAACCGAAAACAAACAAGTAAGGCTTCAAGGGGTCTGGGATTCAAGGGTTCAAGTGAAAGAAGTCTACGGGATTTCCCTTTTGTACTTTATTCATCAGAACCTTGGAGTCCTCTTTTTGGGTAAATGGGTTCCAATACTAAACAAAGAAACTCTTCCCCGCCGACACACCCGGTCTCTCGGCATTTAAGATTGACTCAATGAAAACTGTTGCCGTTGCTCTAAGCGGCGGGGTGGACAGCGCCCTGTCGGCCTATCTTTTGATAAAAGAAGGGTATCAGGTTAGAGGTCTCCATGCCGACCTTGGCCTTGATTCTCCCCCTCCTCTGCCCTGGCTGGAAAAAATTGCTTTTTTTTTAAATATACCCTTAGATAACTTTTCTTTGGAACAGCCTTTTAAAGATAAAGTAGTCCGATATTTTATTTCCGAATATGGGCTGGGCCGAACCCCTAATCCCTGCGTGGTCTGCAATCCGATCATCAAATTCGGTCTCCTGGCTGAAAAGGCCTTTTTTCTTGGGGCCGATTATTTCGCCACCGGACACTATGCCCGTATTGTCCCGGCCCCTTGGGGTGAAGCACTGACCATCGCTCGCGGGGCTGATAAAAAGAAAGACCAATCTTATTTCTTGCACCGTCTGGATCCCCAAATCCTCCGGCGGGTCCGTTTTCCTTTAGGCGATTGGACCAAAGACCGCACCAAACAGTTCGCCCTTGAGATAGGATTGCCTCTGAATCCTCAAGGAGAAAGTCAAGACATCTGTTTCCTTCCTAAAGGCGGATATAGGGAGTTCCTGCTCCGCCACACTTCAGAGAATCTGGACCTCTCCGGTGATATCATCGACGTAAGGGGGAAAAAGCTTGGAACCCATGGGGGACTATACGCCTACACCGTCGGACAACGGAGGGGGTTAGGCCTCCCGGCTGCTGAGCCCTTTTATGTGATTCGACTCGAGGCCAAGGAAAACCGTTTGGTCATCGGTTATAAAGACGATCTGGAGTCCCGAGGCTGCCGGGTATCGGCAGTCCATTATTTATGCCGGCCTAAAGAGCTTGATGGCCTGAAGGTCTTGGTCCAGATCCGTTATCGTCACAAGCCGGTCCCGGCCGTTCTCGAGGATCAAGGCAACAATGGCCTCTTGGTCCGCTTTGAAAAACCACAAAGTGCGGTTACCCCTGGCCAGGCCGCCGTATTCTATCAGGGAGATGCCCTTCTGGGAGGAGGATGGATTGAAGAAGCCTGGCAAGGATAACCCGCAACGGGTGGCTGTCTATACCCTCGGCTGTAAGGTCAACCAGTTTGAATCGGCTTGTCTGACCGATCGTTTCAAGGCCCAGGGGTATGAGGCTGTTCCGTTCAAAGAGTCAGCGGACCTCTATATCATTAATACCTGCGCCGTGACGGCCGAGGCCCAGAGACAGTCGGCCCAGATGGTTCGTCAAACCATCCGGAACCATCCCGATGCCCTGGTATTGGCCGCCGGATGTGCGGCCCAGCTCTTTCCCCGGGAGTATGAGAACATTTCCGGATTGGATTACATCACCGGCACATCTCAAAAATTGAAGATTCCCGAAAAAATACCCTCAGCCCCCAAATCCCCCTTTCCTCAACTCTGGTTGAATCCGGAGCCCGACCACACCATTGAAGCCCAATTTCCCCGGCCGGATCAGCGCACCCGGGCCACGGTGCGCATCCAGGAAGGGTGCAATGCCGCCTGTAGCTACTGCCTTGTACCCAAGGCCCGGGGACGGTCCCGAAGCCTTTTACCGAAAGAAGTGTTGACTGGAGTGGAGTCCCTGGCCGCTCAGGGTATCAAAGAAGTGATTCTCACCGGTATCCATCTGGGACAATACGGGGAGGACCTAGACCCGCGGAGGGATCTGGTTACCCTTTTAGAGCGTTTGCTCCCCCTGGTCCCGGAGGTTTCCATCCGTTTGAGCTCCCTGGAGCCCCAGGAAGTCACGCCTTCCCTCCTCGCTTTGTTCAAAAAATTTCCCCGTCTCTGCCCCCACCTGCATATCCCTTTGCAGGCCGGGACCGACAGCCTGCTCCAAAAAATGAACCGGACCTATTCCACCGATTTTTATAGACGGTTGATCCGGAGAATTCACCTGGAAATGCCTCTAGCCGCCATCGGGGCCGACCTGATCGTCGGATTCCCAGGAGAGGATGAATCCCTTTTTCAAAAAACGGTGGACTTTATCACCAACCTTCCCTTATCCTATCTGCACATCTTCCCCTACTCCCGGCGTCCCGGGACCCCGGCGGCCGATTTCCCTGACCCGGTCCCGGAAAAGCTCAAAAAGGAACGGGTAAAGATTATCCGGGAACTGGATCGACAAAAAAGAGAAGAATTCGCCAAGCGATGCTTGGGGCACACCTTTTCGGCCCTGATCATCCAACCCGCCAAACAGAAAGGATGGTTCAGGGCCCTGACGGAAAATTATTTAACGGTTTTCGTTTTCGGACCATTTGAGTCCAATGACCGGGTTCTGGTCCGGCTGACACAATTAGATCCTCTTAAAGGTCTGATCGGGGAAAATCAATATGGGTGTTCATAAACCACATTCAGCAGAACATTTAAAAACTGTCCGGATGGTTCCTCCCTCCACCCCTTCACCCAAGGCCGTCAAAGGGAGCCCCCAACCGGAAAGAGTGGAGCAGAAAATTCAGCGGCTCACCGAACAGACCGGAATGCTCCACAAAAAAATCGAGCAGCTAACCGCCCTCCACGAGACCTCTCTCGGACTCATAGACCGCCTGGACAAAGAAGAGTTGTTGGAAGCGATTCTCCTTCGGGCCGCCAGATTGAGCGGAACGGAAAACGGCTATATCTACCTCCTGGAACCCGGCGAATCGGAGATGCAGATGCGGGTCGGCATGGGTTTTTTCAAAGGGCAGTTGGGACGGCGGGTTAAACCCGGGGTGGGGGTGGGAGGTAAAGTTTGGCAAACCAAGGAACCGCTTTCGATCGATGATTACCGGATTTGGAAGGACCGCATCAAAGATCCCTCATTGGACGTCCTCCGCTCCGTGGTCGGCATCCCTCTTAAAGATAAGAAACGGTTTCATGGGGTCATCGGGCTGGCCAGTGTGGATCCCCAAAAAAAATTTCAAAAAGAAGATCTGGCCGTCCTGGGTCAATTTGCCGATCTGGCCTTGATCGCCCTGGATAAAGCCAGATTGTATGCCGACGTTCGTCGAGAGCTGGCCGAGCGCAAAATAACCGAGGATACGTTGCGCGAGAATGAAGAACGCTATCGCCTCCTGTTGAAATCCTCCCCCGACCCCATCATCGTCTATGACATGCAAGGCCGGGCCACTTATGTCAATCCGGCTTTTGAGCAGACCTTTCATTTTTCCAGCGAGGAAGTCCTGGGCAAGCCCGTTGATTTTGTCCCGGAAGAAAGTTGGCCGGATACCCGAAAGCACATTGCCCGGATGCTCAGCGGTAAAACGATCCACCTGTTTGAAACCCGGCGTCTGACCAAGGAAGGCAGGATTCTGGATGTCCAAATCAGTTCGACCATCTATAAAAACCGGGACGGGAAACAGGCCGGGAATATCGTCATCTTGCGGGATATCAGCACGCAGAAACAGGTCGAAAAAGAATTAAAACGGTACCGCGACCATCTGGAGGAGATGGTCGAGGCCCGCACAGCCGAACTGGCCAAAATCAACACCCAGTTGCAACAGGAAGTGGAGGAACGCAAACGGGCCGAAAAGGCTTTGCGCAGGAGGGAGGTGGAATTGAAGGCCCAATCCCACCACCTGGGAGAAGTTAATACGGCCCTAAAAGTTCTCTTAAAGCAGCGGGAAGACGATAAAAAAGAAATCGGCGAGCATGTCCTGGCCAACGTCAAGGGATTGATTTCTCCCTATTTGGAGCGAATAAAAGGAAGCCGGTTGACGACCATCCAACAAACGCTGATTGATATCTTGGAATCGAATCTGAATAATATCATTTCCCCCTTTATCAGCAAATTGTCCTCCAAGTATTTCAATTTCACCTCCATGGAAATAAAGATTTCCAATCTGGTGAAAGAAGGAAAAACCAACAAAGAAATTGCCACCCTGCTCTATCTGTCTAAAAATACGGTCTTATTTCACCGCCACAATATTCGCCGCAAGCTGAATCTCAAGAACAAAAAAATCAATCTGCGCTCTCATCTCCTCTCCTACGATCAGTAGTAGTTTTTAGCCACTATTTTCCCACTATTTTATAAACTTGACAAGGGCGGCAAAGTTCGGTAGGCATTACGGGTTATTATGGGCGGCCTGAAGTCTCCAAGGCTGTTGACCCGCGGGCGTGGCAGCAGACCGAATCGGCAGATGGGTTCGGCGAAATCGTTAAGGGGTTTATTGCTTGACAAAAAGCCTGGCCTTTTATTTAATAGCGAAAAAGCCAATCCCTAAGATATGAGACAGATTAAAACATTATTGAGCTCCCTATTCAAACTGGTCATCCTAACTCTGGGCTTCGACCACCACGCCCATTCCCAACCCAATCCAACCAACGACAATACAATCGGAATAGATTTTATCATAGATGGTTTCTCCAGGCGGATTCTGGCGGCAGATTCTAAACGGGCCTTCGTTGCCGGATCAATGACGACCGATTCGTTTACACCCGTATAAAAGTCTGAAACGAAAGAATCCATCTGCCGGTATTGGACAACACAAAAACATTCCCCTCCCTTTCCTCTTGATCCAGAGAGGGTTGGGGATCTATTCATCTGTTTTTTAGGAAGGAGAATGACCAAATGGCATCCGATCACCTCGGACCCGTAATGCTGAAAGTCGATGAAGTGAGCATGTTTTTCGGGAAAGTGGCGGCCCTTTCCGGAGTAAGCTTTGATGTCCGGGAAAGGGAGATCCACTCCATCATCGGCC
>Ga0233425_10006098_pt1 | contig 18271 bp, 17 predicted proteins | sample Watercolumn_Towu_2_FD_181712 | JGI IMG/M metagenome (GOLD analysis project Ga0233425, IMG submission 181712) | Freshwater microbial communities from Lake Towuti, South Sulawesi, Indonesia - Watercolumn_Towuti2014_140_MG | ecosystem: Environmental > Aquatic > Freshwater > Lake | place... | reverse complement strand
GAGGAGGGACGGTATTTCGCCTACGTCTTCCGGCGCAAGTCACGCCGGCTCTGCGGGATGCATCCGACTCGGGGATCATCCGCATGGCAGCCATGTAAATCCCGCGAGGCACTGCGCGGCGTGTAGGATCGCTCTCCGCTGGAGACCCCTCATGCTGCGCATCATTCTTGGTTTCTTGCTACTCACTGCGCTGCTCAGTGCTCAGACGGTGATTGTGAATGGGTCCACCACCGCGGCGGCCGTGCCTCTTGGAGGAACTCTGGCTGTGAGTGTGAGCGGTACGGCCTATGCGCCCCATTGGTGGGGATTCAGCACCAACCCTGGGCCTATCGTGGTCGGCCCCCACACCATTCCTATTGGTTATGGCCCCACGTTTATTGACGTCGGCATGGGCTCACCACTGCCAGCGAACGGGCAGCGCCAGGAATCCGTGCCAGTGCCCCAAGGCCCCTATTACGGTCCGAGCTGGTGGTATTCGGTGGCCGTGGTGGCGGCGCCCGCAGCCCCCATGGGATTCACTGTCAGTAACGGGGTGGCTTTTCGATTCGCAGACCCGTTCACCAATGCCGGTGCGGATGGCGCAACGCTCGTCAACGAGCCCATCACGCTAGATGGCTCGCTCACCCGTGATCCCAGCACCGGACAGATTGCACCAGGTACCAATCTGCAATGGGCCATCACCGCGGCGCCAGTAGGCGCTATCGCTAGCCTCAGTCATGCCAATTCCGAGTTTCCGGTGTTCACGACATCCATGGCAGGGGTTTACACCATCACCTTGCAGACCCAGGGGCCAAATGGGTTTGGTGAGGATTCATGCACCGTGCATGTCTGGGACCTGCGATTCACAGCTCCCGCTGGCGGTTGGTTCAGTACCGTTCCCGTCGGCGTCACAGGCATCATGATTGGCCCGCCGACGCAGAGTTTCACGGTGGACGGCAACCCGGTGGGCACGCTCGGCATCTTGTTTTCTGCGGGAAACATCACACCGAGTGGCACGCTCCGCACCATCACCGCGCGAGTGGAGGCGCCCTCCGGGGCCTTTGTCACGCGCAGCGCCACCTTGACCCAAGGCGTGGGAGTGTCCGGGGCATCGTGGAATGCCTCGGGTGTGGTCTTGCGCCTTACCAGTGCAGGCTTGGATGGCTTTGAGCCCACACTGCAGCAGCAGTTGGCCAGCATGGACCTGAACACGATGATTCAGGCGTTGCCCAACGTGAATGCGATCAATGCTTGGCCGGCAGTCACTGCCACCGTGAATCCCAATAGCGGCAGTTTCAATACCACGAATGTGGGGTTCGATTGGTGGCCCACCGCTAGCGGCATCAACTTCAATCTCACGCTGCACAACGTGGTCATGAACAGCACCGTATTCGGCGAGATTTTCTTCATCAACTACAGCGAGCCCGCCGTTATCACTGCCTCTAGCGCTGTGCTGACAGGCGTGATCAACATCGCACCCGGTGCGGGCAACGCAGTCACAGCCTCCGTCAGCAATCTCAACGCCACGCTCAATGGATTCAATTACACCATGGGCGGCGTGCTCAACACCATCACGCAACTATCCCTCATTCAGGATGCTATTCGCAGCTCGGTGGAGTCCGCCATTGAAGGCATGGGACCGTCCATCCCGACTTACATCAATCCGTTGCTTGCTGCATTCACTCTCACCAGCAATCTGAACCAGTATGGGATTCCCATGATCGTGGAGTTCCCCATCGCCCAGGTCGTGCACGACACGACCGGAGGCACGTTGCGCAATAACTTCCGCGCCACGGTCACGGCGACGGATCCCATCACTGGCCAATTCACGAACTATCGCGCCACCTCGTCCACCGTTATTCCAAGTTTCGGGGCCACGACGCCAAGTGGTGCGGTGTACGACATGGCGCTGGCCATCAACGACGACGTCTTGAATCTGCTGCTGCTACAGCTCACGCGGTCAGGCACGTTGAACTTGGACGTGGCAGGCACGGTAGGCACGCCTCCCAATAACCTGATTCTCACGGCGCAGGCCATGGACCTGCTCGTGCCGGGGGCCGGCTTCGGGCTCTTCCCGCCCACGGCCAACGTGCGCGTGCGCCTGCGGCATGTCTCTGCACCGACCATCGTGTTTACACCTGGAACGACCCGCCAAGGCACCCTCTTCATCAGTGGCACGGAACTATCCGCGGATGTGGAAGCCGCGCCTGGCGTCTTCAAGCCCATCTTTGCGGCGTCTCTCAACGGCGACTGCGGCATCTCCCTCGACATCAACACGACTTCCAACACGCTGGTCATCGTGGTCCACGGCCCCACCTTGCAGCTCACCCCCGTGATGCGGCGCTCGTTCCCCGGCACAGATCCCACGGCTTCCCTCACAGGCCTAGCCCAAGTGATGCAGTTCCTGCTGCCCATGGTCGTGGGTCCGCTGGCCCAGATTCCTGTGCCATCCACGCCCGTTGGCAACCCGGTGGTGCTGAGTGTTTCGGGGCAAACCGCCGCCCCCGACTACCTCAACGCCTGGATGAATTTCTAGGGCGCACACTCCTGCTCGGGGACAAGGGCGTAGGCCGTTGCTTTCCTTGAGCGTCTAGAGGGCCGGGCGTAACGTGCCGGGCCGACTTCTGGACTGTCGGCGCCCCCTAACTCGAGAGGCCATCGGAGAGTTGGAATGCCCGAATCCACCGCGTGGGCCGTCGCCATTGTCGGCATCCTCGCACTCCTCATCCCCATCCTGATCATGGGGCTGGTGGGGCGGATCGGCCCGCGCATTCGTGGTGAGGAAACCCCTGACAAGCGCGAGGTCTACGAATGCGGCATCGTGCCCGAAGTCGATGCGCGCCGCCGCTTCAGCGCCAAGTTCTACCTGGTGGCGGTGCTGTTCGTGCTCTTTGATGTCGAGGTGGCGTTCCTCGTGCCCTGGGGTGTGGTCTTCCGCGATCTCTCGGCCGCATCGTGGACGGCCTTCCTCGGCATGTTGCTCTTCTTGGGCCTACTGGTGGCTGGTCTTGCCTATGTGATTCGGCGCGGAGCCCTCGAATGGGAGTGAACACCTACTACGCCAATCGTCAGGGCTTTTTTCTGACGCGTCTCGACCAGATGACGAACGGCCTGACCAATTGGGGCCGCGAGAACTCACTCTGGCCCTATCCCTTTGGCACGGCCTGCTGCGGGATCGAGTTCATGGGCGTGGTGAGCAACACCCACGACGTGTCCCGCTTCGGTGCGGAACTCGTGCGCTTCTCGCCGCGCCAAGCCGACTTGCTCGTGGTGGCGGGCACGATCACTCACAAGATGGCCCCGGTTCTGCGCCGCATCTGGAACCAGATGCTCGAGCCGAAGTGGTGCATCGCTTTCGGTGTGTGCGCTAGCAGCGGCGGCTTCTACGAAAACTATTCGGTGGTGCAGGGCATCGACCACATCATTCCGGTGGATGTCTACCTGCCCGGCTGTCCCCCGCGCCCCGAAGCGTTCTTCGAAGCGCTCATGCTGCTGCAGAAGAAGATCCAGCAGGAAAAGTCGGGCTCGCACGATGTGTTGCGCACGCCCCAGATGGCGCACCTGCGCCCTGATGCCGGGGAGTCGCGGTGAGCCAACTTGTTGCGGACATCCACGAGCGCTGCGGCGCGGATTTCGTCGGCAGTCACGAACATCGTGGCGACCTGACGGTGGTCGTGCGTCCGGCAGCGCTGTTGCCGCTGCTCTCCTGGTTGCGCGATCGCAGCGTGGACCGCTACGACTTCCTCGCCGACTTGTGTGGCGTGGACGGGCTGCACCTCGACCCGTTTGTCATGGGTTCCCAGTCCTCGTTGAAGGCCTCCGAAACAGGCGGGCTCCACATCTGGCCCGAACGATTCCAAGTTGTCTATCACCTGAAGTCCATGGGCACAGGCAAACGCCTGCGCGTGAAGGTGCCGGTGCCCGAGAGCAATCCGGAAATCGACTCCATCAGCAGCTTGTTTGCTGCTGCGGACTGGGCCGAACGCGAAGTGTTCGACATGTACGGGATCCGTTTCCGCGGGCACCCGAACCTGAAGCGCATCCTTTGCATCCATAGCTTCAAAGGGCACGCCTTGAGGAAGGACTACTTCATCAAGGATCAGCAGTGGTTGCTCGAAGACAACGAAGCTCTGATGGATGAGCTCGGCGACGTCGGCGAGAACGCCGATGACGGGGGGTTCTCCGAGCTGATCCCGCTGAACATCGGGCCTGCGCATCCAGCCACTCACGGCGTCTTGCGTTCGCTCGTCAAGCTGGATGGCGAAGTGATCGTGAAGTCTGTGCAGGAGATCGGCTACCTCCATCGCGGCTTCGAGAAGCACAGCGAGAACTCCAACTGGACGCAGGTGGTGCCCTACACAGACCGCCTCAACTATTGCTCGGCCATGTTGAACAACGTGGCCTACTGCCGCGCGGTGGAGAAGTTGCTCGGGATTGATGTGCCGCCGCGCACCACGGCCATTCGCGTGATCATCAGCGAGATCAGCCGCATCATCGACCACTGCGTGTGCTTGGCCGCCTGCTTGGTGGACCTCGGAGCACTCACGAATTTCTGGTGGTTGTTCGCCTTGCGCGAGCGAGCCTATGAAGCGTTGGAAGGCCTCTGCGGCGCGCGCCTGACTAGCACCTACGTGCGCATCGGCGGCGTGGCCGATGATCTCGATGCGCTGTTCATCGGACGCGTGCGAAAACTCCTGGCCGAAATGCCTGCGGCCATGGGAGACGTGCTGAAGCTCATCGAGAAGAACCGCATCTTCCTCGATCGCGTGAAGGGCGTCGGCGTGATCGACACGCGCACGGCGCTGTCGCACGGATGGACAGGACCGTGTCTGCGCGCCACCGGCATGGCCTATGACTTGCGGCGCGCCGAGCCTGGTTCAGGCTACGACGGCTACGACTTCGACGTGGCCACGCGGCCAGACGGCGACAGTTGGTCGCGACTCATGGTGCGCTTCGACGAGATGATTCAGTCCATGCGCATCATCGAGCAAGCGTTGGACAAGCTGCCCGCTGGCCCCGTGCTTTCCGATGACCGGCGCGTGATGATGCCCAACAAGGAAGAGGTTTACTCCAGCATCGAATCGCTGATGAACCACTTCGTGCTGGTCTATGACGGCATCAAGGTGCCCATGGGTGAGAGCTACGCCGCGTTCGAAGGCGCCAACGGCGAGCTCGGCTTCTACACGGTGTCCGATGGAACAGGACGCCCGGTGCGCGTGCGCTGCCGTCCTCCGTGCTTCTATCTCTACTCAGCCTTTGGACGGCTGATCCAAGGCGCCATGGTGTCCGATGCCGTGGCGGTGCTCGGCACGCTCAATGTCATCGCCGGAGAACTTGACCGATGAGCGCCACCACCACGCTCAAGCTCGCGCCCGAGCGCGAAGCGCGCATCGACGATCTTCAGCGGCGCTATCCCGAACGCCGCGCCACTCTCCTGCATGTGCTGTGGGAGATCCAATGGCAGCTCGGCTGGATCCCTGAAGAGTGGATGGTTTACGCAGCAGCGCGTTGCGGCGTGCCTGTCGCGAAAGTTCTCGGGGTGGTCAGTTTCTACACCATGTTCCGACGCAAACCGATGGGTCGGTACCACATCGAAGTTTGCCGCAATATCACCTGCCACATGTTGGGCGCGCGGAAGATCATTGAGCACGTCGAGAAGAAGTTCGGAGTGCAGGAGAAGGAAGTCAGTGCTTGCGGGCGCTGGTCGTTCGAAGAAGTGGAGTGCATGGGCGCTTGTTCTTGGGCACCCATGATGACCGTCAACGGCGCATATCACGAGAATCTCACCCTTGAGAAAGTGGACGAGATTCTGGATGGACTGAAGTGAGGACGCGCCCATGACCTTGATCCTCACAGCCCGTTGGCAAACCAAAGACAGCCACACCCTCGCGAGCTACGAGAGCGCGGGTGGTTATGAGATGTGGAAGAAAGCTCTCGGCATGGAGCCGGCTGCGATCACCGAAGAGGTGAAGCAGAGCGGCGTGCGGGGGCGTGGTGGCGCTGGGTTTCCTACCGGCCTCAAGTGGACGTTCGTGCCGCAGAATACGGGCAAGCCCGTTTACCTCTGCGTCAATGCGGATGAATCCGAGCCCGGCACGAACAAGGACCGCGAGATTCTCGAACGCGATCCGCACATGCTCATCGAAGGCTCGCTCATTGCTGCGCGCGCCATTCGCTGCAAGACCATCTTCTTCTACATCCGCGGCGAATTTGACCTCGCATACCGCCGGATTGTGACCGCCGCTGAAGAGGCGCGACGCGCGGGGCATTTCGGCCAGAACATCCATGGCAGTGGTCAGGATGTGGACTTCATCATCTGCAAAGGTGGTGGTGCCTATGTTTGTGGCGAGGAAACCGGCCTCATCTCGTCCGTCGAGGGCGGCCGTGGCGAGCCGAAAGTGAAGCCGCCGTTCCCCGCGGTGAAGGGCGCCTTCGGTTGCCCCACCATCGTGAACAACGTGGAAACGTTGGCGGTGGTGCCGTGGGTGCTGCGCCATGGCGCTGCGGCCTACAAAGCCCTCGGCACAGAGAAGAGCCCGGGTACGAAACTCTTTTCCGTGAGCGGGCGAGTCAAGCGGCCCGGCAACTATGAAGTGCCTCTGGGCTATCCGCTGAAGCAGCTCCTCCTTGAGGACTGCGGTGGTATGCAGGACGGCTACACCATGAAGGCCGTGATTCCGGGTGGCTCATCCACTCCGGTGCTGCCCGCGGACATCGCTCTCGGAGTGAACCTCGATTACGAGGCCATGGCTGCGGTGGGCACCATGCTCGGCTCTGGCGGAATCATCGTGATCGACCACACCCAAAGCATGCCGGATCTACTGCTGGTGCTCGCGCATTTCTACAGCCACGAATCTTGCGGGCAATGCACACCTTGCCGTGAAGGGACGGGTTGGGCGCACCGCATCCTGCAGCGCATCAACGCAGGCGAAGGCACCGCCGCTGATTTGAAGTTGCTAGAGAGCGTGGCGTCGCAAATGTCGGGCGCGACCATTTGTGCCTTGGCCGACGCCCTTGTCATGCCCATCCGCGGATTCCTGAAACACTATCGGTCCGAGTTCGAGGCGCTGCTGCGCACCGAGGTGCAGGCATGAGCGAGAGTCCTTCGCCCAAGCTCGTCAACGTCAACATTGACGGACAAACCGTGAGCGTGCCCGAAGGCATGCCGCTCATCGACGCCGCTGCGAAGCTCGGCATCGACATCCCGCGCTTTTGCTACCACCCGAACTTGCCCGTGGCGGGTAACTGCCGCATGTGCGCTGTGGAAGTGGACAAGGCGCGCGGTCTGCCCATCTCGTGTGCCACGCCCTGCACGGAAGGCATGGTGGCGCGCACCCAGACCGACACAGTGAAGAAGCATCGCGCTGCGGTCATGGAGTTCCTGCTGGTCAATCACCCCATTGATTGCCCCATCTGCGATCAAGCCGGCGAATGCACGTTGCAGCAGTACTACATGCAGCACGACTTGCAGACCTCGCGTCTGGAAGTGGAGAAGGTGCATTACGACAAGCGCGTGGACATTGGCCCGCGCGTGGTGCTCGACCAAGAACGCTGCGTGGAATGCACGCGCTGCATTCGCTTCTGCGACCATGTCACCGGCAGCAGCGAACTGCTGATGGTGAACCGTGGCGATCACAACGCCATCAGCACCTTCCCGGGCACGAGCCTCGACAACGACTACTCCGTCAACACAGCGGATATCTGCCCGGTGGGCGCGCTCACCGAGAAAGACTTCCGTTTCAAGGCTCGCGTGTGGTTCCTCAAGGAGCAAGCGACTATCTGCCCGGGTTGCAGCAAGGGCTGCAACGTGGATGTCTCCTACGGCGACCATGCCATCCTTGCGGATTACAACGGCAAAGCCTTCCGCGTGAAGCCGCGCGTCAACGACGCGGTGAACAAGGCCTGGATGTGCGACTTCGGGCGCAGCGAATATCGCCGCGTGAATGATGGGCGCTTGAGTGCTCCGAGCGCGAGCGCGCTCGCGGAACTCACCGCTTCAGCGTCGGCTCGCCTCGCAGCGGCCGGCCCCAAGGCGGTTCTGATCACCGGCTTTGAAGCCACGTTGGAAGAAATGGCTCTCGTGCGCGCGCTGGCTGCACGCTTGGGATGCAAGGCCCTCGCGGTCGCAGATCGTGCGGATGGCAAGGCCGACGATCTCTTGCTGGAAGCGGACAAGCATCCGAATCGCAAGGGCGCGGAGTGGCTTGGGCTCGCGGCTGACGCGGCGCAGGTTGCACGCGCGTTGCGCGGCGCGGAGGTCGTGCTGGTCCATCGCGCGGACATCGTGGGCTCGTGCCCCGAGCTGGCCGAAGCGTTCGCCGCGGTGCCTCAACGCATTGTGCTGGCGTCGCAGGAGTCGGCCACGTCACGTGCCGCCACGGCGGTGCTCGCAGGTGCGAGCTTCCTCGAGAAGGACGGGCATTGGGTCAACTCCGCGGGGCGCGTGCAGCGGATTGCGAAGCCGCAATCGTGGCGCATTCCGGCGGGCCGTGAAGACGACCTGCAGATTCTCGCGGGGCTAGGCGCTGCGGATGGTCGTGTGCGTGCGCATGAAGTCTTCGCGCGATTGGCCCATGAAGTGGCCGCGTTGCGCGGGCTCAGCTTCGCCAGCAGCGGACAAGGCGGGGTCATGGGTGGAGGAGCTTGCGCATGAGCTTGCTGCTCGCACTTTTCCTCGCTGCGGCAGGCTTCGTGTTTTGGCAGGGCTTCGGCGCAGACGTTGGCTTCGGCTGGATGCTGCTCTCCGCGGCCATTCCGTGGTTCTTCGTGCTGAACATGATTCCGCCCATGATCTGGATGGAGCGCAAGGGCTCGGCCTACATCCAAGATCGCGTTGGTCCTGAACGCGCGTTCATCCCCGGCCTCGGCCTGCGCGTCGCCGGCTTGGTGCACAACCTCGCGGACGTGGTGAAGCTCGCCACCAAGGAAGAGCTGCTGCCCAAGCACGTGAACCGCACGTTCTATGTGCTTGCACCCATGCTCAGCATGACGGTGGCGTTGCTCGTGGGCGCAGTGGTTCCGTTCTGCCACGAGGTGCATTTCGCGGACGGGTTCGTGTTCCGCGCCCAAGCCCTCGACCTCAATGTGGGCCTGCTCTGGTTCCTATCCATGAGCAGCATCGGCGTTTATTCGGTGGCGTTGGCCGGTTGGTCTAGCAACAACAAGTACGGGCAGCTCGGCGGACTGCGGGCCAGCGCCTCCATGATCAGCTACGAGACGGTGCTAGGGCTCTCGGTTGCGACGGCCTTTCTGGTCTACGGCAGCACCAGCTTGAACGACATGGTGCAGGGTCAGTTCGGGACCTTTCTCGGCGCGATCCCGCGCTGGGGCATTTGCACCATGCCCGTGGGTTTCGTGCTCTACATGATCGCGGCCTTGGCTGAGACCAATCGCTCGCCCTTCGATCTTGCCGAAGCTGAATCGGAATTGGTGGCTGGCTTCCACACCGAGTACGGCGCATTCAAGTTCGCACTGTTCTTCATGGCCGAATACGTGGCCATCGTGGTGCAGGCGCTCATCGTGAGCACGATCTTCCTTGGTGGATGGCAACCGTTGCCGTGGGACCTCTTGCATCACGATTGGCTCGTCGAACCGGAACATGCCGCGCTGGTCTTGCGTTGGATGCTCGGCGGAACCGCCGTGCTGGCAGGCGCGTTTGGCTGCTGGTGTCTGCGGTGGCACCGAACGAATCGCTTGCGTTGGAAGGACTCGCGCAAGAACGAGGGCGTGGTGCTGGCCATGCTCTTGGGCTTTGCTCCCGCGCTAGCCGCGCTGGCTGCGCTCTTGCTTTGGGGCGGGCCCAGTTCAGCGGACGGCGGCGCAGTGGTCGCCGCTGTGGTGGAGTTCTCCGCGTTGGCCGGCAAGACCCTCTTCCTTTGCTGGGTCTTCATCTGGGTGCGCTGGACGGTGCCGCGCTTCCGCTACGACCAGCTCATGCACCTCGGCTGGAAGCTCCTCATTCCGCTGGGCTTGGTGAATCTGATTGGCACGGCGGTGCTCGTGAAGACGGGAGTGCTCTGAGATGGCCAACGCACCTTCCAAGTCGCGCGGCATCACTCGCGAAGGCGGCTACCTCCTCGAGGTGGTCAAAGGCATGGGAGTCACCTTCTCCCATCTGTGGAAGAACATTCGCACGCCAGAGAATCGGCGCACGGTGGCGTATCCCGAGATCAGGAATCCGTTCCCGCCACGATTCCGTTCCGTGCATCGTCTGACGCGTCACGCGGACGGTTCACCGCGTTGCACGGCATGCATGTGCTGCGCGACCGGTTGCCCCGCGGGCTGCATTCACATTGTGGCGGCGGAGTACCCAGACCGCCCCATCGAGAAGTACCCCGGGCGTTTCGACATCGACATGCTGAAGTGTGTCGAGTGTGGGCTGTGCGTGGAGTCCTGCCCGTGTGATGCGATTCGCATGGACACCGGCATGGTGCCCATGCCTGCGTTCACGCGCGAGGATTTCATTTACACCAAGGAACGCTTGCTCTCCCACGAACCTCAAGTGGCTCCCAACGGTTATCGCCCAAGGCGGGGAGACCTCTGATGCACGACGCACTGTTCTGGTTGTGCGCGTCATTAGCCGTAGGGGGCGCAGCCCTCGCGATGCTGCGGAGAGAGCCGCTGAAATGCGCGCTCTCACTCGTCACTAGCTTCGTGGCGCTTGCGGGGCTTTACTTTCAGCTCAAGTCTCCGTTCCCAGCGGTGCTGCAGATTCTGCTCTACGCCGGCGCCATCATGGTGCTGATTGTTTTCGTCATCATGTTCTTGAATGACGAGAGCGCAGCGCCTGGGAAGGGCGACCTTTCGCGGGGTGGTTTGGTCTTCGCAGTGTTGCTTCTCGTGCCTTTGGGTTGGGTGCTGATTCGCGCCATTTGGAATGCGGACTGGCCCATGATGAGAGCGGCTCCCGAAGACTTCGGCACGGTTCCGGCCATGGGGGAGAAGCTCTTCACGACGTGGCTCTATCCCTTCGAAGTCCTGTCGTTGCTGCTGCTAGCGGCCATGGCAGGCGCAGTGTTGCTCGCCAAGAAGAGGCTCGACTGACATGGATCCACGTCCATATCTCACCGTTGCCGTGCTCTTGTTCCTGCTAGGAGCAGCGGGGTTTCTCGTGCGCCGCAACATGCTCGTGCTGTTCCTCGCCGTGGAACTCATGCTCAACGCTGCGGGGCTAGCGCTCATCACCTTCGCGCGTATGCATCTCAGCATGGATGGCGAAGCGCTGTTCTTCATCATGTTGGCATTGGCTGCGGCCGAGTCCGCGGTGGGGCTGGCCATGGTGATCGCCATCTATCGCAATCGGCACACGCTGAATGCGGACAAACTGGACGACCTCAGGGGCTGATGCCATGGATGCCATCACCCTCATTCCTTTGGCTTTGCTCGCAGGCGCCGCGCTGAACGGGCTGTTGTCGCTGCTGAGCGTTCGCGGCCGACGCATCCTAGAACCGCTCGTGGCCTTGATCGCGATCGCCGCGCCCGTCTCGGCTCTCGCCGCGGCGCTGCATGTGTTCGGCGACGTGAGTCACCTCCCTAGCGGTCGCATCGAAGTGGAGCTCTTTGACTGGATCGCCGCAGGCAGCGTCAACATCGACATGAAGCTCGTGGCCGACAACCTCACGTGCGTGATGTTGTTGGTGATCACGGGCATCGGTTCGCTCATTCACATCTACGCCACCGCCTACATGCATGGCGATGAGGCCTACCCGCGCTTCTTTGCGTGCCTCAACCTATTCACCTTCTTCATGACCATGCTGGTGCTGGGCTCGTCGTTGCCCGTGCTCTTCTTGGGTTGGGAAGGCGTGGGGCTGTGTTCCTACCTGCTGATTGGTTTCTGGTGGAAGGACGCCAAGAACTCCGCTGCGGGCATGAAGGCCTTTGTGGTCAACCGCATTGGTGACGCGGGCTTCCTGCTCGGCATGTTCCTCTTGTGGCAAACGGCGGGCACCCTGGAATTCGATGGCTTGCGCCGCTTCGCGGAAGGCGCGGGCGCTGCAGCGGCCTTCGGGGCGGACAGTGGAGTCTTCGGCGCTAGCGTCGCCACGCTGGCGTGCCTCTTGCTCTTCGTTGGCGCCACAGGCAAGTCAGCACAGATTCCGCTCTTCGTGTGGTTGCCTGATGCCATGGCCGGCCCGACACCGGTCTCGGCGCTGATCCACGCCGCCACCATGGTGACCGCGGGTGTCTACCTTGTGGCGCGTCTCGCATTCCTGTTCTCGTTCTCGGCCACAGCACTCGCCACGGTCATGGTGATTGGCGGCGCGACCTGCTTCTTCGCGGGCCTGATGGCGGTGCGCCAAAACGACATCAAGAAGGTGCTGGCCTACAGCACCATCTCTCAGATTGGCTACATGATGATTGGCGTCGGCACGGGCTGGCCCAATGTCGGCATGTTCCACGTGGTGACCCACGCCTTCTTCAAAGCGGCGCTCTTTCTCGGTGCGGGTTCCGTCATTCATGCCTGCCATCACGAGCAGGACATGCGCCACATGGGTGGCCTCATCAAGAAGATGCCGCTGACGGCCATCGCCATGACTCTGGCCGCTGCGGCCATGGCTGGCGTGCCGCCCCTCGCAGGCTTCTTCTCGAAGGATGAAGTGCTTTGGCGAGCATTCGCCACGGGCACCGACGCAGGCATGTTCGCGTGGGTGTGCGGCATGTTGGGCGCAGCCTGCACGGGCTTCTACATGTTCCGCCTGATCTTCATGACCTTCGGCGGCAGCTACCGCGGACACGCACATCCTCATGAGGTGCCGGGTCGCATGTGGGCGACACAGGGACTGCTCGCACTCGGCTCGGTGGGCATCGGCTTCCTTGCCGTGCCGCACATCCTCGGTGGACACGACTTGTTCGGAAGCTATGTGAATCAGGTGTTGCCGCTGTGGGCACAACCGGCCCCCGCGCACGGTGAAGCCGCCACGGAGTGGTTGTTGATGGGCACGTCCACGGCCTTGGGACTGCTTGGCATTGCCGCCGCATGGCTTTGCTACATCAGAAACCCGCGCTTGCCGGATGCGTGCGCGCGCACGTTCCCGCGCACAGCCAAGGTGTTGGAAGGCAAGTTCTTCGTCGATGAGGCCTATGACGCCGGCGTTGTGCGACCGTTAGAAAAGGCGTCGCAAGGGTTCTTCCACAAGCTGCTAGACCGCGGGCTCATTGATGGCCTCGTGAATGGCACGGCCGCGCTCGCCCAGGGAATGGGCAGCGTCCTCCGTCACGGGCAAACAGGTCTCGTGCGCACGGGCATCGGGCTCATGCTCGCCGCAGTCGCAGCGCTGTTGTTGCTGCTGCTGGGATGAAAGGAACGCCATGCACCAGTTCCTATTGATTCCTCTAGCGGGCGCAGCGGCCACGGCTCTCTTTGGGCGCAGTGCGCGCAGTGGTTTCTGGATTGCGCTGCTTACCAGCCTCGGAATGTTGTGGGGCGCGGGCGTGTATGCCCTGCAATGGGGCTGGAACATCGACGGGCAACCAGAGCTTGAAACTCTGGAATGGTTGCCGGGGTTGGGAGTGCACTTCGCATTCCAACTCGACGGCATCAGCCTCGTGTTGATTGCGCTGACGGCGTTCCTTGCTCCGCTGACAGCCCTCGGCGCCAAGAGCGCCATCACAGAACGTCACGGCCAATTCTGGTTCTGGTTCCACATCCTGCATGCAGCCATGCTCGGGGCCCTGCTGGCGCGCGACCTGTTCTTCTTCTTCGTCTGTTGGGAACTGATGCTCGTTCCCATGTATCTGATGATCGCCGTGTGGGGTGGCAAGAACCGGCGCTACGCGGCCACCAAGTTCTTTCTCTACACCGCGCTGGCGTCGCTGCCCATGTTGGCGGCCATCATCTGGCTTGGACTGAAGACCCGCGAGTTGCCAGGCGCAGGCGGGGCGATTTCGTTCCTGCTCGAAGATGTGGCGCGCATCTCTCTGTCACCCACGGAACAACTGTGGTGCTTCGCGGCCTTCGCTCTGGCCTTCGTTGTGAAGGTGCCGCTCTGGCCACTGCACACGTGGTTGCCGGATGCGCACACAGAGGCTCCCACGCCGGGCTCTGTGATCCTCGCCGGTGTCTTGCTGAAGATGGGCGGTTACGGCCTCGTGCGTTTCGCCATTCCGCTCTTTCCGTTGGCTGCGCGAGAAGCCGCGCCACTGCTCATGACCCTCGGCACCATCGCCATCATCGCGGGTTCGTTGTGCGCGCTGGTGCAGACCGACATCAAACGACTGGTGGCCTATTCATCCGTGGCCCACATGGGGGCCGTGGTCGTTGGGCTGTTTAGTCTGAATGTGGAAGGCGCATCGGGCGCCGTGTTTCAGATGTTGGCGCACGGAGTGAGCACAGGCGCGTTGTTCTTGTTGGTGGGATTCCTCTACGAGCGCCGTCACACGCGTGAATTCTCCGCATTCGGTGGGCTTGCGAAGCCCATGCCGATCTTCGCCGTGTGTTTCGTGGTGACAGCCATGAGCAGCATCGCGTTGCCCGGAACCAATGGGTTCGCTGGAGAGCTGCTGATTCTCATGGGGGCATTCAAAGCCTCGCCGACGCTGGCAGCCATTGCAGTGCTCGGCGCCATCTTGGGCGCTTGGTACATGCTCGGCGCGGTGAAGAAGACCTTCTTCGGACCGGTGAGTGTGAGTGAGAACGCGTCCCTCGCAGATCTCAGCGCTAGGGAAGTGCTCATCATGCTGCCTCTTGTGGTGGCCATGTTCTGGATGGGACTCGGCGCCGACGGCATCATCGATCAATTCGAAGCCCCACTGTCGAAGGCGCTTGCCGCGGCCGCAGGAGCGCTCAAATGAACATGCTGGCCAACCCCGCCATCTGGACGTTGCTGCTGCTCGCGCTGGGCACTGTGCTGGTGTTGCTCTTTGGGCATGGCACTCCACTGCGTTTAGGCCGCGCGGCTGCCATTGCCAACATCACCTTGCTCTTGGTGCTCGGCACGTGGTGGGTTCATGCGCAAGATGGCCACGGCACGGGCTTCGATGGCATGTTCGTGCTCGATCGCCTAGGCGTGCTCGCGGCTGCGGGCTCGGCCCTCGCGGGTTTCATCACGAGTGTCATGCTGACGGGTTGGCTGCGGCGGCAAGGCCGTGTGAGCGCTGAGGTGCACGCGCTGTTGCTGCTCGCCGTGGCGGGCATGCAGGTGATGGTGCAAACGCGCCATCTGGCCGTGATGTTCCTCGGCCTCGAAACCATGTCCGTGGCGCTCTATGCGCTCTGTGCAGCCTTGCGCGAGCGGCGCACAGCAGTGGAGTCCGGGTTCAAGTACTTCCTGACCGGAGCGTTCGCCTCTGCGGTCTTGCTATTCGCCATCGCCTTGTGGTTTGGCCTCACAGGTTCTTTCCAAGTGGATGGTGCCGCCAACTTGCTCGCCCGTTCCGGCGACGTGGGCGTGGTGATCCTCGTGTTGTTCGTCGCGGCCTTCGGGTTCAAGCTATCGGTGGTGCCCTTCCATCAGTGGGCACCCGATGTCTATGAAGGCGCTCCCACACCTGTCACGGGATTCATGGCGACAGCTGTGAAACTTGTGGGATTCCTCACGCTCTTCAGGTTGCTGCCCGCACTAGCGGCGCTTTCAGAGCACACGGTGCTGATCCTCTCTGTGCTGGCCATCGCCACCATGGCTGTCGGAAACCTCGGCGCGCTCTTGCAGGTGCGCGTGAAGCGCATGTTGGCGTTCTCCAGCGTTGCTCATGCGGGTTATCTCCTTGCGGGGGCCGTGGTTTTCGCGGCGGCTCCGGCCGGATCATCCGCAGCAACGGGCGCATTCGTGGCGCTCGGCTTCTATCTCATCGTGTACGTGCTGATGAATCTGCTCGCGTTCGGTGTGCTGTCATTGAATGAACGCGCAGGGGATGAACCGCTCTTGCTCGACGACCTCGCGGGCTTGCGCCAACGCCGTCCGTGGATGGCCGCTGCCATGTTGGTGGCCATGCTCTCCCTCGCGGGCGTGCCGCTCACGGGCGGGTTCCTCGCCAAGTGGCGCATCTTCTCGGCTCTACTCGGCGAATGCAGCGGTGTACATTCCACGCTCATGATCGTGCTCGCGAGCGCGGTCGCTGTGTGCAGCGTCGTGGGACTGGCCTACTACCTGCGCGTGGCCATGACCATGTATGTGGAACGAAGTGCGGAGGCGAAGCCCCTGCCCGTGGTTCCGCTCTTGCCACTCTGTGTGGTCATGCTGCTCGCCGGCCTCGTGTTGTGGCTCGGCATCGCTCCCGCATCGTGGGCGTGGAACTCCGACGCTTTTGCAGACTGGTTGCGTCTAGCCCTGACGCACTAATCGCCCGCGCTTGCGCGGGTGTGCGCGCGGCCTCAGCTACGCCCTTGGCCCCACGCCAGCACACTGGCGAGGAATGCGCAGCTACTCACTAACACCAGCAGAATGAGCGCCGAAAGAAAGCCACAGATGCGCACGGCATGGTCATAGCTGCCACGCCAGTCGAGGTTCCACTCGGTCCCCGCGGAGGACTGCATGCGCTCGCGGATGCGCGCAGCCTTCGGCGCCATGACCAAGCCCAGAAACAACTCCAGCATCAGCGCAAACCCGGTGCTCGCGAAGAACCCGATGGCGGGTGTGCGCAATCGTTCGATCCACAGAATGCCGCCGGAACCGAGCATCATCAGCGCGGCACAAACGAATGCCAGCCAGTGTTGGCGCGGAGCGAGCTGACTCATCATTTCACGCGCCTGTGATGGTTGCAGGCGGCGGTTGACTAACGGAGCCACCACGAACGATCCGAACACCGCGGAGCCCATCCAGATGGCGAGGCCGAGGGTGGTGACAAAGAGCGCGAGAACGCTCAGACCTTCTTCGAGCGTTTGTGGTGTGAGTGAGTCAGGCGGCAAGGCTGTTGTTCCGTGCGCGCATCGTATCAGCAGATACAGCGAGGCCGACGCGCGCAATGCTGCGTCGGCCCCATGCAGGCTTCACGAACCGCTGGTGGTTTCGAGACCTAGTCCAGCGCCGAAGAGATCCTGCTGCTTGGGAGTGCTGACAGCAGGTGTCACGGCGACGGGCGCAGTGGTGACCACTGGCGCGGCATTCTGGATGGCGACCTTCTTCACAGCGGCGGTCTTCTTCGCGAGAGGCGCCTTGCTCTTCTTGGCCGGTGCTTTCTTTGGGGCGGGTTTCTTCGCGGCTTTCTTGGGAGCCGTCCTCTTTGCGGCCTTAGGAGCCTTGTTCGTTTTCTTCATGCTCTTGGCCTTGGGCTTCGTCTTCGATTTGCGCGTCGATGACTTCGCGATTTTTTTCTTGGCGACCATGGTGCACCTCCCCGTTGTTCAGCGTCAGTGGCGAGCACGCGCGACATGCACGAGACACGCCAGTTCAAGCAGCATCCTATGGATCTCGCCCCATGGCCGCAAACACAACATGCACACGAGCTCCGCGCGAGGGCCGTCGCTTACGCGAAGCGCACCGCATAGATGGGGGGCAGGTGGCTTGAGATCTCGACCCAATCGTCGCCGCTGTTCTCCGAGACAAAGAGCGAGCCAGTGGTGGACCCGAAGGCGAGGCGTTCTCCGGTGGCATCGATGTCGAGGGCGTTTCTATAGACGAGGTCGTAGGCATGGGGCCCTGGCAGGCCCCGGCTCAACACGTCGGCTGTCTTGCCGCCGTCCCGAGTGCGGGTCACCACCAGTTGGCCATCCACAGGAATGCGCATTTCGTCCTTGATGCCAGGCACGAACCACGCCCGGTCAGGGTCCTTGGGGTGCACCACCACGCCAAACCCAAAGTTGGAGGGGCCGAGTTTCCCCATTTCGGTCCAGGAATGACCGCAATCGTCGCTTCTAAAGATGCCATTGTGGTGCTGCACCCACATGCGGTTTGGAGAGCCTGCGCACTGCACCATGCGGTGCGGGTCTTGAGACTCTTCCGCAAAGGCCTGTTCAGGCGGCATGTATTCAGCTCGCATGCCCTTGCAGGCCAAAGCCCAACTCTGGCCGCCGTCAGTGGTGTGCCAGATCCCCGCACACGACACGGCAATGGAGATGCGTTGACCGTCCAAGGGGTGAACGCAGATGGAGTGGATGGCAGGGAACTCCGCACCGCCGCCGAACCAGTCTTGGCGCTTGGGGTGGTCTCACAGCGGCCGATTGAGTTCCCACGTGGCGCCATCATCCGTGGACTTGAACAGGCCTCCCGGCAAAGTGCCGCACCAGAGCACACCGGGTTCGGAAGCATGACCTGTCTCAAGGCACCAGATGCTCTTGAGGGCCCATGGCACTTCGCGGCCACCCATGGGCTCAACGTCCTTCGTTCCCTCGGGCTTCGGGGGATAGGTTGGCAAGCCC
>Ga0233425_10006096_pt1 | contig 18272 bp, 18 predicted proteins | sample Watercolumn_Towu_2_FD_181712 | JGI IMG/M metagenome (GOLD analysis project Ga0233425, IMG submission 181712) | Freshwater microbial communities from Lake Towuti, South Sulawesi, Indonesia - Watercolumn_Towuti2014_140_MG | ecosystem: Environmental > Aquatic > Freshwater > Lake | place... | reverse complement strand
ATTTGAAATCGGAGGAATAAAAAATGATCAAAAAATGGGTGGTCATAGGGCTGATTATCCTTATCTGGACCGGCTGGGCACAGGCCCGTTCGCAGTCATTGAAAAAAGCCCGTCCGTCCAAAGGGGTTGCCGCTCAGAAACAGGCCAAAGCTGAAAAAGAAGAACCCTGTAAAGCTTACCTGGTGATAGATGCTCGTAACGGGAAAGTCCTGGAGGGAGAAAACGTTCACCTCAAACGGGCCCCGGCCAGTGTGGTCAAACTTATGGTGGCCTACGTGGTCTTGGAAAAACTGGCCAAAGGCGAACTGAAATTAACCGATCCCATAACCGTATCCAAAGCCAGTTCCAAAATGGGAGGAAGTCAGGTCTATCTCAAAGAAGGAGAGCGCTTCACCCTGGAACAGATGATGAAGGCGGTTATGGTGGCCTCGGCCAATGATGCCGCCTATGCCTTAGCCGAACATATTGCCGGCTCCAAAGATGCCTTTATCTCTATAATGAATGAGAAAGCCAAGGCCCTTAATATGGCTGATACGGAATTTCATTCCGTCCACGGACTCCCTCCTTCCAAAGGGGAACAGGAAGATGCCAGCTCCTGCCATGACCTGGCCATCCTCAGCCGGGCCCTATTAAAATATCCGAAAATTCTGGAATGGACCTCCATCAAAACCGAAGAATTCCGGGATGGGCAATTTACCATGAACAACCACAATAAACTCCTTTTCCGCATGCCGGAAGTGGACGGATTGAAGACCGGTTATTTTCGGGAAACGGGCTTCAACATTGTGGTCACAGCCGCCAAAAATGATTTACGATTTATTGTGGTGGTCCTTGGAAGTCCCCGGGCCAAAGTTCGTGACAATCTGGTTTTTGAAAAATTAAAAAAGGCCTTTGCTCAATACAAAACCGTCGAATTGGTTAAAAAGGGAGAAATCATCAATAAAGAAGTCATCTTGAGCGAGGGGGAACCGGGGCGCATCAAAGGAGTGGCCGGCGCGAGTTTTTCTTATTCATTTCCCAATGATCAAAAAGGAGAGCTGACCAAAGAACCCTGGTTTCCGAAAACAATTTCCGGGGAAATAAAGCAAGGGCAAAAACTGGGAGAACTGTTGCTCAAGAAAGACAGAGAAGTGTTGGGAAAGGTGGATATCGTGGCCCCTTCGGCCGTACCCAAGGCCAATATAGCTAAAATCTTTTTACGGAAGCTGGGAATTAATCTTTAAGGTTAGGCAACTTTCTTAATTTTCACATTACTGCTGGGAGAATTAGTCGAAAGATCCCTTTATCTGTTTATCTTTAAAGGAGAGTCTACGGCCAGGTATTCCTTGACCATTTCCAACATCGTGCTGAGCTTAAAGGGTTTGGACAGGGTTAGATAGCCGTATTGCTCGACTTCTTCCTGAATCCTCAACCGAACCTGTTTTATGCCGAAAAAACCGCTCATATAAATGACTTTTATCCGGGGATTTATTTCCCTGATCTTTCCGACCAGTTCCAAACCGTTCATCTCCGGCATAATAATATCGGTAAAGACAAGGTCCGGATTAAATTTTTTAAACAGTTCGTAACCCTGAACGCCATTCGTGGCAATCCGAACGTCATACCCCTCCATACGGAAGATTTCTCGGAAAATCTCATGGAGCCCGAATTCGTCTTCTACAACAAGGATTTTTATTTTTACAGGAGGCTCTTCCTCGCCCGCAACCGGGATCGGCAAGTCCTTATTCACCAAAACCCTGATAATTTCTTCATCTTCCAGCTTGCTGATTCGTTCGCTGACCCGGTTTAATTTTTGTTGGGCCTGCCGGGCTTTTTCTTCATTTAAGGGGTTCAAATCCGGATGGTAGACCTTACTGAGCAGGCGATGACTGTATTTGATATAGGAGAGGGCCGCCTGTTCGCCCAGCTCCGCATAAATTTCCTTCGCCTTTTCCAATAACCCCAAATAATTTAAGTCACTAGCCAAATCAGGTTTCACGGTATGCCTTCACCTCTTTTTAAGATAGGTGGACCACGGATACGTTGCCCAGATACTTCTCGCCCTTAATTAAGGAATATAGGTGACCTTTAAAAGAATAGTCAAGAGGAAAAAGGTCTTTCCCCTTTTCTCCAGGCAATTCTTTAAAAAATTAATAGATCAATCATATTTTCGGAATTTTAAGTGAAAAACTTTAATTAAAATGATCTGGCTAAAATCAACTGAATATGTAAAAGACAGAGTAATCGAGGATAAATATTGAAAACAAAATCCGGAAACTTGCGGAAAGGGGATGAACTGTATTTTATAAATTATACAGATATTCCTAAAAAGTTGGAGTTTGTCCCAAGGTTACGTGATAGTTGTGTTGTTGAGGGAATCAATGCCAAATATCGTTCAGACTCAAGGGGTGTTGATTTTGTGGATTGTCCACCTAAACGCCATGATCACAACACAACTTAATCATTATCGTTTTTTTGATTAAGCAGGCCAATATAATAACTTTTTTCCCTTTAGGACCATCTGATTAATAGGGAACCCACATAGAAATCAGGGCCGGGATTGGGCAACAAAATCCCCTTTGGACAACCACAAAATCAACACCCCTTGAGTCCGCTTTCACATAACTTTGGGACATTCCCAAAAGTTGAAAAGTTGTTGCTGGAAATCGATTATGAATTGTTTTATAATCGGATTATACAATTATGAAAAGTAATCGTCGATTCACCATTTCGATTCCCAACCGATGTAAAACAGGTCATTAAAATGGTCAAAGAAAAAAAGCAAGGCCCCTTTCTTTCCGTCCCCAAGGCGATCCCCCTTCCCTACGAAATCAGGGACCTGGACGGCAAGATTATCGTTCAGCAAGGAGAGTTGTTCTCCGATCATCTTCTTCGTAAAATCGCCCATGGGGGGCCGAGAGCCAAAGCCTCCCTTTCCATGAGGGATTTTTCAACCCTCTGGGAGGACATTAATTATGTCTTCCACGATTTTCCATTAAAAGACCTTTTTGAAGGAAAGGGCCTCTTAGAACAATTAAAGGAAGTTTTACTTCAAACCAGCCTTCCGACTTTGGTAATCGAGGTCCTGCGTTTTTTCAAGGATAAGGATCCCTATACCTATTGGCATTCTTTGAGGGTCTTTGTCCTCACGGCCCATACGGCCTTCAATCTTTTAAACGATCCCGAAGAGAGCCGTTTAGTGGCCTCCATGGGACCGCTGCATGATCTGGGAAAGGTAGCCGTCCCCATCGAGTTACTCCAAAAAGAGACTCCCTTAACCGTCGATGAACTCACCCGGGTCAAACACCATGTTGTTGTCGGATCGGTCCTTTTGAGCTATTACCAAGGGCATCTTGACAAACTCGGTCCCCATGTCACCCTGGAACATCATGAACGCCGAAACGGCTCCGGTTATCCCTTTGGGCTGTCTCTTTCAGACCGAAAGGTTGAAATCGTCGCCGTCTGCGATATCTACGATGCTTTGGTTTCTCCACGACCCTATCGAAATCGCTCCTACGATTTTCGAACCACCCTGGAAGTCTTGACTCAAAAGGCCCTGGAGGGAGGTTTTTCCCAGGATATTGTCAATTTCTTAATCGCCTTGCATCGAAAAGGAAAAGTCGATTATCGCACTCTGGTCCCTTCTCTGGAAATAAGGGGCATACCTCCGGAGAAAAACTATTACGGCCAGACCCAGATTCAGGATTAACAGTTGCGATAAAAAATTGGCGTGAAGAGCGGCGGGTTAATCCAGGCAGGTTAAAAGTGTTATTGGGGAATCCGGCAATCCTTCAAGTAACGGTCAATGATCTCTTCGCTTAAACTGTAGGGATCGGTCTTTTTCTGGACCAGATCCTGGACAAACTCGTCCCACTTTCCGGATTGGGTCAACTGCTCCATGATGGCGCCGATCACATCCTGCTTGACCAGGTCAAACAATTCCATCCGCGCCCGGTAATACTGAAACTCGGCCAGATAATGGGGGTCCTTTTTTAGAAGAAAGGCACGGTGCTCTTCGATCCCGGCCATCAGGTCTTCCACCCCCTGATTCTTCAGGGCTTCGGCCATAAAGATGGTCGGTTTCCAGCCGCCTTTGGTCTTGCGGTCTTTATCCATCTCGATCATCGTCAGGAGTTCCTGACGGGTCTTTTGGGCCCCTTCCCGGTCGGCCTTGTTGATGACAAAGACATCTCCGGCTTCCAAGATACCGGCCTTTATGGCCTGAATATCATCGCCCATACCGGGGATGAGGACGATTAGGGTCGTGTGGGCCGCCCGGACGATCTCGATCTCATCCTGCCCCACACCCACGGTTTCCACCAGGATATAATCCTTGCCCATGGCATCCAGAACGGCAATGGCCCCTCGGGTTGATGGGGTCAGGCCTCCGAAATGGCCCCGGGTGGCCATACTGCGGATAAAAACCCCTTCATCGGTGCTGTGCCGCTGCATGCGGATACGGTCGCCCAAGATGGCCCCGCCGCTGAAAGGGCTGGTCGGGTCCACAGCCAGGACGCCTACGGTTTTTCCACGGGCCCGGAGGTTTTGAATCATCCGGTCCACTAAAGTGCTCTTACCCACCCCCGGTGATCCGGTAACACCGATGACGTAGGCCCTGCCCGTATGAGGGAATAATTCCTTGAGTATGGCCCGGGCCTCGGGCAGGCCGTCATCAATATCCCGGATCATCCGGGCCACGGTCCGCAGGTCGCCCTCTAATATTTTTTGCGTCCAATCCATGCTTATCTCGGGGTGATGTTTTCCCGGACCCAGGCGACGATGCCATCCAGGGAAGAGCCCGGGATGAAAATCTCCTTGATCCCTATTTCTTTTAACGTGACGATATCCTCATTCGGGAAGATGCCGCCGCCAATCACGGCGATGTCTTCGGCCCCCTTTTCCTTAAGCAGTTCCAACACCCGAGGGAATAAAAAGTTATGGGCCCCGGCCAGACTGGACAGGCCGATGAGGTCCACATCTTCCTGCAGGGCTGCCTGGACGATCTCTTCCGGGGTCTGATGCAAGCCGGTGTAAACCACCTCGAACCCGGCATCCCGAAAGGCCCGGGCAATGATCCGGGAACCTCGGTCATGACCGTCCAGTCCCGGTTTGCCTACCAATATGCGTATTTTTCGTTCCTTGGTCATAATGTGTTCACCTTTTTATTGAGTATCCAGAATTCAGAAGCCAGAAGAAAAAATGCTCATCTGGCCGGTTTTTTTAAATGCTGAATTCTGATTCCTGTTCTCTTTATTCTCCAAATGGCAAGATGCTAAAAAACTCATTTTTAACACGTTGCTCAAAAAGGTTCAGATGCAAGGCGCCCGAAACTAGGGACCCGTCCCGAAGGGATGGGCCTGAGCATCGCCCCCGATGCGAAGAAATTCCGAGGAATGAGACGTATATAAAATACGTCGCAATGACGAAGGATGAGGGCAACGCCGTAGATGACCCTTTTTCAGCAACGTGTTAGAAGATTCCCGGGTCCCGATACCTGCCAAAGGCCTTGCGATACACATCACAGCATTCCTGCAGGGTGGCATATTCCTTGACGGACTCGATCAGGATCGGCATGACATTTTCGTTATTGACACAGGCCTCGCCCAGACGTTCCAAACATTCCTGAACTTTTTTATTGTTCCGATCGTTTTTAAGCTGATTGATCCGGGCGATCTGTTTGGTCTCCAGGTCCGGATCGATCTTCAGGACTTCCACCGGCAGGGCATCTTCGGTCACATACTTGTTGACGCCTACCATGATCTTTTCCTCCCGGTCGAGCTGCTGCTGATATTTATAGGCCGCATCGGCGATCTCCATCTGCGGATAATGACGGTCCAAAGCCTCGACCATACCCCCCATGTCGTCAATCCTTTTGATGTAGGCCATGGCCTCTTCTTCCATCCGGTTGGTCAAGGCCTCCACAAAATAAGACCCGCCCAAGGGATCGATGGTATTGGTCACACCGGACTCTTCGGCAATGATCTGCTGGGTGCGCAGGGCGATGGTGGCCGCCTCGGCCGTGGGGATGGCCAGGACTTCATCAAGGGAATTGGTATGCAGGGACTGGGTCCCGCCGAGAACGGCGGCCATGGCCTCAATGGCCGTGCGAACCACGTTATTGTACGGCTGCTGAGCGGTCAAGGAGCAGCCGGCCGTCTGGGTGTGAAAACGGAGCCACCAGGACCGGGGATTCTTGGCCTTAAAGCGCTCTTTCATAAAGCGGGCCCACATCCTACGGGCCGCCCGATACTTGGCGATCTCTTCAAAAAAATCGATATGGGCATTAAAAAAGAAAGACAGGCGGGGAGCAAAATCATCCACATCCAGGCCCCGCTTCATGGCATCTTCCACATAGGCCAAACCGTCGGCCAAGGTAAAGGCCAGTTCCTGAACGGCCGTAGAGCCGGCTTCACGAATATGATAGCCGCTGATGCTGATCGTATTCCAGCGGGGCACTTCCCTGGTCCCGAATTCCACCGTATCGGTCACCAGCCGCAGAGATGGCCGAATGGGACACATAAAAGTCTTTTGGGCGGCGAATTCCTTAAGCATATCGTTCTGAATCGTCCCGCCCAGTTTATTCCGTGGAATGCCCCTCTTTTCGGCCATGGCAATATACATGGCCCAGATGATCGAGGCCGGTGGGTTGATGGTCATGGAAGTGGTGATCCGGTCAATGGGCAGCCGGTCGAAGAGGATCTCCATGTCTTTCAGGGTATCGATGGCCACCCCGCACTTGCCGATCTCTCCGCGGGCCATGGGTGAATCGCTGTCATAGCCCATGAGAGTGGGCATATGAAAGGCCGTACTCAAACCGGTCTGCCCTTGATCGACCAGGTAGCGGAACCGTTCATTGGTATCCTCGGCCGAACCGAGTCCAGCGAACATACGCATAGTCCAGAGCCGACCACGGTACATGGAGAGTTGAACCCCTCGCGTGTAGGGATAGGCACAAGGGTAATTAAGGTCGGTTTCATAATCCAGACCGGCAATATCTTCTGGGGAATAGATATTGTTAATCTCCAGATCGGAGACCGTGGAAAACCGTCTTTTCCTTTCAGGATGAAGCGAAAGCTGGGAGGCCAGCTCCCGTTCCCAGGCGGCTTTTCCCTTTTGAGCCTTCTCGATCTGGTCCTCTTTAAACATTGTGGACATATTCACCTCGCAAAAACATTTCCAGGGTATTCGGACCGTCCTAATAAGAAGTCAAATGGGCCGGTTAGGGCGGCAAAAGTTGGGTTAAATGTATACCAGAGGCCGTTTCGAGTCAAGAAAGAATCGAACGAAATAAAAAAGCCGACGAATCTATCCTCTGTAAAGATAATTTAGTGCTTTTATTAAAAAATCCCTACGGTACGTGTAATAAAATGAAAATTTATACCACACCCATGTTTTCTTCAGGCTGGGCATTCTTCCGTATGCGTGGGAGAGAAACAGGACAAACTTCTAAATTAAATCTTGACATTACCGGTTCTATTTATTAAAAATTTTGTAGATTAACTTATTATTCCCTATTATTCCCTTAAACGTAACTCCAAAGATAGAAATATCCATGCTATTCCGAGTAAAGGTCAAAAAGGGAGAAATCATTATTGGGAATCCCTTGCATCAGAATGTTTACGATCAAAAAGGGAACTTGCTGCTTAAAGAAGGCTATGTTTTAGAATCTCAGAAACAGCTCGATTCCCTGCAGGATCGTGGTTTATATTTTCTCGAGACTTCCGCCTCCCCGGATTCAGATCCCATTCTAGATGAGGACGTAAAAAAATCCAGCCCTTTTGAAATTTTGGATGAAACTTACCAGGAGTTATCGACATTCTATCAAAACCCCAGAGGACAGGACTTCCCTTACAAAATCTTTCAATTCTGCAAGAATATACAACTTGCCGCTGAATTGAATGCCGATGCCGCCTTAGGGTCGCTTTTCTTGAGTAAGGATCGGAACTACCCTGTTTCCCACCAAATTCACTGCGCGTTGATCTGCGAGATTCTTGCAAAAAAGTGGGGGGGCTCTCCCCGTGACCGTTTGCCCCTGCTGGCTGCCGGCCTGACCATGAATCTCGGCATGATTGACTTGCAGGAACGCCTCATCATAAAAGAAAAGATAACCGAGGATGAAAAGGATCTCATTCGGCAGCATCCCATTATTGGAGCGGATTTGCTTCAACAATATGGGGTCATGGATGGGACTTGGCTGGATATCGTTCTCCAGCATCATGAATTCAAAGACGGAAGCGGATACCCTAATGGCTTACAGGGCGAGGAAATCAGCCACTTTTCGCAGCTCTTGACCATAGCCGATGTCTATTGTGCCAAATTATCTCCCCGGAGCTATCGCACTCCCCTGCCGCCCCATATTGCCGCCCGTCAAATATTCACCGGATTTTCGGGCCAAAATTTTGATCAAGAACTGGTCGGAATTTTTGTCAGAGAGTTCGGGCTCTATCATCCGGGTTCTCTTGTCCGCCTGGCCAATGGGGAAATCGCCGTGGTCACCAATCGTGGAGAAAAAATATACCACCCGGCACTAAAAAGCATTACCCGGCCTGATGGCCTAACAAAGATGGTCCCCTCAAAACGGGATTGTTCTAAGGACGAATTTAAGATACTCGACAGCCCTGATCCCGTAAAAATAAAAATATCAATAAATCGACATTTAATTTGGGATTATTGGACCGGTTAATAAAAAAAGGTATTTTTCTCCCCCAGCTCTCTCACCAGCCTCTATCATCCCGAAGGTCGGCCTCCCTTCCAAGTATTTTATTCGTATACATTTTTCTTCAGCGGTGAATTACCGAAGGATAACGATCGGTTCCTTGTCCCCCTTCCTTCCCTTTGGCCCCTTGACAATCCGCAAAGTTTGATTAATATAAAAAGAATTGGATATGTTGTCGAGGAGAAGAGGTATGCCAATATACGAATATCGTTGCTCGGATTGCTCCAAAATTTTTGAAACTCTTGTCTGGAATTCAAAAGAAGCCGACGTAAAATGCCCGGAATGTAAAGGAGAAAGGGTGGAACGGCTGCTTTCGGCCTTTTGCAAGGGAAGCGGCCAAATGGGTAAAGGTGTTTCTATCCCCTCGTCCCCGTCTTGCGGACCTTCCGGCGGAGGATTTTCCTGAGCCCATTAGGAAGATGAGGAACCGTGCGTTCCTAAAAGGAAACAGATGGAAACACTTTTTTGGTTAGCCGTTGTCTTCGCCGGATGGGTTATCCTTACCCGTTGGGTCTTTCCCAAGCTGGGCATGCCTTGTTGAGGGACTTCTTCCTCTTGCCAGGTTAAAGGGCAAGATCCACAAAAAGAAAAATAATCCTAGCCTGCAACTCCCAGCTAAATCCAGCACCAAAATTTTTCCTTGACACTTCTTTTATTAATCGTTAATCTACGATGAACGATTAATCGAATTTCTGAATGGAGCAATTATGATAAAAACTATATCAACCTGAGTACAGGAATCCTTTGCCATCCTGTGCAAAGCCCTGGCCCACCCGGCCAGACTCAAAATCATCAATTATCTTAAGCAGGTTAATCAATGTATTTGCGGCAACATTGTCGATATCCTTCCTTTGTCCCAATCCACCGTCAGCCAGCATCTGAAGATATTAAAAGAGGCCGATCTGATTCGGGGGGAAGTAGATGGGCCCAGGACCTGCTATTGTCTGAACCTGGAGATGTTTGAAAAATTTAAAACGATGGCCGGAGAATTATAATGTGTTTGTAACCGCCGCCATAAGGCTAAGGAGATATTGTGCTAGAAAAGTTTGGTGATAAAAATTCATGTTGCCCCCCGACTAAACCTCAGGAGGGCCATGTGCCGATGCAAATCCTGCCCCTGTTTACCCCTCCCAAGGATGAGGATGAGGTCTGCTGCGGTCCGAAACCGGCCCCCCCGAGTTCGCCTTACGAAAAACCAGGGTATAACGTCCGTTCCTTCGTCGAGGGATTTATTAACACGGCTAATGGACCAGTCCCCCGGATTAAAACCGTCTTAGACCGTAAGGATCATTTGGGGACCATTATGGTCCGTTTAGGAATTAATCGAAACAACTACAAAGTCGCCCCGGGGTTGTATGCCTTGGGCCGGCCTGATTCCAGCTCCATGGTCCTGGTCACAGCCAACTATAAATTAAGCTTTGATGCCCTTCGCCGGGAATTGACCGGTCAAGATGCCTGGATACTCGTTCTGGATACATGCGGTGTGAATGTCTGGTGTGCGGCCGGAAAAAAAACTTTTTCCAGCCAAGAAGTGATTCGCCAGGTGAGACAGAATCACTTGGATCAGATTGTTACTCATAAAAAAATCATTTTACCGCAACTTTCAGCCACCGGTGTTTCAGCCCAGGAGGTCAAAAGAGGCTGCGGCTTCGAAGTCATTTGGGGTCCTATTCAGGCCCGGGATATACGGTCTTTTCTGGCGGCCGGGCTGAAGGCCGAAAAAGCCATGCGTCAGGTGACCTTTCATTTTGTTGAAAGGATGGTATTAACCCCGGTCGAGGTTACCCAGGTTTTAAAATACCTCCTCTGGATCATACCACTCATGTTTATCTTATCCGGCATCGGCCCAAAAATCTTTTCTCTTACGGATCTCTGGCAAAGAGGTCTACCGGCCTCTTTGGCCGTTATTTTAGGGATTATCAGCGGTACGGTGCTCACCCCGGCCTTATTGCCCTGGGTCCCCTTTCGGGCCTTTTCGGCTAAAGGGGCCATCACCGGCCTCCTGGTGGGGCTGACCTTAACAGGCCTTTTTTATAAAAAGGCGGTCTTTTTACCGGCTTTGGCTTTAATGCTCTTAACCGTCACCTTAAGTTCCTTTCTGGCCATGAACTTCACTGGCTGCACGCCTTTCACCTCGCCTTCGGGGGTGGAAAAAGAAATGCGCAAGGCCATCCCCTTACAATCGGCGGCCGTCATCCTCGGCCTGATCTTTTGGGTGGTCTCGGCCTTTATCCAGCCGATGAATTAAAGGAGGATGCTGTGAAAGAAATGCGATATCTGACCAATGTTTCCACGTTAAGGCTCGATCAAACCCGCTGTATCGGCTGCGGTTCCTGCACCCTGGTCTGCCCTCATAGCGTTTATGCCTTGAACGGCAAAAAGATGCACATCGTTGACCATGACGGGTGCATGGAATGCGGCGCCTGCCAGACCAATTGTCCCACGGAAGCCATCAGCCTCACCCCGGGTGTGGGCTGCGCCGCTTATATCATAAAATCATGGGTCAAGGGAAAAAATAAGGCCTCCTGCGGGTCCTCACCTTGTTGCTGACCTGTTTTCAAGGTCATCTATAATCTCTGAATTTGACTTCCACCGCGCTTATGTCATCTAAACGAATAAGGGCATCATAGAAATCCTTACCGGCTATTTTTTCCAAATGGATAAAACCGGAGCCGACGGATTTGACATATCCTTGATAGACTTTGCCTGAACGCAGATTTACAAATAGGTCCTTACCAACCAAGGCTTCGAGGTTCTCCTTCAAACCGCTCTGGGCATTAAAACTCACGCCTTTGATGGCAACCGTTTGCGCCGGCAATGGGCTTGAACCCAGAAGAACCACCAGACCCAAAAAAGCAGCAGCCATTCCTGATGCAACAAGCTTTTTCATAAAAAACCTCCCTTATTGATGATTGTCTGCCCTTGACAGGAAAGTATCAAACCAGTGAAGGACGTGATAATTATTCGCCTTGTATTGAGACGCTCGTCGAATGCATTCTCTCGGAAAACGTTTTATTCTTCAGTGGGCCCTTTCCAAACATTAAACCGATTCATGGCCGCCGTGACACCCTGGTCTAAAATAATTTCCAGAGCATCGCAGGCCTGTTCCAGCAGAGCGGGCAGGTCTTTTTTTTCCGCAGAGCTGAATGACTCCAGAACATATGATTCGGTAGGCTGCTCTTCGGCAGGACGTCCGATCCCCAGGCGCAGGCGGATAAATTCTTGTGTTTTCAGTTGGTCGATGATGGAGAGAATGCCTTTATGCCCGGCCGCTCCCCCTTTGGGTACTACTCGGAGGCGGGTCCAGGAAAGGTCCAGATCATCATGGATGACGACAAGCTGTTCGGGAGTGAGCTGATAATAGCGCAAGAATTGAGCGACAGCCAAGCCGCTCCTATTCATGTAGGTTTGAGGAGTCAGGAGAAGGACCTTTTTATTTAGGACCTCTCCTAACCCGTAGAGACTTTCAAATTTCTTTTTTTCAACTAGAATGCGATGCCGGTTGGCCAAAGTTTTCAGGGTCAGGAATCCCAGATTATGGCGAGTGGATTGATACGCTTTGCCCGGGTTTCCGAGTCCGGCAATCAGGTACACCGGGAAGATTACCCCTCTGTCTCTGACTTGGCTTTGCCTTTTTTAGCCACTTCCACTTCCGCACCGGCTGCGGCCTGGGCCTCGGTCTTCTCTTCCATCGGCGGCACCACGGTGATCAAGGTAAGCTGGGCATCCGATAGGACCCGAACGCCTTCGGGCAATTTGAGGTCTTCCACATGCAGAGAATCCCCGATATCCTTTAACGAACTGATATCCACTTCCAGATAATCGGGAATCTGGGTCGGCAGGCAGCGAATCTCCAATTCACGGGATACTTCTTGGAGGATCCCGCCTTTCTCCACTCCCGGAGACTTTCCGATAACCTTCAAGGCCACCGTCACATCGATCTTTTTGGTTAAGGAAACTTCCAGAAAGTCGGCATGGATAATCTCGCGATCCAAAGGGTTCTTCTGCAGATCCTTAAGCATGACCGTCTTGACCATTTCCTGATCATTCCCTTTGATGGTCAATTGGTAAAGTGTATTCTCACTGGTTTGTTTCTTCAAGATTCTCTCCAAAGAAACCCTGGAAACACTGATAGACATAGCCTGGGTTTCCGGACCATAAAAGATAGCCGGAATATCCCCACCCCGTCGCAAGGCCCGGGCTTGGCCTTTTCCGGATGTTGTTCTTAAAAAACCCTCTAAATTTACCTGTTCCATAATTACGGTACTTCCTTTCCTGAAACGTTACTCAAACAAATAATGAACTGACCGAATCCTCATCATGGGTCCGGCGAATCGCTTCTCCCAGAATAGGGGCGACAGAGAGAACTTTGATCTTGGGGCAGATCTCGGCCTTTTTACCGATGGGGATGGTGTCAGTAACCACCAACTGATTTATAGGGGACTTCGAGATCGATTCTAGGGCCGATCCGGACAATACCGGATGAGTGGTGCAGGCATGGATGTCCTTCGCCCCCTCTTCGGCCAGGGCTACGGCGGCCTTGGCCAACGTTCCGGCCGTATCCACCATATCGTCTAAAAGAACACAGGTACAGTCTTTGACGTTCCCAACAATATGCATGACCTCTGAGGAGTTAGGCTGTTCCCGCCGTTTATCGATGATGGCGATCTGGGCGTTAAGCCGTTTGGCAAAGGCCCGGGCCCGTTCCACTCCTCCCACATCCGGCGACACGATAACCAGATTATCCTTAAAGTGCTCTTTTATATAACTCAGCAATAAAGGGGCCGCAAACAAGTTATCCACCGGGATATTAAAAAACCCCTGAATCTGCCCGGCATGGAGATCCATGGTCAAGACCCGCCGGGCCCCTGCAGCAGTCAGGATATCCGCAACCAGTTTGGCGGAGATAGGGACACGGGGAGCCACTTTGCGGTCTTGACGGGCATATCCGTAGTATGGAATAACCGCCGTTATCCGACGGGCCGAGGCCCGTCGCAGGGCATCCATGATAATCAGCAGTTCCATCAAATTGTCGTTGACCGGAGAGCAGGTGGACTGTAAGACGAATACATCCCTCCCGCGGACATTTTCGCCGATCTCCACGAAAATCTCTCCGTCGCTGAACCGCCGGACTTGAATGGCCCCCAGATCCATCTGCAGGTAAGTGCAGACCCCTTCGGCTAACCGGGGATTGGAATTCCCCGTAAAAAATTTCAATTGATTGTTCTGCATACTGCTCCACATGGTTTGCGTTTTTCCATTCTTTCGATCAGGTTCGGTTCCCCCTATGCCCGTTCTCATTTTATCTGAACTCGGGAGGGATTATTCCCCGAAATCGATTTATTTCCTGGCTGGGGTGGGAGGATTCGAACCTCCGAATGCGGGTTCCAAAGACCCGTGCCTTACCGCTTGGCCACACCCCAATCAAATGAGTTCAACGTTCAATATTCGAAATTAAAAGTTAAGGAGTCTAACTGCAATCCTTTTAATTTAAGAAACGCTGAACCTTGAACTAAGATAATCCTCTAACAATAAAAACCTTGCCCCATCCTTGCCCTTTTAAGGCATGAAAGGCTTGGGCTGCCCCGTCCTGGTCGTCCCAGATTCCAAAAATAGTGGAGCCGCTGCCGCTCATCAGGGCTTGCAGGCAGCCTTGCTTCAGCAAGGCCTCTTTCATTTTAAGAAGTTGAGGAAAATCCGGCAGAACGCCGGCTTCCAGGTCGTTTCGAAATTCATCTTTCCCCGGAATCTCCCCTCGCTCCCTTAAACTTATAATGTTACTGGTTTCCGTCTTTTCTGTCAATGGTAATTTTACCCGGTTATAGGCCCAAGAGGTCGAAACGGGAAAGTCCGGGCAGATCAAAACATACCACCATGGAGGGAAATTCGGCCAAGGGATGATCCGTTCTCCTCGGCCAAGGGCCAAAGCGGTTCCCTTTTGTAAAAAAAAAGGAACATCCGAGCCTATTTTAGCGGCTAGAACCGCTAAACGTTCGGGTTCAACAGGACCTCCCAACTGCCGATTGAGGGCAAATAAAACCGTGGCCGCATCACTGCTCCCCCCGCCTAATCCCCCCCCGACGGGGATCCTTTTCAGCAGCCGTATGGTCCAGGTCAAGGGGCGGCTGATTTCTTTTTCTAAAAGACGAACGGCCCGGCAGATCAGATTGTCTTCGGTTTCCAATTCCGGGTGGCCGGGGCAATGGACTGCTAATTTGTCTTGCCCGTATTGGAGCCAAAGGATGTCATATAAACTGACCGGCTGCATCAGGGAACGGATTTCGTGATATCCGTCAGGTCTTCTCCCTAAAATTTCAAGGGTCAGGTTCAGCTTAGCCGGGGCAAATATTTTAAGTACTTGGACGGGGATCATTTATTCAATTTCAATGTGGTGATCGGTTAAATCCGGAAGACCTTTGATATTGATTATCTGGAAAATAAAAAAGGGGGCGAAACAATCGCCCCCTCAGAGGATTTAACGTGTCTAGCCGTTCACCGGTAGGCTTAAAAAAAGATTCATGCCGCCCCGTTTGATCCGGAAAAGGACATTGGCCCCCTTCTTGACACTGCTGATCTGATTATAATAGGTCTTTAAATCTTTCACCGGCTTTCGATTTACCTCTTTAATGATATCCCCTTCCTGGACCCCGGCCTCTTCAGCCGGACTTCCTTCTTTAACCTGAACAATTAGGATCCCCGGCTCATAATCCATCCTAAATCTTCTGGCCAGTTCCGGAGTCAATTCCTGGACCGCCAGTCCCAAAGCGTCTTTAGTCTGAGAACGCCCCGAAGCGACCATCTTATCATCCAACTCCTGAACCTGCACTTTGAAAATGAGTGGTTTCCCTTCTCTCAAGACCTTAACTTCGACTACTTTGCCCACCGGTACGGCGGCCACCAACCTGGGCAGATCGTTCATCTCTTTAATCGTTTTCCCATCAAATTCGCTGATGATATCCCCGGACTTTATACCGGCCTTTTCCGCCGGCCCTCCTTGCGTGACGTCTCCCACCAAGGCCCCGGATTCGTCTTTCAGATTGAATGACTTGGCCAGATCGGGAGTAACCTTCTGAATCATGACCCCCAGCCACCCCCTGGTCACCTTGCCTTTTTCCTTCAATTGGGAGATCAAATCCTTGGCCGTATTGATGGGAATAGCAAAGCCGATCCCCTGGCCCTGGGCAAAGATGGCTGTATTGATCCCTACCACTTCCCCTTTGAGATTAATCAAAGGTCCGCCGCTGTTTCCCGGGTTAATCGAGGCGTCGGTCTGGATAAAATTATCATAGGGACCGGCACCGATAACCCGGCCTTTGGCGCTGACGATCCCGGCCGTAACCGTATGGTCCAAACCGAAGGGATTGCCGATAGCCACCACCCAATCACCGACCCGGAGCTCATCGGAATTTCCCAGTTTAATGGGCTGAAGCCCCTTTCCCGATTTGATCTTGATCAAGGCCAGGTCCGTTTTCGGATCCCGACCGATCACCTTGGCATCAAATTCCTTATTCGTGGTTAAGAGGACCTTGATCTCATCAGCATCCTCGACCACATGGTTATTGGTTAAAATATGACCATCGGCATCGATAATCACTCCCGATCCTAGACTCTTCTGTTTGTATTGCCGCGGCTGGGGCTGATCGTCCCCAAAAAACCGATCAAAAAAATCGTCCATCGGATTACGGCGGTCTCTCTGCCCCCGAAAGAAGTCAAAAACCCTTCCCCCGCCCCTGACTTTTTTTGTGGTGCTGATATTGACCACCGAGGGCGAGGTCGTTTGCGCCAGGTCGGCAAAGGAAGGAACACCCCCGATGATCGGGACGTCGCTCTTAGCCGAAAGGGGGTTGGTCCAATTAAAATTTGCAGCAATAATCAGCCCGGCGATTAAAGATAAAACAGATACCCCGATCAAGCTCCACAGATAGCGATGTTTTTTCCAATGCTCTAACATACAACAGCCTCCTATTAGACCCGGTCCAAGATCCACGGTATAAGGTCAAAGGTTGTGTCTGACCTAAACCTTAACCTTGGGCCTTGAACCTTAGACTTTTTATTATTTTATTTTGTCCGGATAAAAGCCATCCGTAAATCGTATAACATCCCCTCCAAAAGTTTCTGCTCCTCTTCGGTCAAATTGCCCTTCGTTTTTTCTTGCAACAGGGCCAGGGTATCAATGGCGTGTTTGGCCAAAGGGAGATCCTTTTTTTTCTCCCCGGAAACTGGATGAGGAAGTTCTCCCAGATGAAATAATACTTCCGTACTCAAGGAGACAATCAGAGTCGAAAAGTTAACCTCAGGCAGAGGAGAAGAGTACTCTTGAGAACTCCGGGGTTCTTCTTCCGGTTTAGCAGGTCCTTCTTGAGGGGTAGGTCTTGGTTGTTCGGCCTGCTGTTCTGATTCCGAAAAAATCTTTCTCCGGTCCTTAAATACAAAGCCTTTTTCTTCATTTTCGGACATGGTCCAAATGCCTCCTTAGCGCTCTTTTAGTTTTCTCCTTAATGGGGCCAAATTTATTTTATAATAATGATTATTTTAAAAAAATCAATGCTTTTCTCTTGATGGAGCATTGTTAATTGCTCCGTGGGCAGGACGGGGCTGCTTGATATTGACTATAGGGAACAAAAAAGGTTAAAATAGAGAACCTAGATTTCGATAACTTCTACCTGAGAATAAAAACCATGAATTCTTTTGATGGGTTAGGAAAAACGCTGATTTTCCTGGGCCTGGTTTTGGCTGTCCTGGGAGGAATTTTACTGCTCTTGCCGAAAATACCTTGGTTAGGGAAATTACCTGGGGATATCTTCTTTAAAGGAGAAAAATGGACCTTTCATTTCCCGGTCACCACCTGTATTGTCATCAGTATTATCTTGACGCTGCTCTTCTCACTCTTTAAACGGTAGGCCCGGTATAACGGGAAATAATACGATCAATAATTTCCGAGGTGGAGATCTGAGGAACTAAATCCACCCGGCAGACCTTCCCTCCATAAGACTCAACAAGATCGGCACCAATAATTTTATCCGGAGACCAATCGGCCCCTTTAACCAGAATATCAGGCCTGACGACCTTGATTAATTCATAGGGATCGGCTTCAGAAAAGAGAACGACGTATCCGATGCAAGCCAGGGCTGCCAAGACCTCGGCCCTTTGGTCCTCTGAGATCAATGGACGTTTCGGCCCTTTAATCATCCGCACCGATTGATCATCATTTAGACCCACTACCAGACAGTCCCCCAAAGAGGCGGCTTCCTGAAGGTAGGAGACATGTCCGACATGGAGCAGATCAAAGCATCCATTGGTAAAAACTATTTTCTTCCCCTGTCGTTTTAATTCCGAGACCACTGGCGCGACCCCTGATCGGGAAATTATTTTAGAATTCATTCGACTCCTACCCTAGCCAAAGTCAGGACAAAAACCTGCCCGGCCCCGGCTTTTTTTAAGGCTTTAGTGCATTCATTAACCGTCGCCCCGGTGGTAAACACATCATCCACCAGCAGAAGATCTTTCCCTTTGATTTCATTCGGATCTCCGACGACAAAGGCCCCCCGGACATTCTTTTCCCGCTGGGAATGATCCA
>Ga0233425_10006095_pt1 | contig 18279 bp, 21 predicted proteins | sample Watercolumn_Towu_2_FD_181712 | JGI IMG/M metagenome (GOLD analysis project Ga0233425, IMG submission 181712) | Freshwater microbial communities from Lake Towuti, South Sulawesi, Indonesia - Watercolumn_Towuti2014_140_MG | ecosystem: Environmental > Aquatic > Freshwater > Lake | place... | reverse complement strand
GATGGGGTGGCCGGTGCCGGTCTATGCCCATATTCCGCTGATCCACGGGCCCGACGGCGCCAAGCTGTCAAAGCGCCACGGCGCGCTCGGGGTCGACGCCTATCGCGACATGGGATATTTGCCCGAGGCGCTGCGGAACTATCTGCTTCGCCTCGGTTGGGCGCACGGCAATGCCGAGATCATCTCCGATGCCGAGGCGATATCATGGTTCGATCTCGACGGCTGCGGCCAGTCGGCGGCGCGCTTCGATTTCGCCAAGCTCGAAAGCCTGAACGGCCACTATCTCCGGCAGGCCGCGCCGGAACGCGTCTTCGAACTCGCGCTGCCCCTGATCGAAACCAAGATCGGACGCAGGACGTCGGAACCCGAGCGCGCACGCCTTATGACGCTGCTGGCAGGTCTCAAGGAGCGCGCCAAGACCCTCAACGACATTGTGCTCGGCGCGGGCTTTCTGTTCGCGGCGCGGCCGCTCGTCTATGACGACAAGGCCGTGAAGCTGCTCGATTCGAGCGCCAAGGCGCTGCTCGGACGCCTGGCTTCGGCTTTCGGACCGGTGGCCTGGGACGCGCCTGCACTCGAAGCGGCGGTCCAGGCCTTCGCGGGGACCGAAAACCTCAAGCTCGGCAAAATCGCCCAGCCGCTTCGCGCGGCGCTCACCGGCGCGACGGTCTCTCCTGGGATCTACGACGTTCTGGTCGCGCTCGGACGCGACGAAAGTCTGGCGCGCTTGGCCGACGCCGCGCGTTAGCGTTCTTGCGTCGGCGCGGCACATTTGCCACCCTCGTCTCGAACATGGGGGAGGACACGACATGCGCTCAGGTTTTGGAATTGTTGCGCTCGCACTGGGCGCGCTCGCGCTCGCGGGCTGCATCGAAAATCCCGATCTCGCCCTCGATCAGCCCTATGTCGACGAGCGACCCAGCGCCGACGCCCTCGTCCCCGGCCTGGCGACGACCTATTGGTATGTCGACGTTAGGACCATGCGTCAGGCGCGCGATGCCATGCAGCGCTACCCGTCGACCCAAGGCCAGCCAGTTCCGAACCTCGACGGCAAATTCGACACCGGCCCGGTCCTGACCTCCGGCGCGAACGACGACGTCATCGCCTCGATCGTCGGCTTCATCAATTTCGCTCAGCCGGGGCGCTACGCCTTCACGGCCAACAGCAACGACGGCGTGCGGGTCGAGATCGCCGGGCGCCGCGTGACCGAAGACCCGGACGCCCATCCGGATCGCTTTTCGCCGCCGGGGTTCGTCGATATCGACGCTCCCGGCTGGTACCCGATCCGGGTGCTCTATTTCGAGCGGCGGGGGACCGCGACGCTTCAACTCTTCTGGACCCCGCCCGGGCGTCCGGCGCCGGAAATCGTCCCCGCTTCGGCCTTCCGCCGCAAGCCGTGAGCCTCGTTCCGGCCACGATCGCCGGCAGCCTGCCCAAGCCGGGCTGGCTCGCGGAAACCGAGAAGCTCTGGCCGCGCTGGCGCCTCGAAGGCGCGACGCTGGCCGAAGGCAAGGCCGACGCGACGCTCGCCTGGATTGCCGAACAGGAGGCGGCGGGGCTCGACGTCCTCGGCGACGGCGAGCAATCGCGACATCACTTTGTGCACGGTTTTCTGGTCGGGCTCGACGGCATCGACTTCGCGCGCAAGAAGACCATCGGCATTCGCGCGGATCGCTACAAAGCGGATGTCCCAACGGTCGTCGGCCCGATCAGGCGCAAGGCGAGCGTCCATGCCGAAGAAGTTCGGCTGCTGCGCGCCCACACCCGGCGCAAGATCAAGTTCACCTTGCCCGGCCCGATGACCATCGTCGACACGCTGGCGGACGAGCACTACGGCGATCGTATCCGCCTCGCTCAGGCCTTCGCCGAAGCCTTGAACGCCGAGGCGCGCGATCTCGAGGCGCTCGGCGTCGATGTCGTGCAATTCGACGAGCCGGCCTTCAACGTCTACATGAAGGACGTGCTGGACTGGGGCGTCAATGCTTTGGAAAAGGCGGCCGCCGGATTGCGCTGCAAGACCGCCGTCCATATCTGCTACGGCTACGGCATCAAGGCCAATCTCGACTGGAAAGCGACGCTCGGCGGCGAATGGCGCCAGTACCAGGAAACGTTCCCCGCGCTCGCCCGCAGCCGGATCGATCAGGTCTCGCTCGAATGCGCGTCGTCCAAAGTGCCGCTCGCGCTCATGGCGCTCCTCGAGGGCAAGGACGTCATGGTCGGCGCGATCGACGTGGCGAGCGACCAAATCGAGACCCCGGAACAGGTGGCAGCGACGCTTCGCTCCGCGCTCGCGTATGTCCCCAAGGAAAACCTGATCGCCAGCACCAATTGCGGCATGGCGCCGATGGCGCGCAGCGTTGCGGTCGCCAAGCTTCGCGCACTCGGCCAAGGCGCGGCCCTCTTGCGGCAAGAAATCGGGTGAAGCGGCGCTTCTAGTTCGCTCAATTCGTTAATCTTTCGTTCATTTTCGACGGGCAATATCGCCGCACCCCCGAGCCCGGGCCTTTCGGCTCGGGCGGTTTGGGCTATAGTGCTCGTAAGATTTCTGATCGACCGATCGAAAGAGGGACCCATGACCGGCAAGAAGACCGTGACCTTCACCAACAACGCGACCGGCAAGTCGGTCGAGTATCCCCTGATAGACGGCACGGTCGGGCCGCAGGTCGTCGACATCCGCAAGCTTTACGGCGATCTCGGGATCTTCACCTACGACCCCGGATTCCTCTCGACCGCGAGCTGCGAGTCCAAGATCACCTTCATCGACGGCGACGCCGGCATCCTGCTCTATCGCGGCTATCCGATCGAGGAACTGGCCGAGCATTCCGACCACATGGAGACATCCTACCTCCTGCTCAACGGCCATCTGCCGACGGCCGAGCAGAAGCGCAAATTCGAGCACGACATCACCTACCACACCATGGTGCACGAGCAGATGAGCACCATGGTCCGCGGCTTCCGGCGCGACGCGCATCCCATGGCGGTGATGTGCGGCATGGTCGGCGCGCTTTCGGCCTTCTATCACGACTCGACCGACATCAACGATGCGCGCCAGCGCGAAATCGCCTCGCACCGCCTGATCGCCAAGGTGCCGACGCTCGCCGCCATGGCCTACAAATATTCCTGCGGCCAGCCTTTCGTCTATCCGCGCAACGACCTGAAATACGCCGAGAACTTCCTGCGCATGACCTTCGCGGTGCCGGCGGAGGACTACAAGACCAACCCGGTCCTCGCCAAGGCGATGGACCGTATCCTGATCCTGCACGCCGATCACGAACAGAACGCCTCGACCTCGACGGTTCGGCTTTCGGGCTCCTCCGACGCCAATCCCTTCGCCTGCATCGCCGCCGGCATTGCGAGCCTCTGGGGGCCCGCCCATGGCGGCGCGAACCAGGCCGTCCTCGAAATGCTGGGCGAGATCGGCAGCACCGACAAGATCGGCGAGTTCATCCGCCAAGTGAAGGACAAGTCCTCGAACGTCAAGCTGATGGGCTTCGGCCATCGGGTCTACAAGAACTTCGATCCGCGCGCCAAGATCATGCGCGAGACCTGCCATCAGGTGCTCGACGAGCTCGGCGCCAAGAACGAGCCGCTGCTCAAGCTGGCGATGGAACTCGAGCGCATTGCGCTCGAGGACGACTACTTCGTCAGCCGCAAGCTCTATCCGAACGTCGACTTCTACTCGGGCATCATCCTTCGTGCGATGGGTTTCCCGGTCGAGATGTTTACGGTCCTGTTCGCGGTCGCGCGCACCGTCGGCTGGATCGCCCAGTGGAAGGAGATGATCGAGGACCCGGCGCGCAAGATCGGTCGGCCGCGTCAGCTCTTCACCGGCGCGACCAAGCGCGCCTACGTGCCGCTGCACCGCCGGAGCTGAACGCTTGCGCCCCGACGCGACCGATCCGGCCGTCGCCGGCCCGCGCCCGTCGCGGGCTCCGGCGCCGAGCGATGTCGAGGCGTCGCGCGTTCCGGCCAACGACAATCGGGCGCCCTGGCGGATTGCGCTGCGGCGCGGCTGGCGCCGGGCCTTGATGATCGGCGTGGCCGCCGGCGCGGCGCTCGCCTTCGGCTATCTCGGCGCGCTCGGCTCCTAATTGGTCTTGGCGAGACGCCGGAGCTGGATTTCGTAGACGTATTTGGGCCCGTAGACCTGCTCCGCGACCGCCATCAGGCGGCGCTTGATTTCGGTCTCGTCCGAGTTCTCGGGCCTGAGCGGGCGCTTGTTCAAGTCGCGGATGATCGCGTCCTGGAGATAGGGCAGCTTGGCTTTGGCGGCCTCGAGCTTGTCGCGCGGCACGACATAGGCCGACTCAAAGAGCACGTAGCCCGAATAGCGCTTGTCCGAAACAAGCGGCAGGCCGATCTGCTCCATGCGCAGCGGATCGCCGAAAGTCGGCGCCGGTTCGGGCGGCGGCGCGGCTGCGGCCGCAGGTTCCTTCTTCTGCATGTTGAACAGATAATACGCTGCCCCACCGCCGGCGACCAGCAGGACCGCGATCAGGCCGATAACGATGACCATGAACTTCATGGGCGGCTCCGCCGCGACTATAGCGCGCCCTAGAAGTGGCGGTAGCCCCTGCGGCCGAACTCGATCGCCTGGCCGTTCCGGTCGAGGACCCTGACGCTCCGCCCGCGGCCGACATAGCCGATGCGCGTCGCCGGAACGCCAGCTTTGCGGGCGGCCGCCGCGATGCGCGCGGCGCTCGACGCGGGCGCCGTGAATAGCACCTCGTAGTCGTCGCCACCGGTCATGACCTCGGCGAAGAGTTCCGGCGCCTCCGCGAGCAAGACCGAGGCCGCATCCGACAGCGGCAGGGCCTCGGCCAGCACGCGCGCTCCGACGCCCGAGGCTTGGCAAATATGATCGAGATCGGCGACCAAGCCGTCCGAGACATCCATGCTGGCGCGCGCGAAGGGCAAGACCAGACGGCCGAATTCGAGCCGCGGTTCGGGCAAACGGTAGCGCTCGACGAGCGCGCGCGCGGCCGCCGGCGGCAGGCCGGGGAACTCGCCTTTGGAAACGCGAAGCCCAAGCGCGCCGTCACCGAGCGTTCCCGAAATCCAGATCTCGTCGCCGATCCGGGCATCGCTCCTACGCGGCAGGCGCCCGCGGACCCCGCCGAAGACGGTCAAGGCGAAGGTCGCCGGACCCGGCGTCGCCGTCGTGTCGCCGCCCAGGAGGCTGACGGCGAAGCGCCGCTGATCCTCGCCGAGTCCGCGGGCGAAAGCGGCAATCCAAGCTTCGCTCACGCCGTCGGGGAAGGCCGCCGCGACGACGTAGCCGAGGGGTCTCGCGCCCTTGCCGGCAAGATCGGACAGATTCACGCGTAACAACTTTTTCGCGACCTGATCGGCCGGGTCGCTCGACAAATAGTGGCGCCCCTCGACGATCGCGTCGGTCTTGACGATCAGCCTTTCGCCTGCCCGGCGCGCGATTTCGGCGACATCGTCGGTCAAACAGGCGGCGCCCTTGGCGCCGGCCGCGAGCGGCGCGAAGTGGCGCGCGATCAGCTCGAACTCACCCGGCCTTGCGTCGGCCGTGGCGCGATTTGGGCCGGGGGCGCGCGGTCGTCTTGGCCTCTTCATGATCGTCCTCGAATTCGGCGGCGCGCAAACCCTTGGCCAGGCGGTCGAGCACGCCGTTGACGAAACCGGCCTCGGGTCCCTCGAAAAAATCCTGCGCCAATTCGACGTATTCATTGATCGCGACGCGCGCCGGCACGTCGAGACAATGGCGCAATTCGTAGGCGCCAAGGCGCAGGAGCGACCGCGCGACCGGCTCGAGGCGCCCGAGCGTCCAGCCCGCGGCGAGCGCCGGCTGGATCAAAGCGTCGAGCGCGGCCCTCTCCTTGCTTGCCCCAAGCACGAGGCGTTCGAACAGCGCCTTGTCCGCCTTGGGCTGGGCGAACCCGTCGATCTCCCGACCGATCCGATGATCGACGAACTGGCGCACGACCTCCTTCTCGGCGGTGCCGGCCAGATCCATTTGATAGAGCGCCTGCGCCGCCGCGAGCCGCGCGCCCCGCCGCTCCGCGGGTTTGCCGGTCATCGGGGAAAGAATCCGAAATGCTTCTTGACGTTGATCATCGTCAGGCACGCCTCCGCCGCGAAGCCGCCCTTGTTCTGGCGTTTCGGATCGGCGCGGTCGAGCGCCTGGGCCTCGGTATCGCAGGTCAAGATGCCGTTGCCGAGGCAAAGCGTGTGCTCGAGCGTCAGGTCCATCAGACCGCGCGCGCTTTCGTTGGCGACGATGTCGAAATGATAGGTGTCGCCGCGAATGACGCAGCCGAGCGCGATGTAACCGTCGTAGCGCCGGCGCAAACCGACGAAATCGAGCGAACGGATCGCGATCCGGATCGCCGCCGGGATTTCGAGCGCGCCCGGTACCGTCACCGTGTCGTAGGTCGCGCCGGCTTTCTTCAAGGCGCCGAGCGCGCCTTGGAGCATCATGTCCGAAATCTTGTCGTAAAACCGCGCTTCGACGATCAGGACATGAGGCCTGTCCTGCTGCGGCAGCGCGTGACGCTCCACCATCTGGGTCTACTCCATGGCGATGGGTTTCTGGCCGGCGACGGTCAGTCCGAAGCCGTCGATGCCGACGATACTGCGCTTGGTGTTCGAGAGCAAAATCATCTCGCGCACGCCGAGATCGATCAGGATCTGCGCGCCGATGCCGTATTCGCGGAGATCGCGTTCGGCCTCGATCTTGTCCCCGGCGCGTCGGCGTACGCGCTCCGACAGCGTGGTCGGGCGCGCTTCGCGGATGACCACGACGACGCCCCTTTCCTCGCGGCCGATCTGGCGCATCGCCGCCTGCAGCAACCCGCCCTTGCCCGAGGCGTCGCCCAGCACGTCGTCGAGCAGGTTGATGGCATGCACGCGCACCGGCACCGGTCCGGGCGCGGCGACGTCGCCCTTCACCAGGGCGATGTGCTCGGAATATTTGAGCAGATTGCGATAGACGATGAGGCGGAACTTGCCGCCGTGCTGGCTTTCGAAGTCGCTTTCGGCGATGCGCTCGACGACTTTCTCGGTTCGCCGCCGATAGGCGATCAGGTCGGCGATCGTGCCGATCTTGATGCCGTGGAACTGCGCGAACCGGATCAGGTCGGGCATGCGCGCCATCGACCCGTCGTCGTTCATGATCTCGCAGATCACGCCCGCAGGGTAGAGCCCGGCGATGCGCGGCAGATCGACCGCCGCCTCGGTATGTCCGGCGCGCACCAGCACGCCGCCTTCGCGCGCCACCAGCGGAAAGACATGCCCCGGCGAGACGATGTCGTCCTTGCCCTTGGTCCGATCGATCGCCACCGCGACGGTGCGCGCGCGATCGTGCGCCGAGATGCCGGTCGTCACGCCTTCTTTCGCTTCGATCGAGACGGTGAACGCCGTCTGGTGCGGCGATTGGTTGTCCTGCGCCATCAACGGCAGACCGAGGTCCTGAACCCGCTCCGCGGTCAGCGCCAGGCAAATCAGGCCGCGCGCATGCTTGGCCATGAAGTTGATGGCATCGGGCGTGGCCATCTGCGCCGGGATCACGAGATCGCCCTCGTTCTCCCGATCCTCGTCGTCGGCCAGGATGACCATCCGACCGTTGCGGAAGTCTTCGACGATGTCGTCGATCGAAGCGAGCACGTCGCGGTAGCGCTGCAGCATCAGGCGGTCTCCGACAGGCGTCCGACGTAGCGCGCCAGGATGTCGACCTCGATATTGACCGGATCCCCCGCTTTCGCCCGGCCAAGAGTGGTATGCGCGCGGGTAAAGGGAATGACGTTGACGCCGAAGCGCGCGCCCTCGACCTCGTTCACCGTAAGCGAGATGCCGTCGATCGCGACCGAGCCCTTGGACGCGATGTAGCGGGCGAGCTTGGCCGGCGCCTCGAAGGTGAAGCGGAGCGATTCCCCCTCGGGCACGATGGTCGCGACCTTGCCCACGCCGTCGACATGGCCGGTGACAATATGGCCGCCGAGTTCGTCGCCGACGCGCAGCGCCCGCTCGAGATTGAGCGCGCCGCCCTGGCCGAGCACGCCGAGCTTGGTCTTGGCGAGCGTTTCGGCCGAAGCCTGAACCGCGAACCAGCCCGGCCCCTTGTCGATGACGGTCAGGCAGACGCCCGAGCAGGCGATCGATGCACCCATCGCGACCGAGGCGGTGTCGAACGTCGTCTCGACGACGAAGCGCGTGTCGCCCTGCTGTTCTACGCTGCGAACGCGCCCGACGTCGGTGATGATTCCGGTGAACATGGCGGGCAGACTACGCCGCGCGGCGATAGGTTTCCAGCAGGTCTTGACCGACGACCTGCAGATCGGTCCGAACGAAGCGTGGCGCGTCGGCAAGTTGCGCGATCCCGAGCGCCGCAAGCGCCGGCGCCGCATCGGCCCCGAGGATCGTCGTTGCGTGGAACCAGTGGAGCCGATCGATCAGGTCGGCTTGAAGCAAAGACGCGGCAAGATGGGCCCCGCCCTCGACCAGGACGCTGGTCAGGCCGCGCTCGCCGAGGGCACGGAAGCCCTCCCCGAGGTCGAGCCGTCCGTTCGGGTCGATCGCGACGTCGATCAATTCGACCCCGGCCCGTCGAAACGCATCCCGCCGTTTCTCGTCGCCATCGGGCGACGTCAGGATCCAAGTCGGCCTTTCGGCCGCGGTCCGCACCAGCCGATGGGTCAGCGGCGTACGCAGGCGCCGGTCGGCGACGATCCGGACCGTGCGCGGCCGCGCCAGGCCCGCCATCCGGACCGTCAATTCGGGATCGTCGGCCATCGCCGTCGCGGCCCCGACCAACACGGCATCGTGCCGCGCGCGCAGAAGCTGGACGCGCGCGCGCGCGTCTTCGCCGGTGATCCAGCGGCTCTCGCCGGAGCGCGTCGCTATCCGCCCGTCGACGGTGCTCGCAAGCTTGAGGGCGACCAGCGGGCGCGCCAGCGCGAAGCGCGCGAGAAACCCGGCCAGGTCCTCGCGGGCCTCCTCGAACAAGACGCCTTTGACGACCTCAATGCCGGCCGCCTTGAGGCGGGCAAAACCGCGCCCATCGACCCGCGGATCGGGATCATCGAGCGCGACGACAGCGCGCGCTATCCCAGCCTTGATCAGCGCATCGGCGCAGGGCGCGCCTCGGCCTTCGTGGCTGCATGGCTCGAGCGTGACATAGGCGGTGGCGCCCCGCGCGGCATCCCCGGCCCGGGCTAGCGCCGCGGCCTCGGCGTGAGGCCGGCCGCCGCTCCCGGTCCAGCCGCAACCGACGAGCGCGCCGTCCTTGACGATGACGCAGCCGACCGCCGGGTTGGGCCACACGTCACCAAGGCCGCGTCTGGCGAAGCCGATGGCGGCGCGCATCCAGTCCTGATCCTCGCGCGGGCTCGTCATCGCCGACCGTCCGGATCGCGCCGACCGAGATCCTCAGTCCGACTTGCCGTCGTCGGGCGAGCCATCCAATTTGCCGATGAACTCGCCGAAATCCTTGGCCTCGCGGAAATTGCGGTAGACCGAGGCGAAGCGGACATAGGCGACGGGGTCGAGATTGGCGAGACCGTCCATCACGAGCTCGCCGACGACCTCGGACTTGATCTCGCTTTCGCCCATGGCCTCGAGGCGCCGGACGATGCCATTGACCATGCGTTCGACGCGCTCGGGTTCGATCGGGCGCTTGCGCGTGGCGATCATGATCGAACGCATCAGTTTGTCGCGATCGAAGGGCGTGCGCCGGCCGCTGCGCTTGAGAATGGTGAGTTCGCGAAGCTGGACGCGCTCGAAGGTGGTGAAGCGCGCACCGCAAGCCGGGCAAAAACGCCGTCGCCGGATCGCCGAGCCGTCTTCGGTCGGCCGCGAGTCCTTTACCTGGGTGTCTTCATGGCCGCAGAACGGACAACGCATGTTCTCGTCCTCCCCTGTCCGTCAACCGTGGCTGGCGTAGATCGGAAAGCGCCGGCAAAGCGCCAGTGCGCGCTCGCGCGCCGCCGCCTCGACCAGCTCGTTCCGGTCGCCGTTCGCCTCGAGCCCGTCGAGCACGTCGGCGATCATCGCGCCGATCTCGCGGAACTCAGTAGCGCCGAAGCCCCGCGTCGTCCCGGCCGGCGAACCGAGCCGAATGCCCGAAGTCACGGTCGGCGGTTTGGGATCGAACGGTACGCCGTTCTTGTTGCAAGTGAGGTGCGCGCGGTCGAGCGCCGCCTCGGCCGCCTTGCCCGTCAGCTCGCGCGCGGCGAGATTGACCAGCATCAGATGCGTGTCGGTGCCGCCCGAGACGATGTCGTAGCCCCGCTTGGCGAGCGCGCCGGCCAGCGCCCTGGCGTTCTCGATCACTGCCTGGGCATAGGCCTTGAATTCGGGACGGAGCGCCTCCCCGAATGCCACCGCCTTGGCGGCGATGACGTGCATCAGCGGACCGCCCTGGCTGCCTGGAAACACGGCCGAATTGATCTTCTTGGCGATCGCCTCGTCGTTGGTGAAGATGGCGCCGCCGCGCGGGCCGCGTAGCGTCTTGTGCGTGGTCGTGGTCGTGACATGGGCGTGGGGGACGGGCGACGGGTGGGCGCCGCCCGCGACCAGGCCCGCGAAATGGGCCATGTCGACCATCAGATAGGCGCCGACCTCGTCGGCGATCTTGCGAAAGCGCGCGAAGTCGATGACGCGCGGATAGGCCGAGCCGCCGGCGACGATCAGCTTCGGCCGATGCTCGCGCGCCAGGCGCTCCACCTCGTCGTAGTCGATCCGCATGTCGTCCTGGCGGACGGTGTAGGCGATCGGCTTGAACCACTTGCCCGAGAGATTGACGGGCGAGCCATGCGTCAGGTGCCCGCCGGCGGCGAGCGAAAGGCCGAGGAAACTATCGCCCGGTTGGATCAGGGCCATGAAGGCCGCCTGATTGGCCTGCGCCCCCGAATGCGGCTGGACGTTGGCGAAAGCGCAGCCGAAGAGCCGCTTGGCGCGCTCGATCGCCAGGTTCTCGGCGACGTCGACGAATTCGCAGCCGCCGTAGTAGCGCCGACCCGAATAGCCCTCGGCGTATTTGTTGGTCAGCACGGAGCCCTGGGCTTCGAGCACGGCGCGGCTGACGATGTTCTCCGAGGCGATCAGCTCGACGTAGTCGCGCTGGCGACCGAGCTCCTTGCGGATCGCGGCGTTCAGCTCGGGATCGGTTTCGCCGAGCGTGGCGTCGAAAAAGCGGTCTTTGATCATGGTCTTGGCGGCGGTTTGGCTGGTGGCGATGGACATCAGTCTCGGGGCTCCGTGATCAGGCTGAAAGTTTGGCGACGCGGCCGGTATGGCGGCCGCCGCCGAAGGGGGTGTCGAGAAACTGGCGTAGACATTCGAGTGCAGTCTCCGAACCGATAACCCGCGCGCCGAGCGCCAGCACGTTGGCGTCGTTGTGCTCGCGCGCAAGGCGGGCCGTCAGGCCATCGTGGCAGAGCGCCGCGCGCACGCCCTTGTGGCGATTGGCCGCAATGGAGATCCCGATCCCGGTCCCGCAAACCGCGATGCCGAGGGCGGCGCGCCCTTCCTCGATCGCGCGCGCCAACGCATGGCCGTAATCCGGATAGTCGACCGAGCTCGGCCCGTCGGTCCCGAGGTCGAGCGTCGGGTAGCCCAGGCGTTGCAGCTCGGCCTTGAGCTCGGCCTTAAGCCCGACGCCGGCGTGATCGCTGGCGATGGCGACGGTCTTGGGCAGCGTCGTCGAGCTCATCCGGGTCCTCTATCGCGGAAGGCCCGGTTGATACCATATGTCGGCGGTGGGCGCCATCGCGGACACAACCCCTCGCCGCCGTGACAAGCCCTGCGCCGGGCTCGGGGCCCGACGAAATGCGGCGCGAATCATCGCGTCGCCGGTCTCGTCGAAGTTTCCAGAGTATTATTTCAGCCAATATTGGGCTTAGTATTTGACATTTTCCGAATATTCATGCCAGAAGGCACCAATAATTCCGCTTTCATCTTGAGGAATACAGAAATGGCCGAAACTTCTCCCGAAAAAATCGCCGATTCCGAAATGCTCCGCATGACCACGGACGTGGTCGTCGCCTATGTCGGCGCCAACGCCCTGCCCGCCGCGCAATTGCCCGAGGTCATCAGGATTGTGCACGCCTCGCTCGCCGGGCTTCAAGGCGGTGCGACGGCTCCGGCGCCTGCCACCGAGCTCAAGCCCGCCGTCTCGATCCGGGCTTCGGTACGGCCCGATTACATCGTCTGCCTCGAGGACGGGCGCAAGCTCAAGATGCTCAAGCGCCACCTCCGCACGGCCTACGATCTGACGCCCGATCAGTACCGCCAGAAATGGGGCCTGCCGAGCGACTACCCGATGGTCGCGCCGAACTACGCCAATCAACGCTCCGAATTCGCCAAGAAGATCGGCCTCGGCAAGATCGCCGCGCGACGCAGGAAGAAATAGCTCGCCGTCGCTCGACCCAAAGAAGAAGGCCCGGGATCGCTCCCGGGCCTTCGCCTTTTCGCGTTCAGGCGCCGATCACATTTCGGCGTATTTGCCGTCCTTCCAGACGTAGAACACGTAGTCCGTGTCGCGGCGATCGCCGGCGGCGTTGAAGCGCAGCTTGCCGATCACCGTGTCGTAAGTGGCTTCGCGCATCTTTTTCGCGAGGTCGGCGGTCTTGGTCGACTTGGTCGCGTTGACCGACTGCGCCCACACCTGAATGGCGGCGTAGGTGTAGAGGGTGTAGCCCTCGGGCTCGTACTTCGCGGCCTTGAACTTCTCGACGACTTCCTTGGCGGCCGGGTTCTTGCGCGGATCCGGACCGAAAGTCATGAGCGTGCCGGCGCCGGCGGGACCGGAAATCTTCCAGAACTCGTCGGTGACCAGCGCGTCGCCCGAGATCAGCTGGGCGTTCAGGCCCTGCTCGCGCGACTGACGGACGATCAGGCCCGCCTCGGTGTGGTAGCCGCCGACATAGATCACGTCGATGGCCGCCGCCTTCATCTTCGACACCAGCGCGGCGAAATCCTTGTCGCCCTGGTTATAGGACTCGTACATCGCTTCCTTGCCCTTGCCCTCCTTGAAGGCCGCAAGCGTCTCGTCGGCCAGGCCCTTGCCGTAGGTCGACTTGTCGTGGAGGAAGGCGATCTTCTTGCCGGCGTAGTTCTTGAGCATGTAGGCCGCCGCGACCTTGCCCTGCGAGTCGTCGCGACCGCAGGTCCGGAAGACGTGCTGCCACTTCTTCTTGGCGGCTTCGTCGGTCAGTTTCGGATTGGTCGAAGCCGGCGTGATCTGCAGGACTCCGGCGTCGGCATAGACTTCCGAGGCCGGGATCGAGGACGACGAGCAGAAATGCCCGGCGACGAAAGCGACCTTCTTCGAAACGAAGGAGTTCGCCACCGCGACGGCCTGCTTCGGATCGCAGGCGTCGTCGCCGATTTCGAGCCGAATTTTCTTGCCGCCGACGCCGCCGACGCGGTTGAGGTCGGCAATCGCCATCTCGGCGCCGCGCTTCATCTGCTCGCCGAAGCTCGCATATTGGCCGGTGATCGGGCCGGCGACGGCGATGACGATTTCGTCCTTCATCTGGGCCGATGCGCCCCCCGCCGCGACCGCGAGCGCAATGCCCGCCGCCGCCCCGAGAAGGGTCTTGCTGAACTTGGTCATGTTGGGTGTACTCCCCGATGTTGAAACCCCGCGCCGGCTCGCCTCCCGGTTGCCGGTCGCCTGGGCGCGACTTTATCCGGTCGCCCCTGACCCTTCAACCGGCGCCCGGCGTCCTCGCTCGAAAGCCCCAGAGCCCCGACCTTTCGTAGAGCCAGGGATATTGCGCCACGATCTTGGCGACGTAGGTCAGGCGATGCGCCGAAAGGGCGATGCCCAGAACCACGGCGCAATCGATGACGACGCCCGGAAAGGCCAGGAAATCGCCCTGGAACAGCGCGAAAATCAGGAACCGCGCGGCGAAGGCAAGGAGCACGGCATAGCCGACGACGTGGCTCGCCGGACGCCAAATCAAGGCGACCGCCTGCCCGGTCAAGAAGGCCGCAACGCCCATGAGCAGGACCGTCACGCCGACATAGGTCCCGAGGCTCGTTCCGAGGAGTGCGTCCATCAATGGCCTCCCTCGAGATAGGCCGCGCGGACCTCGTCATTGGCGAGCAGCTCGGCGCCCGCACCTTCCATGACGACGCGCCCTTGGGCCATCACGTAGCCGCGATGCGCGAGCTTGAGCGCGTGATGCGCGTTCTGCTCGACCAAAAAGACGGTGACCTTCTCCTTCTCGTTGATCTCGCGGATCACCTGGAAGATCTGCTTGACGATCAGGGGCGCGAGGCCGAGCGACGGTTCGTCGAGCAGAAGCAGCCGCGGCCGGCTCATCAGCGCGCGCGCGATCGCCAGCATCTGCTGCTCGCCGCCGGACAGCGTGCCCGCGCGCTGCATTCGTCGCTGCTCGAGGATCGGAAACAGCCCGAACATGCGCGTGAGATCGCCGTCGAAATGCTGCGGGTCGCTCGCGGTCGCGCCCATCATCAGATTTTCGAGCACGGACATGCGCGGAAAAATGCGCCGCCCCTCGGGCGCGCAGGCGATGCCCATGCCGACCATGCGATGCGTCGGCACCCCGGCGAGGTCCTGGCCCTCGAAGACGACGCGTCCCACCGATGGGCGCGGGCTGCCGCAGATCGTCATGATCAGGGTCGTCTTGCCCGCGCCATTGGCGCCGATCAGCGTGACGATCTCGCCCGCCTTGACCTCGACGGACACGCCCCGAAGCGCCTCGATCCGGCCGTAGAAGGTGTGGACGCCTTCGACCCGAAGCATCAGCGTCGTCCCTCGGCGATGTCCGCCGCGACCTCGGGCGGGAGCGGCGCACTCTCTTCCTCGCCGAGATAGGCGCGAATGACGTTCTGGTCGCGCTTCACGGCATCGGGCGGACCGTCGGCGATCTTGCGGCCGTAATCCAACACGACGATGTGGTCGGAAATGCCCATGACCACGCTCATGTCGTGCTCGATCAGAAGAATGCCGATGCCGAAATCGTCGCGCACCGACTTGAGCAGCGCATTGAGGTCGGCGGATTCGCGGGGATTGAGGCCGGCCGCCGGTTCGTCGAGGCAAAGCAACAAGGGATCGCCGCACATGGCGCGCGCGATTTCGAGCCGCCGCTGCGCGCCGTAAGGCAGGTTGCCGGCAAGCCAGTCGGCCTCGGCGACCAGGCCGACGCGTTCGAGCCAGGTCCTGGCCTTGGCGACGGCCTCGGCCTCCGCGTCGCGGTAGCGCTTCAGGCCGAAGATCCCGGCGAAGGTGTAGGCCGAGGCCCGCATCAGCCGATTGTGCTGGGCGACGATCAGGTTCTCGAGCACCGTCATCATCGGGAAGAGCCGGATGTTCTGAAAAGTCCGCGCGACGCCGGCCTGGGCGATGCGGAAATCGTCCATCTGCTCGAGATAGAGCGCGCCGTCGGGCCGGTGGAACGAAAGCCGACCGACCGTAGGTTTGTAGAACCCGGTCAGGCAGTTGAAGACCGTCGTCTTGCCGGCGCCGTTCGGGCCGATGATCGCCGTGATCTCGCGCCGCTTGGCGAGGAAGGACACGTCGTCGATCGCGACCAACCCGCCGAAGCGCATGGTCAGATGCTCGACCTGGAGCAGCGCCTCGCTCATCGCCCGTTTCCTTGCGGCGGGTGGAGGCGGATGGTCGGCTCGCGATGCGCGATCAGGCCGCGCGGGCGCCAAATCATGATCAGCACCATGCCGAGGCCGAAAGCGAGCATGCGGTAGTCGGCGAATTCGCGGAAGAGTTCGGGCACCACGATCAGCACGAAGGCCGCGATGACGACGCCGATCTGGCTGCCCATGCCGCCGAGGACGACGATCGCCAGCACCACGGCGCTTTCGAAGAAAGTGAAGCTTTCGGGGCTGATGAAGCCCTGGCGCGTCGAGAAGAACGCCCCGGCGAAACCGCCGAACATGGCGCCGACCGCGAAGGCCGAGAGCTTGGTGTTGGTCGGATTGATGCCGAGCGCGCGGCAGGCGATCTCGTCCTCGCGCAGCGCCTCCCACGCCCGACCGAGCGGCAGCCGCCTGGCCCGATTGGTAAAGAAGTTCACGACCAGCGCGAGCGCCAAGATGACGAAATAGAGATAGATGATGCGATGGTTCGGGTCGAAATCGATCCCGAAAAACTCGTGGACCGACGTCGTGCCTTCGGGCGGGCTCGCCGTGAACGGCATGCCGAACAGCGTCGGGCGCGGAATGCCCGATATGCCGTTCGGCCCGCCCGTCACCGTGTACCAATTGATCAGCACGATCCGAATGATCTCGCCGAAGCCGAGGGTCACGATGGCCAGGTAGTCGCCCCTGAGTCGCAGCACCGGAAAGCCGAGCAAAACGCCGAACGTCGCGGCCATCGCGCCGGCCAGCGGCAGGCACTCCCAGAAACTGAGGCCGAAAGCCTTGGCGAACATCGCGTAGGAGTAGGCGCCGACCGCGTAGAACGCGACGTAGCCGAGATCGAGCAGACCCGCCAGGCCGACGACGATGTTGAGGCCCCAGCCGAGCATCACATAGATCAGCATCGCGGTCGCGACGTCGACGACATAACGGTCGGCGAAAGGCATGAAAGGCATCGCCGCGGCGAAACCGAGTCCGAGCCAGACGATCTGCTTCGAGTAGGCCGAGAACGCGCCGACCGCCCCGCCGACCGGTTTGGCAAGGGCGCGGCCGATGGCGTCGCCTGCGCCCAGTTTGGCGGCGAGACGTCCCGCGAAAACCGCGCCGCAAAAAATCAGGACCCAATCGAAGCGAAAATTGGCCGTGAGGCCGCCTTCGCCATCGACCGTCTGAACCCCGACGATCAGGACCAGCAGGCCGAGCATGACGAGCGCCGCGAGACCTGCGTCGCGGAGCGCTTCGGCCCATCGACCGGATTTCGCCAGGGGCGTCGTATCGGCGAGCATCAGACCTTCTCGATCTCGGGCCGGCCGAGCAGGCCGGTCGGGCGGAAGATCAACACGAGCACGAGGACCACGAAGGCCGCGACGTCCTTGTACTCGACCGAGAAATAGGCCGACCAAAAAGTCTCGATCAGGCCGATCAAAAGCCCGCCCAACACGGCGCCCGGCAGCGAACCGATGCCGCCCAGCACCGCGGCCGTGAACGCCTTGAGGCCCGCGAGAAAGCCGATGAAGAAGTCGACCACGCCGTAGTAGAGCGTGACCATGACGCCGGCTACCGCCGCCAGCGCCGCGCCGATGATGAAGGTCGTCGAAATCGTTCGATCGACATCGACACCGAGAAGCGCCGCCATGCGCGAATCCTGCTCGCAAGCCCGTTGCGCCCGCCCGAGCGCCGTGCGCCCGATGATCCAGGCGAAGACGGCCATGAGGGCGAACGTAATGACCCAAATGAAAACCTGGATGGCGCTGACCCGGACCGCGAAGCCGCCCTGCTCGAACAGGATCATCCCGCCCGGAAGCTGCGGCGCGAGCGGTTTGACCCGCGCGCCCTGGGAGAGCTGCACGTAGTTCTGCAGGAACACCGACATGCCGATCGCCGAAATCAACGGCGCGAGGCGAAACGACCCGCGGAGCGGCCGATAGGCGACGCGCTCGATCGTCCAGCCGTAGAGCGAGGTCACCAGGATCGCCATCAGCAAGACGACGACCAGCGCCAGCGCGACCGAACCCACCCCGACCATCGACAACAGCACGAACGCGATCACCGCGACGAAGGCGCCGATCATGTAGATCTCGCCGTGGGCGAAATTGATCATGCCGATGATGCCGTAGACCATCGTATAGCCGATGGCGATGAGGCCGTAGATCGAACCGAGCGTCAGGCCGTTGATCAACTGCTGCGTGAAAAAGGCCATGCGGCCAGCGTCGCTCCCGTCCCCTTGCGCGCCCTCATGGGCGTCTCTTTCGCTCTGGCTTCTAGCGAAACGGCGCCCGCTCCGCAACGAGTGATTGCCGCGCACCCGACGCCGAAGCATATTGCGCCCGAGAGAATCGGGTTCCCGCATGGACCAAGCGAAGCTCCTGGATGCCGCGCTGCTCGGCCTGATCGAGGGCCTGACCGAGTATTTGCCGGTCTCCTCGACGGGTCATCTGATCCTGTGGATCGACCTGCTCGGTTTCGACGGTCCGCCCGGCAAGGTCTTCGAAATCGCCATCCAGATGGGCGCCATCATGGCGATCGTCGTGCTCTATTTCGGGCGCCTCTGGCGGGCCACGATCGGGATATTCCGCGGCAAGGACGAAAGACGGCTCGCCCGCAACGTCGTCCTCGCCTTCCTCCCGGCGATGGTGCTGGGCGCGACGTTTCACGGCGCGATCAAGAACCTGTTGTTCAATCCCTGGG
>Ga0233425_10006094_pt1 | contig 18281 bp, 16 predicted proteins | sample Watercolumn_Towu_2_FD_181712 | JGI IMG/M metagenome (GOLD analysis project Ga0233425, IMG submission 181712) | Freshwater microbial communities from Lake Towuti, South Sulawesi, Indonesia - Watercolumn_Towuti2014_140_MG | ecosystem: Environmental > Aquatic > Freshwater > Lake | place... | reverse complement strand
GGGTCGTCGATCCCGAGGTGGGTATCGGAGAAGAAGAGCGCGCGCACCAGGCCCTCAGGCTAGCCGCGCTGGTGTGCGGAGCCCGGTCAGAGAAGGTCCGCGCCCAGAGCGCCTCGAGCGCTGGGGCGTGGGCGGCTCGAGGCTACTTGACGACGACAGCCCACGAGAAGATCTGCGGGCCCGGCGGTTCGCTGAACTTCGACACCCGCATCGACATCATCTTCGCTTTCACGCACTCGCGAGAGCCGCCCTTGCCCTGCATGGACCCGCTGAAGGTACCGTTGGGGTGGAAGTTCAGGAAGCCGGAGTAGCTCTCGCTGGCGTTCTCGGCAGACTTCTGGCTCGAGCACTCCGCGCTGGCAGCCGCCGCCCTTTGGTTCACCTTCTGCTGCGTGGCGGCGACATCCAGCACCTGTTCTTGTGCGGCCGAGGGCGCTGGCTCCGCGCTCGCATCCGGCGGCGGGCCTGACGCCGCGTCGACCGCCAGCACCTTCGCGCCCGTTCGCCCCTTCGCGGAGCTGCTCGGCTGCGGCTCGTCGCCGGCGTCCGCCTGCGCCGGCCGCCCGGAGCTGGAAGTCGCGACCGGCGCGGCTGGCGAGGTGCTCGAGCTCTGCGCTCCCCCTCCGAGCACTGACTCGAGCAGCCCCGAGCCGAGGACGACGCCGAGCCCTCCGAGCAGTACGACGGCCGCGAGTCCCAGCCCACCGATGACGAGGACCGGCGACAGCCAGCGCGCCGAGCTTCCACTGTCACGTTGCGGCGGCAAGACCGGCGCGACCGCGGGCGTCGGTGTGGGCAACTGCGCTGCCGCGGGGGCCGCCGTCGATACCCGTCGCGCAGTGCCGGCGAGGGCACCTGCCGATGCCATCCAAGCGTCGAGCGCTGCCGCCATCGCCGCTGCGCTCGTGAAGCGCCGCTCGCGATCCGCAGCCATCCCTGTCTGAATGAGTTGCGCCAGCTCGGGGTCGAGGCCCGGGCACAGGTCGCGGATGGGCGGAGCTCGGCCGGCCAAGATGCGGGCCAGTGCGTCCTCGATGGCGAGCCCCGAGAAGGGGTTCCTCCCGGCCAGCGCCGCGTACAGCGATAGGGAGAGCGAGTACACGTCGGTTCGGGGGTCCAGCTCGGAGCCTGTGGACTGCTCGGGTGACATGTACGAGATGGTGCCGATCGGGACGCCGGTTCGCGTCAGGTTCTTGGCCGTCGCGATCTTCGCGATGCCGAAGTCGAGCACCTTGGCGATCTCGCCGAGCGTCGGCGTCTGCGTGAGGAAGATGTTCGCCGGCTTCACGTCGCGGTGGAGGATTCCGCTCCGATGTGCGGCGTCGAGGGCGGACAGCACATGAATCCCAATCCGAGCCACGCGGGTCGGGGCAAGGCCTTGCTCGGCCCGGATGGTTGCCGCGAGCGTCTGGCCCGCCAAGAGCTCCATGACCAGGAATGGCGGCTGCTGCGCTGGCGCTTGGAACTCGAAGACCTGGACGATGTGCGGGCTGCCGAGCGCGGCTGCGGCCTGGGCCTCGCGCTGGAAACGGTCCAGCGTCACGGGATCGAGGACACCTGCGTCGTCGCTGTGCAAGAGCTTGAGCGCGACGCTGCGGCGAAGATCTTCTTGCCACGCCTCGTAGACGGCGCCCATCCCGCCGCGCCCGATGAGCCGCCGGATGCGATACCGCCCGCCGACGAGCGTTCCCTCGGGCAGCGCTTGCACTGGAGCCGACGATACCAAATGCTCGGCTGCCTCTGAACACCCAGTGCCACCGAGGCTCAGCGCACGGGGGCCCAGCCATTGCACGTGTGACCCACGACGCCGACGTAGGGTCCGCGGACCGCGCTCTCGGCAGCGAGCATGCGCGATCTGAGGTTCTCTGCGCTGGGGCTCGTCACGTCCACCACGAGACCAGGAGCGTTCCCCGCCGATCTGACCACGGTAACGGCGACGTCCTTCGTCTCGAGCATCAGCGCCGCAGGAAGCGGCCACGGCACAAACGGCGCAAGGAGTCCGCTTGGCTCCCGGCGAGCGTGCGGTATGATCCTTGCGCATGAGTCGTGCAGCACCCGACGATCTGTCCGGCGCCGGGCTTTCGCCGGCGGAGCGCGCGTGGCTCGAAGCGGACGAGGCGCTCTGGCAGCGGGCACACCGAATCGTTCGCGACAATCCCACTCTCGACGCCGGGGACGTCTACCACACGCTCCGGAACTTCCAGCGCTCGCCATCTGAGCGCCTACGACGCGGCCTCCGTGATGGACGCACTCGCACTCGCCCCGTCTGAGCGCGCCTTCCTCGAGGCACTGAACCGCCTGGGCGTGCGTTACCTCGTGGTCGGAATGTCAGCGGCGCTACTGCAGGGCGCGCGTGGTGTGACTGAGGATGTAGACCTGTGGTTCGAACGGACGGACGACCCGCGGATCGGTCAGGCTGCACGCGCAGCGGGTGGCTTCTGGATCTCGGGGAGCTTCGGCATGCGTCCGCCGGGGCTCGGCGGCGCCGGGCTCGACGATCGATTCGACGTCGTACTCACGGCGAGCGGCCTTCGTGATTTCGCCACCGAGTACCAGCGAGTGCGCGAGGTCGTAGCGGACGGCCTCAGACTTCCGCTCTTGCCTCTCGATCGCATCCTCGTCAGCAAGCGCGCTGCGAATCGTCCGAAGGATCAGGCACAGTTGCCTGCACTCGAGGCGGCCCTCGCGGTGGAACGCGACCAGGACCGGGAACGCTGAAGGGAGAGGGTGTGACCAAAGCAGTCGCTGGCGCGCGACGAATCAGGCGCGCCCTGGCGAAGCTGGCTCGCACCGCATGCGCGCGTGTATCCTGCCCGCATGCTGCGCGCCTCACTCTGCTTCGCGTTCCTCGCCCTCGTGCCCGTGGCTTGCGGCTCCGACGACGGGGGCGGCGGTAGCGGCGGCAGCTCTTCCGGTGGCAGCAGCACGGGCGGCGCCTCCACGGGCGGGAGCTCTTCCGGAGGTGGAGGCGCTAGCGGCGGTGGCGGCGTGCCGTCCGGCGGCGGTGGAGGTGCGAGCGGCAGCGGCGGCGCCGGCGCGAGCGGCGGCGGCGGCAGCAGCGGCGGCGGCGGCAGCAGCGGCGGAACCGGCGGCAGCGGCGGCGCCAGCCTCGCGTGCCCGGCGCTACCCGCCGCGACGGGAACGATCGTGAATGCCAAGCCCTCGGACGCGGGGACCCTCCACTCCATCGTGATGGGCGCGGCAGCGGGGTCCACCATTCTGCTAGCGGACGGGACGTACAGCATCGCCTCGACGCTTCAGCTCGCGAAGGCCGGCGTGTCGCTGCGCTCGGCGTCGAACGACGCCAGCAAGGTGATCATCGACGGCAAGTACGCCGTGAACGAGCTCGTGGCCGTGAGCGCGAGCAACGTGACCATCGCGCACGTCACGCTGACCCATGCCGTGGACCACGCCGTCCACGCCTACCCGCCCGGCGCGAACCAGGACGTGAAGAACCTGGTCGTGTACGGCGTGAAGCTCGTCGACAACGGTGAGCAGTTCATCAAGGTGAACCCCATCGGCTCGACGCCGGGCTACGTCGACGAGGGTCGGGTCGAGTGCTCGGATTTCGTGATGACCGCTGCGGGCCGCCCCAAGGTCGAGAGCTGCTGCGGCGGCTGCTACACCGGCGGCATCGACGTGCACGCCGCGTGGAAGTGGGTGGTGCGCAACAACCGCTTCGAGGGCATCTACTGCGACAACGGCGGCCTGGCCGAGCACGCCATCCACTTCTGGAAGGGCGCGCGCGACACGCTGGTCGAGAACAACACCATCATCGACTGCGCACGCGGCATTGGCTTCGGGCTCGGCGGCGGCACGGGCGACCGCGTCTACCCGGACAACCCCTACGGCGGCGCGAAGCTCGCCCACTACGACGGCATCATCCGCAACAACGTGATCTGGGCGAACCACGCCTTCTACGACACCGGCATCGAGCTCGACATCGCCAAGCAGCCCCTGGTCTTCCACAACACCGTGCTCCACGGCAGCGGCGCGACGAAGTTCTTCAGCTCCATCGACTACCGCTTCGCCGAGACCTTCGCCGTCATCCAGAACAACCTGACCCACAAGATCACCCAGCGCGACGGGGCGCAGGGCACGGTCGACCACAACCTGCAGAGCACGCCGCTCGCCTACCTCGTCGCCGCCGGCACCAACTTCCACCTGGCGAGCGGCGCGGCGAACGCCATCGACAAGGGCGTCAGCGTGCCGCAGGCGGGCGTCGACATGGACGGTCAGACGCACGACCAGGGCGCGCCGGACCTCGGCGCGGACGAGTCGAAGCCCTGATTCAGGCGCAGTCGGCGAACACGCCCGCGAGCTCGGCGACGGACGAGACGCCGAGCTTCCTCATGCCGCTCCGCACGCGGCGCGAGGCCGTGGGCTCGCTCACGCCGAGGGCTGCGGCGATGCACGCGAGGGACGCGCCCTCGGCGCGCAGCTCGAGCGCTCGGCGCTCGCTCGGCTCGAGGCGCTCGCTGCTCGGCCGCGCGATGGCCCAGCGTCGCTCACCCGCGTCTACGCGCTCGACCAGCGTCCACGCGCCGCTCAGTAGCTCGCGGATCGCAGGGTTGGGCTGACCGCCCCTCGCCGTGAGCGTCTTCGCGAGCTCCCCGCGCGAGCGCACGCCGAGCTTGGCGTAGGCGCTCGACAGCTGGTTCGCGACGGTGCGCGTGGAGGTCCCGCGCGCGCGGGCGATGGCGACGTTGCTCTGACCCGCCAGCGCGGCGCTGACCACGGCGCGCTCGGCGGCGGTGAGCAACGAGAGGGGGATGGCGGGCACGGGCAGGCGGACCAGCAGGTGGCGGGCTCCTGCGAGCTCGACGTGAAGGCTCATGTGGTTCAACCACTTGCAGGCTTCGTGCCGCAGAACGTGGCCAGGATTTGCCCTGGTTTCCGCAAAGTGGCTCAACCAGTTCGCGGCTCGCCGCTTCGCAGTGCGAAGCGGCCTTCACTCGAACGCTTGGCGGCGGCCCCGGTACAGGATGACCAGGAACAGGGGGCCGCCGATCAGCGCGGTCACCGCTCCGACGGGCGGCTCCGTCTCCAGCCAGCGGAACAGCGCGCGGGTCGCCAGGTCCGACGCGGTGAGCGCGATGGCGCCGAGCAGGAGCGACGCTGGCACCACGACCCGGTGGTCGGGGCCGAACAAGCGCCGGATGGCGTGGGGCACGACCAGGCCCACGAAGCCGATCAGCCCGGTCAAGCTGACGACGGCTCCCGCGATGGCGGACGCCGCGAAGAACACGCGCCGCTCGAGGCGCGGGACGTCCACCCCGAGGTGTGCTGCGGGCTCACGCCCCAGCGCCAGCAGGTTCAAGCGACCCGTGTCGAGCACCAGCGCGCCCACACCGAGCGTCACCCAAGCCGCACAGGCGACCAGCTGAGGTGTGGACGGGACGTCGAGGAAGCCCATCAGCCAGAACAGCAGCTCCTGCGCCTTCGCGGCGGAGACCAGCGTCTTCACGAAGGTGATCACGCTCGCAGCGATCGCGTTGACGATCACCCCTGCGAGCACGATGGTGGTTCCGCTCACCTCGCCCCCCGCGCGCGCGATGGCGTAGACCAGGAACGTGGCCAGGAGGCCGCCGACCAGCGCCGCCGCCGGGACCACCGCCGCGCCGATCACCGAGAACGCGCTCGTGCCCGCGACGATGGCCAGAGTCGCGCCCGCTGCCGCGCCCCCCGAGACGCCGAGCACGTAGGGGTCCGCCAGCGGGTTGCGCAAGAGGGCCTGGAAGGCCACGCCCACCACCGAGAGCGCGCCGCCCGCGAGGCAAGCCAGCGCCACGCGCGGCAGGCGCGCCGAGAACAAGATGGTGGAGTCGAGGCTCTCCGGCTCGCGCAGCGCGCGGCCAAGGTCGATGGGCTCGGCGCCGAAGCGCACCGCGACCAGCACCGTCAAGCCGAGGACGACGACCAGCGAGGCGAAGGCGACGGCGTGGCGGGACATCGCCTACTGGGCGGCGCGCACCCGCTGGCCTTCGCTCTTGGTGTTGCGCTCGTGCAGGATACGCAGCCCTTCGAGCGTGAGGTGGTCGTCGACCCCCTCGACCGTCTGGCAGTGCTTGACGATGAGCGTGGCCAGCCCACCCGTGGCGAGGACGCGGCAGGGGAAGCCGAGCTCGGTCTGGAGCTTCTTGACCAAGCCATCGACCAGCGAGGCGTAGCCGTGGACGATGCCGGACTGGAGCGCGTGCGTGGTGTTCTGACCGACCACCTGCGGCGGCTCCGCGATCTCGATGCGCGAGAGCTTCGCGGCCTTGCCGAGCAGCGCGTCCAGGCTGACGCGCACGCCGGGCACGATGACGCCGCCCAGGTACTCGGCCTTGGGTGACACGCAGTCGAAGGTCGTCGCGGTGCCGAAGTCGACGATGATGGCCCCGCTCTTGAAGCGCTCGAACGCGGCGACGGCGTTGACGATGCGGTCGGCGCCCACGTCGCGGGGGTGATCGTAGACCACGCTGATGCCGGTCTTGGTACCGGGCCCGACCACCAGCGGTACCCGCGCCACGGCGTGGCGGATGGCCTCCGACATCACGTCCGTGAGCGGCGGCACCACGCTGGCGATGATGGACGCCTCGACCCGACGGTGATCGGGGGCACGCAGCGCGAGCAGCTGCTGGAGCAGCACGCCGTACTCGTCCGCCGTCCGAGTGTGCACCGTGGCGATGCGGAAGGTCTGAACCAGCTCGGTCCCGGCGAACAAGCCGAACACGATGTTGGTGTTCCCGATGTCGACGGCGAGCAGCACGCGGCGCGGAGGTTACTCCACCCGCACCTTCCGCACCACGTTCCCCTGCGCGATCTTCTCCCAGCCCGGCTCTGCGCGTCCGATCAGCGCGTAGTCGCCGTCGAGGTGCGGGAAGGAGGCGAGCGTGACGAAGAACTGGCTCGAGCCAGTGTCTCGCCCAGCCAGCGCGACGCCCACGCTGCCGGTGTCGAAGCCGAGCGGGCTGGTCTCGCAGGCGAGGGGCTCCTTGCCGGCGCCGCCGTAGCCGTCGCCGCCCGGGTCGCCGAGCTGCACGACGAAGCCGGGCACCACACGATGCACGATCACCTTCTCGAAGAAGCCTGCCTTCGCGAGATCGGCGAGGCGCGTGACCGTGATCGGCGCGAGCTTCGGGTCGAGGCGCAGCGCGACCTCGCCGGCGTCGGTCTCGAGCACCAGACGCAGCGGCGCGCTCGCCAGGTGGTCGAGCTCGGGCGGCGTCGCGGCGGGGGACTCCGCCTTGCACACGCGCTTCTGCTCGCCCATCACGCGCAGCGCCTTCTCGGCGTGCTGGCGCAACGTCGGGTTGGGGCTCTTGCAGAATGCGTCGAGCTTGGGCTTGAAGCTCAGCACCTGGAGCGCGCCGGCGGCGTCGGTGAGCGCGGCCCAGGTTTCGACGGAGTCCGGCGGGCGCTGCAGCGTGAACGCCGTGGTCAACGCGTCGACCAGCGCGGGGTGCGGCTTCACCGCTGTCGGCTCCTTCGGTGCGCCGGCGTCGGCGCCGTCGACGTCGGCGGGTTTTTCCCGCTTCTCCGCCGCCCGATCGGGGTACGACGCGATGACCTGCGCTGCCGCCGACACCGTGCCGGCGTCTGGGGCCCGCAGTGACTTGGCGAGGAGCAGCGCGGGGGCCTCGACCTCCGGGTGCGCGCCCATCATGTCGAGCGCGGCCTGGCGCACCAGGCCTGACTTCCCCTCGGCCAGGGCGCGCCAGCGTTGGCCCCGGGCGCCGGTCAGCTTGCCGCGCTCGAGCACCTTCAGCACCGCGAGCTGCCCGAGCGTCCCCTCCGGATCCGGGTCGCAGGCCACGAGCTTCGCGTTCCCGAAGGCGTCGCCGGCGAGCAGCGCGGCGGCTCGACAGCGCAGGCCGACGACGCGCCGCGCGAGCGACGCGTCGTCCTGGGGAGGCGCCAAGCTCGCGAGCTGCTCCAGCGCCGGCTTCGCGTCGCGCACCGGGACCTCGAGCGACTCGAGGACCACCGACAGCGGCGCCATGCCCGGGCCCGAGAGCGAGCTCAGCGCGTCCGGTTTCGGCACCAGCGCGCCGAGCGCCTTCTGCAGCGCGGCCTGACCCGGCGCGCCGAGCCGCGCCAGCTCGCGAGCTGCGTCCGAGCGCTCCGCGACCGAGAACGCCGCGTCCGAGAGCGTCTTCGCCAGCGGCTCGACCGCCTTGTCGCCGGCGCGACCGAGCGCGCGGATGGCGTACGAGCGCCGCGCGCCCGCCGGACCGGCGAGGGCCTCGCTCGCGACCTCGAGCAGGCGCTCGCGCGCCGCATCACCGCCCGCGGCGATGCGTGTGAACGCGAGCAGCGCGCTCGCCAGCGGCTTGTCGGGGCGGCTCGCCGCGTCCAGGAGCGCCACGACCGAGGCGTCGTCCAGCCGCTTGCGTCGCGAGGCCAAGCGCCCGAGCGCGAGCGCGGCGACGTCGGCCTTGTCCTCGACCTCGAGCCAAGCTCGCAACGTCGCCTCCGCCTCGGAGGTGGCGCAGCGCGACAGGGCGTCGGCGACGGCGGCGTTTGGGTCGACGGGCGACTCGGTCTGCTTCGGGGTCGCGGCCAGGGATGCCGCTCGCGACACCAGCGCGCGCACCGTCGCTTCCTCGCTGCCCTTGCAGGTGAAGCCCAGACCGTACGCAGCCCATGCGACGACCTCACGATCCTCGTCGGCGAGCGCCTTCGCGAGCAGCGGCGCAGCGGCGGCGTCGGCGATGCGGGAGAGCGCCCGGACCGCGAGCCTCCGGAGCTCGAGATCGCGGCTGGTGAGATCGTCCTCGCCGATCTCGCTGGTCATGCGCCGGTGCTCGGCGCTGAGGAGCCTCTTGGCGGCATCGCGGTTCTGCGCGGGAGCCGGAGCGCTGCTCGCGCTCGGCGCGGCGTCGGCCGGAGCAGGCGGAGGCTTCTTGCAGCCGTGCGCGGCCGCTGCCGCTACCACGATGAGCGCGAGACGCCTCACGGGTGAAAGGCTCCCCAGGTGGCGACTCGGTCGACCCAGCCGCTGAGCCGCTCGCGTCCGGCGCGCAACACGCGCTCGGAGACGGGCGCGCGGGGGGTCTCGGCCGGGACTGCGCGCGCGCTGACCCCCGCGACCGCGAAGGCGTCGAGCGCTCGGCGCATGTGCCAGTCACAGGTGACCACGCCCACCACCTGCGCGCCCAGGCGTCGGGCGATCACTGCGCTGTAGCGGGCGTTCTCGCAGGTCGAAAGGCTGAGCAGCTCGAGCACGATGGCCGCCTCGGGGACGCCGCGCGCGAGCAGCGCCTCGCCCATCACCTCGGCCTCCGAGCGTGCGCCCCAGCGCCGGCCGCCGCTCACGATCACGCGGTCCGACGAGCCTGCCTCGAACGCGCGGAGCGCCGTGTCGACGCGGCGCTCTGCGACTCGAGTGAGGCCCCCGCCGGGGTCGACCCGACAGCCGAGCAGCACCAACGCTCCGAACACGGGTCGCACCTTACCGCGAGGGCTCGCGCCGGGGTAGCATCGGTCTTCGCCCATGCGACGGCGCGCGCTTCTCGCTCTCCTGCTCGGCTCTGCCGCCGCGCTCGCGCTGTCGATGCGCTCCGGCGAGCCCGCTTCGCGCGCGCCGGAGCTCGTCTCGGCGGGCGCGAGCGCGAGCAACGGCGGCGTGCCCGCACCCAGCCCTCCCGATCCCTTCGAGGAGCCAGCGGCGTGCACGGCCCGCCCGCTGAAGCTCCCCGCTGGAGGTCCGGCGCGGGTGGGGTGCGCCGAGGCGAGGCGCGTCGTGGCGCAGGTCCGCGCGAAGCTGGCGGTGCCCGGAGCGTCTCCGTCGCCGCACGATCTCGCGCGGCAGGTCGCTGGCTGGCTCGACCCACACGGGCTCTGGTCGGCGGCGCCCGACGCGCCGGTCCGAGCCGTGTTGAACGAGCGTGCCGCGCGCCTGCTCGCCGAGCTGGAGGCCGAGCCCCGCGCGGAGTCGCGCTGCGAGGCCGCGGAGGAGATCGGGCGGGTGATGCGCGACTGGGTGGTGGAGATCCGTCGCGAGCTGCTCTCTGCGCGCAAAAAGGCTCCGAAGCTCGGTCCCGAGCGCACGCTCACCCTCTCGCTGCAGAGCGTCTTCCAAGACGACCCGGTCACGCGCCCGGCCCGTGCGCTGGCCCGCGACCTGGGCTCACGCCTCGGGAGCTTCGAGGCCGAGTATGGGGACGATGCCCGCAGCGTCTCCGGCGCGATGGATCGGCTGGCGCCCGAGCAGTCGTCGGAGGACTGGTCGCGCGCCGTGCTGGCGGCAGCGCTGCGCGCCTACGTGCCCGCGGTCGACCCGCACGGGGAGTGGGCACCGCTCGACGAGGAGTGGTCGCTGTACGCCGCGGACCCCGCCCTCGACGCCGAGCCGCGGCTCTGGGGGCGCATGGAGCGGACGGCGCTCGGCGTCCGCATCCTCGACGACGCCTCGCCACCGCTCGCGGACGGTGATCTCGTGCTGGCGGTGGGCGGTGTGGCGACGGCCGGCCTCAGCGTCGAGCAGGCCGACCAGCTGGCGCACATGGAGTCCGTCGGTGGCGAGACGGCGCGCGACGTGGTCGTACTACGCAAGGGCGAGCCGAGGCCACGCACGCTGAGCATCGACCTGGAGCGCGAGCCCGCGGGCTCGGAGGCTGGCCTGGGCATTCGTCGCACCAGCTTCGGCGCCGCGGAGGTGGTGGTGGTCAGCGTGCCCGACGTTCCGGACGAGCTCGGCGAGGACCTGGAGCGGGTCGTCGCCGAGCTCGGTGAGCCGCTGCCGGCTGGCATCTTGCTCGACCTGCGCGGCAATGGCGGAGGCTCCATCGACGGCGCGACACGCGCGCTCGGCGTCTTCTTGCCGGGTGCGCCGGTCTTTCCGCTCAAGCGTCGCGACGGCGCCATCGAGCTCACGCACGCCACCACCCCCGCGGAAGGGCACGTCTGGCGCGGACCCGTGGCCGCGCTGGTCGACGGCTACACCGCGAGCGCCGCCGAGATGATCGCGGGTGCGTTGCTCGCGTACGAGCGCGGTCCCGTGATCGGCGCGCGCACGTTCGGCAAGGGGTGCGTGCAGGAGTACTTCGATGACCTCGCGGGCGTCGGCGTGCTCAGGCTCACCACGATGCTGTTCTCACTCCCTGACGGCGCGCCGCTGCAGGGCGTGGGCATCCTGCCGTCCTTGCCCATCGAGCTGCCGCCCGTAGCTGAGCGGGAGCGCTCGCTCGCCCACAGCCTGCGGCCCTGGCGAGGCCCCGACGTCCGCGCCCCGGCGGCAATGGGCGGGCCCGACTGGCCGCCGCACCGAGGAAGGATCGGGGTCGCCGACGACCCCGGCCTGCGCGCTGCCCTCGGGCGGCTCGGGGCGGTTCCGCGCCGATCTGCCGCCGCGCGCGGCGCCCGCCCGCCGCGCCGCGGGGGTCAAGACTGACCCACGAGGCTGGCTTTGCCTCCCGGAGCCTGCTACACGCCTCTCGCATCGGGGCGCGCCACCGCCGCCCGACGATCGAGGAGCCTCGCACTGGCCGCAGATGACCGTCCCGCTCGGCACGCGGAAGAGAAGAAGAACCGCCGTGTCCCCGCCGAGTCCGCGCCGCCCAGCCTGACGCGACGCAGCGAGAAGTCCCCTCCCCGAGACGGCGCGCGGGTGTCCGGGGCAGGCCTCGAGCCGAGCGAGCCGGACGTCAGCGAAGGCCCGGCGCGACACCCCGTGGACCTGACCGACGGCCTGGACCCGGACGCGGTCAAGGTCGTGCGCCGACTGACCCGCCACGGCTACGACGCCTACGTGGTCGGCGGCGGCGTGCGCGACCTGTTGCTCGAGCGGAACCCCAAGGATTTCGACATCGCCACGAGCGCGCGGCCCGACGACGTGCGCACGCTGTTCCGGAACTCCCGCATCATCGGCCGCCGCTTCAAGCTGGTGCACGTGCTCTTCTCGCAGGGCAAGGTCATCGAGACGGCGACCTTCAGGCGCGCGCCGGACACCAGCGAGCGCGAGGGCGACGACCTGCTGATCCGCAACGACAACGTCTTCGGGGATGCCCACGAGGACGCCGCGCGGCGCGACTTCACCATCAACGCGCTGTTCTACGACGTCGAGAACAAGGAGGTCATCGACTGGGTCGGCGGCATGCCGCACATCCAGAACCGGATCGTGCACACCATCGGCGACCCGGTGGTCCGGTTCCAAGAGGACCCTGTCCGCATCCTCCGCGCGATCAAGTTCAGCGCGCGTCTGGATCTCGGCATCACGCCCGACGTGTACGACGCCATCGTGCAGTGCCGAGGCTCGCTCGCCATGGCAGCTCGGCCGAGGCTGTTCGAAGAGCTGTTGCGTCTGTTGCGCGAGGGCGCGGCGCATCGCTCGTTCTGGCTCGCCTGGGAGACCGGCGTGCTCGACGTGCTCCTGCCCGAGCTGTCCGCGTACCTCTCCGACGCCGAGGAGGAAGACGGCGTGGTGTGGCGCGTCCTGCGCGAGCTCGACCGGCGCACGCGCGAGCGCGGCGAGCCCTTCGATGACGTGGTGCTCTGGACGCTGCTGTTGCTCGAGCCGCTGCGCGAGGTCACGGACGGGGAGAAGGACCGGGTCGAGGCGGCCTACGAGTTCCTCGAGCCCTTGGTGGACCGGCTCAACGTCCCGCGCCGTATCGCGGACGCGGTGCGACGCATCGTCGCGATCTACCCGCGGCTGGAGGCCGGGCGCATCGGCCGCTTCGGCAAGACCCCACTGTTCGCCCTGGCGAACGAGGTGTTCGAGATCCATCGCGGAGCCAAGGGGCACCGCGTGCGCGAGACGCTGGACGGCCCTCGCGCCGACTCTAGCGAGCTCGCCGGGCCCAAGCGCCGGCGCCGCCGGCGCCGCCGGACCTGATCGAGAGTGAGACTCAGTTGACGTTCATCTCGACCCGGACGAGCTTCTTGCCGATGAACAAGTAGTCGCCGTGGGCGAGGGGCTTCTCGCTCTTGATGCGGATGTACGTGCCGTTGCGGCTGCCGTGGTCGGTGAGCACGAACTTGCCGTCCTTCTCCTCGACGGTGCAGTGCTTCGCCGACATGAACACGTCGCCGGGGAAATTCAGGTCGCCGTCCTCGCGGCCGATGTCCAGGCTGCTGCCCCGCGCGCAGACGGTCATGCCGGTGGAACCGCCTTCGAGCAGCTGGTTGACGCGGAACGCGCTCGGGTACTTCGGCGACGAATAGAAGAACGTGCCCTCTGCGTCGTTGCCGTCCGACGCCTTCGGGGTGGGGTCGAGGCGGAAGAGTTGCTCACCCGCCAGGAACGAGTCACCAGGGGAGATCTCGACGCTGCCGCGGATGCGGAAGAACACGCCGTTGGTCGAGCCCTCGTCGCGTACCACCAGGCTGCCGCCGCGGTAGAAGAAGTTCGCGTGCTTGGGTGACACGTAGCGGTCGTCAGAGAAGTCGAGGTCCTGCCCGTGGCCCGCGAGGTGCTGCTCTGCCTTGAGGTGATACGAGAGACCTTCCTGCTCGCCGCCGTGCTTGTCCTGTCCGCGGATGACGACGATGCGGGCCTTCTCCGGGTCCTGCATGTCGCTGAAGTAATTGGCCTGCAGGTGCAGGATGTGATCGGGAACCGGAGTCCCACACCGCCCGCAGAACTTGTGCCCACTCGGCACCGGGCTCATGCACGACTCGCAGACGTAGTTCCTTGCTTGGTCCATCCGTTCCTCCTGCGACGCCCCGGCGGGGACGTGGCCGACGTCCACCGAGACTCGATCAATTTCCTCGTTCTGTGAACGAGCTTCTGGCACCACGTAGGCGATGGTTTGCTCGTCCTCGAACACCGGCTTGGGCGGGGCGATGGACGGGGCCACCAGCGGGGCCACGGACTTCCGCGGGAAAAGCAGCAGTTCCTGGCCACAGCTCGGGCAGGCGGCGATGCCCAGCGGGCTATAGCCGTCGCAGTGTCCGCAGACGACGCCGAGCTCTAGCGCGGGCTCACCCATCTCGTCGTGCCGCACAAGCTAGAGAACCCCGACCTCGAAGGCTAGTGGATCACGGTGAAACGCGGGGTCTGGTCCATGAAGCCGTCCTTGCTCACCAGCCGGAAGAACACGGTTTCCGTGCAGGTGGAGCGGTCCACCAGGCCGAAATCTCGGGAATCATACGGCAATAGCCGGTTGTCGCTGACCAGGAAGACCTTGCCGGCCCCCACGGTCTGGTCCACCGGAGATGCCTGGACACCGTGCCCCGCGGTCCCACCGCGCATGTGCGAGACGCCGGCCACGGCCTCGATGTCGCAGGTCTGCTCGAGCTCGGCGCCCGTCCCCGGGTGGTTGACCTTGAACGTCCTGGGGTTGCAGGCGTGCTCGGTCTCGGCCGCCCGCCCGTTGACCAGGACCTGGGAGCCCTCGACGCGCACCTTGTCGCCTTCGTCACCGAAGATTCGACCGATCACCATTCGCTCCGGCGCAGTCGGCTCGGGGCAGAGGACCAGGTCGCCGAACTTCGGCGGGGTCACTCGCCACAAGAGGATGAGATCCCCGCCTCGCAGGCTGGGGGCGATGGCGGCTTCGAGGTAGGGGTCCCCTTCAGGAATGCGCCACCAGCGGATGGCGAACGCGCGCGCGAGCCCCACCAGGACGCCGATCACGACGGCGGTCCAGAGCAGAAACTTGAGGAGCTTCTGCATGAGGGCTCAATGGTAGCCGATGCCCCGGCGGACGGCACATTTGGAGCGACTCACCGTCCAAGAATCGGCGGCTCCGTCCCTCCGCCGCCTCGAGCTCGCTTCGCTCGCTGAAGAGCTGTCCAACCCTGGACAGCTCTTCAGCGCGCCGGGCAGCCACCGATGGGCGGGAGCTCGGACGCGCTCTGGCCCTCGGCGATGGCCTTTGCCGAGGCGAAGACCGCACGCCAGCGATCGAGGCGGGTGAACTCCGCGCGACCGCGGGTGGCTTCGCTGCCATCCATCACCGCTTGGGAAATCACGCCCACGACCTCGCCGCTACGCTGACTCATCACCGGACCCCCCGAGTCTCCGGGGCAGATCCCGGCGTCGAGACGGAAGCGGGACTCGAGGATCCTATCGATCTTGCCGCCCGGTCGCTGGTGCCGAGAGATGGCGTGGGTCGACAGCGCGCAACGCCCGAACCCCACCGGGTTCACCTCTTCGCCAAGGCTGGGGCCGTCGTCGAGCCGCGGCTTCGCGGTGGCCACGCCGATGAGCTTGCGCTCGAGCACGAGGATGGCGATGTCGCCTTCACCGGCGGCGTGACCACACGGAGGGGTCACCACCGCGCGCACGCCGACGTCGCCCCAGGGGAGGTCGTCGCCGCCCAGCTCGACGCGGATGTCCCGCGCGCGTGCGTTCGTCTCGGTGAAGTCGCCGTACTTGTCTCGCTGCGCCACGCAATGGTGCGCGGTCAGCACTTGGTCCTCGTCGATCAGCGTGCCCGAGCAGCTGGTGCTGGCGACCACCACGCGTACGACGTAGTCATCCTCACGGGCGAGAGCGAACGGCAGCTCGGGAGCGTGCGCGCGACCGTCGCCGGGCCTGGCCGCGGGTGCCGGCGGCGGATCGCCCTTCACGCGGAACGAGCGCATGTTGGCGCAGCCGCTGGTGCCGGCGAGGGCCAGAAGAGCGGCGACGACGGCGATGCTCTTCATCGCAGGTCCAGCGCTGCTTCCCGCATCGAGATGCGATACGCGAGCGCGGTGCGCCGCGGGTCTTGTCGGGGGTCTTCCACGCCGTGACGCGCGAGCTCCGACAGTAGACGCTCACGGCGTTGCGCACGCCCGACGAGCACCGGTGAGCATTCGCGCTCCGAGCACGCGTCCAGCATGCGACGTTGCGCCTCGAGGGCCGCATGGGTGAAGCCGAGCTGCCAAAGCGTGCGGGCCCGGGCGTCCGCCACGCCCGGGAGCTCGCGGACCCGGGCCGGGGCGCGCTCGAGCGCCGCCTGGGACGCGCCCGGTGCGCCGCCGTCCAAGTAGGCGTTCGCCAGGCGGGTCAGCGCGTCCGCGTCCGCGGGGTGGGTGCTGACCCTGGCCTCGAGCGCCGGGACTTCGGGCCCGAGGCTCCGACCCACGCGCACCGGGGCCTCGGACGCCGAGGAAGACACGGCCGCCCACAACCCCGCGAGGCCGGCCAGCGTGAGCGCGGTCCACAGTGTTTGCTTCATCGACCCTGAACCAGCTCCCGACAACGAGGTCGTCAGAAAGTTCCCGCTCGGGTTGTGACCCACGGGACATTCTACGCCTTGGGTCGAAGAAAGCGTTCCGGCGTCCTCAGATCCCGTGAACGAGGTCGTCCTTGTGGACGACCTCGAGGTCATCCGACCCCGCGACGAGCGCGAGCTCTGCGCCCTTCTTCCCCGCTGCGCGAGCCACATCCGCGGCACCGAGCCGGGTCAGACCTCGGCCTACCTCGGAGCCTTCCGCGTCGACGAGCCGCACCGCGTCACCGGGGTGGAAGTCACCGCGTACACCCACGACCCCGACGGGCAGCAAGCTGCTCTTGCCCCCGCGGACCGCGCGCACTGCTCCCGCGTCCAGGATCAGCGTGCCCTTCGGCCGGAGCGTGTAGGCGATCCAGTGCTTGCGCGCCTTCAGCGCCTCGCCCAGCCGGGGAAAGACCGTCCCCACGTCCTTGCCCTGCACGATCTCGGTCAGGACGCGCGGGTGTCGCGCCGGCGCGATGACCACCGCCGCGCCCGAGCGGCGCGCCTTCTCCGCGGCGTCGAGCTTGCTGGCCATGCCGCCGCTGCCGACCTTCTCCCCTGCGCTCACGACGCTGCCCACGAGCGCCTTCTCCGTCATCACCGAGATGCGTCGCCCGCTCGGGTCGAGCACGCCTTCCACGTCGGTGAGGAGCACGAGCAGATCCGCTCCGACCAGCGGTACCACCATGGACGCGAGCTGGTCGTTGTCGCCGAAGCGGATCTCGTCGGTGGCGACGGTGTCGTTCTCGTTGACGATGGGAATGGCGCCGGCGTCGAGCAGCGCGGCAAGGGCCTCGCGCGCGTTGTTGAGGCGTTCGCGATCGGCGAGATCCGCGTGGGTCAGGAGAACCTGTGCGACCGTCATGTCCAGGGCACCGAAGGCCTCGTCGTAGCGTCGCATCAGCACGCTCTGGCCGGCGGCGGCCGCGGCCTGGAGCCTCGCCATCTCGCGCGGGCGCGTGCGATAACCGAGGCGCGAGCAACCGATGGCGATGGCGCCGCTCGACACCAGGACGACCGCGCGCCCGGCGCGGCAGAGCGCAGCGGTCTCCTCCGCGAGCGAGCGCTGGGCGTCGCCGTCCTGGGCCAGCGAGCGCGAGCCGATCTTCACGACCACGCGCCTCGCGCGGGTGAGGGCGGCGCGTTCCTTGTTCATGGGCCGCGTACGATGGAGCGGGCGCCCCGGCAGCGTCAAGTCAGCGGTACGAGCTCGACGATCGGTGCCTGCACGGCCAGCGCCGCGTCCAGGATGGCAGCGGTGCTCCCTGCCTCGGGCACCCCGACCACGAAGCGCGCGCCCTCGCCGAGCTCGCTCGAACGCGCCAGCGCGACCGAGAGGCCTGCGGCCTCGAGCTGCTCCGACAGCGCGCGGGCGTGGCGCGTGACCGCGACCAGGTAGCGAAGGCCCGGCGCGCTCAGGGTCGAGAGCGGGCCCTGCGCGACCAGGGCGCCAGCCTCCAGCACCACGACCTCGTCGGCCGCGGCGAAGAGGGCATGCTCCGGCCCCGCGCGCGGCGCCACGCGGGTGGACACGACCAGAGTGCGCCCCGCCGCGGCACGCTCGACGCTCGCGCACACCTGCAGCGTGCCGCGCTCGTCGAGATCGGAGACCGGGTCCTCGACGGCGAGGAGCTTGGGATCGTCGAGCATGGCCAGGGCCAACGCCACCCCACGCCGCTCGGCCATCGTCAGCGTACCGATGCGGCGCCCCCCGAGGTGCCCGAGGTCGAGGCTGGCGAGCACCGCCCTCACGGCATCGCGGGCGGCACGCGCGCCCGCTCCACCCAAGCGCGCGGCCTCGATCAGGTAGCGGTCCACGTCCCAGCTCTCGGGCAGCCGCAGCTCCCTGGCCGCGAGCCCGACCGCTCCCGACAGGGCCGCGCTCACCGCGTCGAGCCCGAGCACGCTCGCCCGGCCGGAGACCAGCGTGGCGCGCCCGGCGAGCAGCGCGAACAGCGCGCCGAAGTCGCCGACCAGCCCGACTCGCGCGCCGGTCGCGGCGAACGAGAGCCCTTCGAGCGCGGGCACCCCGTCTCGATCGATGCGCGCGTTCTCGAGCTCGAGCAGCGCGGTCACGGCTTCACCGGCAGCATCTCCATTCGCGCCAGGGGCTTGTCCGGCGAGTGCACCGCGAAGGGTGCCAGC
>Ga0233425_10006093_pt1 | contig 18284 bp, 15 predicted proteins | sample Watercolumn_Towu_2_FD_181712 | JGI IMG/M metagenome (GOLD analysis project Ga0233425, IMG submission 181712) | Freshwater microbial communities from Lake Towuti, South Sulawesi, Indonesia - Watercolumn_Towuti2014_140_MG | ecosystem: Environmental > Aquatic > Freshwater > Lake | place... | reverse complement strand
GCTTTCGGCATCGCTGCTGCCGGGTCGGCCGTCGCCCAGATGGACCCGATCAAGGATCGTCAGGCGTTGATGAAGACCCAAGGCGGCGCCATGGGGCAGCTCAACAAATTCGCCAAGGGCGAAGAGCCGTATGACGCGGCCAAGGCCGCGGCGGCGGCGGCGACGCTCGCCGGCACCGGCCCGAAGATCGCCGCGCTGTTCCCCGCCGGCACGCAGATGGGCGGCGGCAAGGGCGAGACCTGGGCCAAGGCGGACATTTGGTCCGACGGCGCCAAGTTCTCGGCGGCCATCAAGGCGTTCGAGGAACAGGCGGCCAAGCTCGTCGCGGTCGCGGCCACCGGCAAGGATCCGATGGCGGCCCAGTTGGCCGAAGTCGGCAAGACCTGCGGCGGCTGCCATACCCCGTTCCGTCAGCCGAAGTAGGATCGAGGTCCATTCCGACAGTTCCGGAATGAGATTGAGCAAGACCGGAAGCGCTGCCGCGATCGCGGCAGCGCTTTTCGTTTGGGCACCGGACGTCGCCGCGCAATCGCCCGACCTCGTGAAGCGGGGCGAGTATCTCTTCCGCGCCGGGATTTGCTATTCCTGCCACACCGACGAAAAGGGCGGCGGCAAGCCGCTGGCCGGCGGCCTGCCGTTGGTCTCGCCTTTCGGCACTTTCTATTCGCCCAACATCACGCCCGATCCCGAGACCGGGATCGGCCGTTGGAGCGACGCGGATTTCGCCCGCGCCATGCGCCAGGGCCTCCGCCCCGACGGCGCGCATTATTTCCCGGCCTTTCCCTACACGACTTACACGAAAATGAGCGACGCCGACATCGCCGCGCTCAAGGCCTACCTCTTCGCCCAGCCGCCGGTGCGCCAGCCCAACCGCGCCCACGACCTTCCGCCGCCCTTTTCGTGGCGTTTTTTGCAGTTCGGTTGGAAGCTCCTGTTCTTCACGCAGGGCGCCTTCAAGCCCGATCCGGCCAAGTCGGCGGAGATCAATCGCGGCGCCTATCTGGTCGAGGCGCTCGCCCATTGCGGCGAATGCCACACGCCGCGCAATCCGCTCGGCGGTCTCGACCGCAAGAAATGGTTGGCCGGCACGCCCGACGGCCCCGAGGGCGAACGCGCGCCCAACATCACGCCGGACAAGGAGACGGGCGTCGGCTCGTGGAGCGCGGGCGACCTGATCGAGGCGATGAAGACCGGCACCAAGCCCGACTACGACAACCTTCAGGGCACGATGTATTCGGCGATTTCCCACGGCCTCAAATATCTGAGCGAGGACGATCTCAAGGCCATTGCCGCCTATCTCAAGGACGTCCCGGCCGTCGCCAACAAGGTTCCGGCAAGAAAACCCAAGGGCTAGCGCCCCCGCGCCTTCTTGCGAAAGAGATCGTCGAGTTCCGCGTAGTCGGGCGGCGTCGCGTCGATCGCGCGGCCGGCGCGCAACACGACGCGGTCCGCCTGCGGGCGCGACAACAGCTCGTCGAAGCTCCGTCCCTTGAACAGCACCAGATCGGCCGGCGCGCCGACCTTGATCCGCCCGCGATCCGCGAGTCGCATCAGCTCCGCCGGCACCGCGGCGAAAGCGCGCGGCCAGTCGCCGAAGGGCCGATCGAGATGCGCGATGCGGCTCGCCTCGCGAAAGACCTCGAGCATGTCGAGATCGCCGTAGCCGTAGAAGGGATCGCGGGTGTTGTCGGAGGCGAAGGCGACCGGCAGGCCGGCGGCCTTGGCCTCGTGCACCAGCGTGACGCCCCGCCAGCGGGGCGTCCGCCCGGCCTTGCGGTCCATCAGGTAGAGATTGCACATCGGCAGCGAGACGATGGCGATGCCGGCATCCGCCGCGGCGGCGAGCGTCTTGGCGACGACGGCGTCGGACTGCGTCGCCAGGCTGCAACAATGGCCGGCGACGATCTTGCCCTTGAAGCGGCGCTTGACCGCCGCGCGGGCCAAGCGATAGAGCGCGGTCGAATTCGGATCGTCGGTCTCGTCGACATGCAGATCGAGATCGAGGCCGCGCTCGGCCGCCAAGGCGAGCGCGAGATCGATCGCCTGCTCGATCTCCTCGCCCCCGATCGGCGTCGGCCCGCGTCCCATGCGCAACACCAAGCCCAGATGGCCGCCTGCCGCCGCGATCAGATCGGCGAGCTTCGGCGCATAGGCCCGGGTGAAGACGGGCGACGGCAGAATGGAGGAGGCCTGCAGCTCGATCCTGCCGCGCCAGGCTTCGCGCATCCTGCGAAAGAGGCCCCAGGTCATGTCGGCGCGCTCGGGGTTCGATTCGATGTGGGTACGCACCGCGACGGTACCGTGGGCGTAGGCGGCGCGGAGCGCAAAGTCGAAGCGCCGTTCGACGTCGTCGATCGACCACGCCGCGTACTTGTCGGCGATCACCGCGGCGATGGCGCCGTCCCAACTGCCGTCCGGGTTGGGCTGCCGCGGCCAGATATGCCCTTTGTCGAGATGGGTGTGGATGTCGACGAAGCCCGGCAAGATCATGCCGCCGCCGAGCGAGGCCGCGCTTTCGGGCGCGGTGCCGCGCGGCGCGATCGCGGCGATCTTGCCGTCGACGATCCGTAGATCGGCACGCGCCAGGCCCTCTTCGTCGGCGCCCCGGGGCGGCGGGCCGGCGAGCGTGGCTTCGACCAAGCGCGCGTCGGCAAGCCAATAGTCTCGCGCCCTGGGCGGGGCGAAAAAGGGCGCGACCGGCATCAGCGCGTCTTGGCCCTGGTCTTGCGCTTGAAGGTCACGCGCTTGGCCTGATCGCGCGTGCCGAGCTCCTCGGCCAGGATGACCAAGGGCCTCGCCTTGATCAGCGCGAGCGTGACGCCGACGACGATCGCCGCGCCGGTCACCGGATGCTCGATCTCGGTCTCGAGCGCCATTTGAAGTCGCTGATGGCGGTTGATCCGGAAGGTCGCGGCATCGGCCTTGGACCGTCGCGCCGCCGCGACCAAGGCGCCGATGCGTTGGCGCGCCTTGGGATCTTCGGCCGTGTAGGGCACCGCCAGGATGTCGCCGACGAGCGAAACCATCGCGCGGCCCTGCCGATCCTCGATCTTGACGGCGAAACGCCGCCGCTCCCAGACGAAAGAAAAGCTCGTCGGCAGGCGCGGCTCGAAGGTCGAGAGCCGCGTCGCCTCCTCGATCAGCTGGGGCACGACATCGGGCGAGACCGGCGCTGGGCGCATCCTATGATCCTCCTGCATGGATGATAGTGCGCGAAAGAATGGATTTCAGCGCGAAAATGAGTGGGTTAAAGGTCGCGCTTGCGATAAAAGGTGCCCGCCCATGACACCGACTTTGCTCCCGGCTGCGGGGACCCGCCAAAGCGAATGGCGGACCGTCGGCACGCTCCTGCCCTATCTCTGGCCGGCCGACCGGCCGGATTTGCGCGCGCGGGTTTTCGGCGCGGCCATGCTGCTGCTCGGTGCCAAGCTCGCCAACGTCACGGTGCCCTTCTTCTTCAAGGCCGCGGTCGACGCGCTCGACCGCCAGGCGGCGCTGCTCGCGGTCCCGGCGCTCGCGGTCCTCGCCTACGGCCTCGCGCGAGTCATGGCCCAGGGCTTCGGCGAAATCCGCGACTCGATCTTCGTCAAGGTCTCGCAGCACGCCCAGCGCCTGGTCGCGCTCGAGACCTTCCGCCATCTGCACGCGCTGTCGCTGCGCTTTCATCTCGACCGGCAGACCGGCGGCATCACGCGGGCGATCGAGCGCGGCACCAAGGGCGTCGAGTTCCTGCTCCGCTTCATGTCCTTCAACATCATCCCGACGGTGATCGAGATCGTCCTGGTCTGCGTCATCCTCTACGTCCAGTTCGGCTGGCCGATGGCGACGGTGACGTTCCTGACCATGGCGATCTATATCGGCTTTACTCTCGGCATTTCGGAATGGCGGACGAAGTTCCGCCGCGAAATGAACCAGACCGACAGCGAGGCCAACACCAAGGCGATCGACAGCCTGCTCAATTTCGAGACCGTGAAGTACTTCGGCAACGAGGCGCACGAGGCGCGGCGCTTCGACGAGAGCCTCGGGCGCTACGAAAGGGCGGCGGTCAAGTCGCAGGTCACGCTCTCGACCCTCAATGTCGGCCAGGGCGTGATCATCGCCGCCGGCCTGGTCGGCGTCATGACGCTCGCCGCGCGGGGCGTCGCCAACGGCACCATGACCGTCGGCGACTTCGTGCTGGTCAACACCTTCCTGCTCCAGCTCTACGTGCCGCTCAATTTTCTCGGCTTCGCCTACCGCGAGATCAAGCAGGCGCTGATCGACCTCGAACGCATGTTCGAGCTCCTGCGCGAACCGGCCGAGATCAAGGACAAGCCGCAAGCCAAGCCGCTCGCCGTCGGCGCCGGCGAGATCCGCTTCGAGAACGTCTCCTTCGCCTATGACGAGCGCCGGCGCATCCTGCACGGGGTCGATTTCCAGGTGCCGCCCGGCAAGACGGTGGCGATCGTCGGCGCCTCGGGCGCCGGCAAGTCGACGATTTCGCGCCTGCTCTTTCGCTTCTACGACGTCAGCGACGGCCGGATCCTGATCGACGGCCAGGATGTCCGCGACGTGACGCAGACCTCGCTCCGCGCGGCCATCGGCATCGTCCCGCAGGACACGGTGCTGTTCAACGACACCATCCGCTACAACATTCGCTACGGTCGCCCCGAAGCGAGCGACGCCGAGGTCGAGGAAGCGGCGAAGCTCGCGCGCATCCACGACTTCGTCGCCCGCCTGCCCGACGGCTACAAGAGCATGGTCGGCGAGCGCGGCCTCAAGCTGTCCGGTGGCGAGAAGCAGCGCGTCGCCATCGCCCGCACGATCCTCAAGCGGCCGGCGATCCTGGTCTTCGACGAGGCGACCTCGGCACTCGATACCCACACCGAGAAGGAAATCCAGGACGCCCTCGGCCGCATTTCGGCCGACCGCACGACCCTGATGATCGCGCATCGCCTCTCGACCGTCATCCGGGCGGACGAAATCCTGGTCTTCGATCACGGCCGGATCGTCGAGCGCGGCTGCCACGACGACCTCCTGTTCCGCGACGGCGCTTATGCCGCGATGTGGCGGCGCCAGCAGGAGGCCGAGAAGACCCGCGAGCGCCTACACGAAATGGAAGCCGAGGCCGCAACCTGATAAGATGGGATCACGTTTCGGGTTTGGATTAGGGTCATGGACGCGCTCGCTTCGGTTCTCACGCCGCTCCACCGCGAAGGCTATCGCTTCGTCGCGATCTTCGCCGTCGCCACGCTCGTGCTGTTCTGGTTCGCCGAATGGCTGGGCTGGGTCGGCGTCGTGCTGACGCTTTGGTGCGCCTATTTCTTCCGCGACCCGGTGCGCTACACCCCGACGCGCGCCGGGCTCGTGATTTCGCCCGCCGACGGCGTGGTTCAGTCGATCGAACGCGCCCCGCCGCCGCCCGAACTCGGCATGGGCGAGGCGCCGATGACCCGAGTCGCCGTGTTCATGAACGTCTTCGACGTCCATGTGAACCGCTCGCCGGTCGACGGGCGACTGCTGCGCTCGCACTACCGGCCGGGCCAGTTCGTCAACGCCGCGCTCGACAAGGCGAGCGAGGACAACGAGCGCCAGTCCCTGCGCATTCGCGCCGCCGGCGGCCAGGAGATCGCGGTCGTCCAGATCGCCGGCCTGGTGGCGCGGCGCATCCTTTGCGAGGTGCGCGAGGGCGACGAGCTCGAGGCCGGCCAGCGTTTCGGCATGATCCGCTTCGGCAGCCGGGTCGACGTCTATCTCGATCCGGCGACGGCGGTGCTCGTGTCGCCCGGCCAGCGCGCGGTCGCGGGCGAAACCGTGCTCGCCGATTTCGCCGCGAGCGAGGGCCAACGCGCGGCGAGGGCCGGCTGATATGAGCATTGCCGGCCGGCCGCGGCTCCAGCGCCTCAGGCAATTGCCGCTGATCGCGCTCGCGCCCAACATCCTGACGCTGCTCGCGCTATGCGCCGGATTGACGGCGGTGCGCTTCGCCCTCGCCGAGCGCTGGGAGCTCGCGGTCGTCAGCATTTTCGTCGCCGGAATTTTCGACGGTCTGGACGGGCGCGTCGCGCGCCTCTTGCAGACCTCGAGCAAGTTCGGCGCCGAGCTCGACTCGCTCGCCGATTTCGTCTCCTTCGGCGTCGCGCCGGGGCTCGTGCTCTATCTCTGGTCGCTCCATGCCGGCGGCGGCCTCGGCTGGGTCGTCGCCCTGGTCTACATCATCTGCGTCGGCTTGCGGCTCGCGCGCTTCAACACCGCGCTCGAGGACCCGGCCAAGGCGGTGATCGCGTCCCATTTCTTCACCGGCGTGCCCTCGCCCCCCGGCGGCGGGCTGGTGCTGCTGCCGCTGATCCTGCATTTCCAGTTCGGCTGGGGCGGCTTCCGCGCGCCCTTCCTGGTCGGTCTTTGGGCGTTGATCGTCGGCGCGCTGATGATCAGCGCGCTGCCGACCTACGCCTTCAAGAAGATCCGGGTGCCGCGCGAATTCGTCCTGCCGACCTTGCTGATCATCGGGCTGTTCGCCGCTTCGATCGCCACCATGCCCTGGGCGACGCTCGCGACCCTCGGCGTCGCCTACGTCGCGACCTTCCCCTTCGCCTATCGGGCGCATCAGCGCATGACCCGCGCGCCGGCCTTCGTGCCGCCGGAAGTGCTGCCGCCCGAGCCGCAGGGCGTCGCCAACGCGCCGGATTTTGACAAGACCCGGTGAACCGACCATGATCCAAAGAAAAAGCGCGGCGGCAGGAGGCAGGCCGCGCCAGGGAAAGGCACGGCATGGGCTATAACCTCGGGCAATTGAAGGTGCTCGTCGTCGACGACAACGAACAGATGCGCGACTTGCTCAAGACTTTGCTGGAAGTTGTCGGCATCACGCGCATTCGCCTCGCGGCGGACGCCCGAATCGGCTGGGAAATGCTCAAGAATTTCAACCCCGACCTGCTGATCACCGACTGGAACATGCCGCCGACCAACGGCATCGACTTCGTCAAGCGCGTGCGCTCGGACAAGGAAAGTCCCAACCCCTATTTGCCCGTGATCCTGCTCACCGCCTACACCGAGCGCTACCGCGTCGAAGAAGCGCGCGACGCCGGGGTCTCGGAATTCCTGGCCAAGCCGATCTCGGCCAAGTCGCTGTTCGACCGCATCAATGCGATCGTCGAGGATCGCCGGAGCTTTGTCGTCACACCGACCTATTTCGGCCCTGACCGTCGGCGGGCCGCCGATCCCGAATATGTCGGTCCCGAGCGACGGACGAGGGTTGAGCCGTGAAACCGACCAAGAAAGTCGAGGTCATCCGCCCGCCCAAGCACATCCGCCAGAAGGTCGGCGCGACCGGCGGCATCGAGCTCGAGGAAGCGATCAAGATCGCCGAGAAGGCGATCGAGCCGTTCTCGGTCGCCTTTCTCGAGCGCCTCGATCCCGACATCGCGGCGTTGCGCAAATGCCTCGCGGCGATCAAGGATCGCCCGACCGAGGCGACCCGCCACCGCGCCCAGATGTTCAACGCCGCGAACGAGATCCGCGGGCTCTCCGGCACTTTCGGCTATCCGCTCGCGACGCTGATCGCCGACGCTTTTTGCAAGTTTCTCGACCCCCGGCCGCAGCTCTATGCGCGCGACGTGGCGCTCGCGGCGCTGCATATCCAAGCGATTCTCGCGGTCTTTCGCGAGAGCGTAAAAGGCGACGGCGGCAACGCGGGGGCCGAACTCCGCGAACTCCTGACGCTCCTCGCCAAGCGCCTCAAGGTCGACGACGGGCTCGAGCGCTAGCTTGGGAGCTCCGGCCGCGACGGGGCTGGACGGGGCGCGCGGCGCGCGGCAAAAAGGCCCCCCATGACCGACCGGATTCTCATCGTCGATTTCGGGTCCCAGGTGACCCAGCTCATCGCCCGGCGCGTCCGCGAAAGCGGCGTCTATTGCGAAATCCATCCCTTTTCCAAGGCCGCCGAGGCCGCCGAGCGGCTCGCGCCCAAAGGCATCGTGCTTTCGGGCGGCCCGGCTTCGGTGACCGAGGCGACGGCGCCGCGCGCGCCGGAATCGCTCTTTCGCCGCGGCGTGCCGGTACTCGGCATTTGCTACGGCCAACAGACCATGTGCGCGCAGCTCGGCGGCACGGTCGAGGGCGGCCACGACCGCGAGTTCGGTCGCGCTTTCGTCGAAGTCACCGACGCCTGCCGCCTGTTCGACGGCGTCTGGCCGAAAGGCGGCAAGCATCAGGTCTGGATGAGCCACGGCGATCGCGTCACCGCCCTACCGCCCGGATTTCGCTCGGTCGCGACCAGCGACGGCGCGCCCTTCGCCGCCATCGCGGACGACGCGCGGCGGTTCTACGCCGTGCAGTTCCACCCCGAGGTCGCGCACACGCCCGACGGCGCGAAGCTCTTGCGCAACTTCACCCATGGCGTCGTCGGCTGTCGGGGCGACTGGACCATGGCGGCCTTTCGCAGCCAGGAAATCGCCAAGATCCGCGCCCAAGTCGGCAAGGGCCGGGTGATCTGCGGGCTGTCGGGCGGCGTCGACAGCTCGGTCGTCGCCGTGCTGCTGCACGAGGCGATCGGCGACCAACTCGTTTGCGTCTTCGTCGACACCGGCCTGATGCGCGCCGGCGAGGCCGAGGAGGTGGTGACGCTTTTTCGCGACCGCTTCAACATTCGCCTCGTCCACCGCGACGCTTCCGCTCTCTTCCTCGGCAAGCTCGCCAGCGTCGCCGATCCCGAGAAGAAGCGCAAGATCATCGGTGCGACCTTCATCGACGTCTTCGAGGAGGAGGCCAAGAAGGCGGGCGGCGCCGACTTTCTCGCCCAGGGCACGCTCTATCCCGACGTCATCGAATCGGTCTCCTTCACCGGCGGACCGTCCGTGACCATCAAGTCGCACCACAATGTCGGCGGCCTGCCAGAGCGCATGCGCATGGCCCTGGTCGAGCCGCTGCGCGAGCTTTTCAAGGACGAGGTGCGCGCGCTCGGCCGCGAACTCGGCATGCCCGAGCGCATGGTCGGGCGCCATCCCTTCCCCGGCCCCGGCCTCGCCATTCGCATCCCGGGCGAGATCACGCGCGGCAAGCTCGACATCCTGCGCCGGGCCGACGCGGTCTATCTCGACGAAATCCGCGCGGCCGGACTCTACGACGCGATCTGGCAGGCCTTCGCCGTGCTCCTGCCCGTGCGCACGGTCGGCGTCATGGGCGACGAGCGCTCCTACGACTACGTCCTCGCGCTCCGCGCCGTCACCTCGACCGACGGCATGACGGCGGAGAGCTATCCCTTCGAGCACGCCTTTCTCGCCCGGGTCGCGACGCGGATCATCAACGAAGTGCGCGGCATCAACCGCGTGGTCTACGATGTGACCTCGAAGCCGCCCGGCACCATCGAATGGGAATAGCGCCGTGAGCAACCTGCGGATCGACGCCGAGCGGCTTTGGTCGAGCCTTATGACACTCGCCGCGATCGGCGCGACCGAGAAAGGCGGCGTGCGCCGCCTCGCCCTCACCGATCTCGACCGCGCGGCGCGCGACCTCTTCGTCGCCTGGGCGAAGGCCGCCGGCTGCAGCGTCGGCGTCGATCGCATGGGCAACGTCTTCGCCCGCCGGGCCGGGCGCGAGGACGCGCTGCCGCCGGTCATGACCGGCAGCCATCTCGACACCCAGCCGAATGGCGGCAAGTTCGACGGCGCCTACGGCGTGATGGCCGGGCTCGAGGTCCTGCGCGCGCTCGAGGCCTCAGGCTACCGGACGCGCGCGCCGATCGAGGTCGTCGTCTGGACCAACGAGGAAGGCTCGCGCTTCGCCCCGGCGATGGTCGCCTCGGGCGTGTTCGCCGGGGTCTTCGACGAGGCCTACGGCTTGTCGCGCACCGACCGCGAGGGCAAGACGCTCGGCGAGGAACTCCGTCGCATCGGCTATGCCGGCGAGCGGCCGACCGGAGGGCGCGAGGTCGCGGCCTTTTTCGAGGCCCATATCGAGCAAGGCCCGATCCTCGAGGCCGAGGCCAAGACCATCGGCGTGGTCACCGACGTTCAGGGCGCGCGCTGGTACGACGTCGCCTTCGCGGGTCAGGACGGCCATGCCGGCGCGACGCCCATGGAGCGACGGCGCGATGCCATGCTCGGCGCGGCGCGTCTGATCGACCGGATCGATCGCCTCGGCCGCGCCCGGGCGCCCTTTGGCCGCGCGACCGTCGGCGTGGTCGACGCATTGCCCGGCTCGCGCAACACCGTGCCGGGACGCGCCAAGATATCGGTCGATCTACGCCACCCTGACCCGGCGGCGCTCGCGGCGATGGACGCCGAGCTTCGCCGCGCGGCGGCGGCCATCGCGGCCGAGCATGGCCTCGATCTGCAGCTCGACGACGTTTGGCATTCGCCGCCCGTCGCCTTCGACAAGACCTGCGTCGATGCCGTGCGACGCGCGGCGGCGCGAAACGGCTATCCCGCGCGCGACATCGTGAGCGGCGCCGGACACGACGCCGTCTACCTCTCGCGCATCGCGCCGACGGCCATGGTCTTCGTGCCCTGCGCCGAAGGTCTGAGCCATAACGAGGCCGAGGATGCCGCGCCCGCTGATCTCGCCGCCGGCTGCCAGGTCCTGCTCGAGGCCATGATCGAAGTCGCGGATCGCGGCTGAGCGCCCTTCGCCGCGCTGTCGACGGTACGCTGCCTCGATTTCGATCGCCTCGCGCCGAAACGACGCAAGGCGCGTCTTTGGACCATGATTCAAGGGCTGGACCGATTCAATTCGGCCCGATCATGGTCTCGGGCGCGCGTTCCTCGACGAGAAGCCGGGCCGCGTCGAAGGAGGTAATGCGTTCGATGTCCTTGGCATTGAAGGACACGCCGAACTCGTTTTCGATTCCGACGACGATGCCGACATGGGCGAGCGAGTCCCAGGTTTCGATCGCGAACCGGCGCATGGCCGACGTGTTCGTATCGGGCGGCAACCCCAAGACCGCCACGAAAATGGCCTTGAGGCGTTCGTTCCGTTGACCGTTCATGTCCGATGGATCGCAATGCCGAGCCGCGCCGCGGCGGCGGAGCGACCTTACAGGAGGCGCGGAGCCGCGGCAACGTCGAGGGCCGAGCGCCGCGCGCTCGCGCGATCAAGCTCGGACCTTCCTGGACGAGGCGGCCGGTTTCGTGATACCGAGCCACGTCGTCGAAGACGCGACACGGACCATCCTGCGGAAGCGTTTATGGTGGAAATTCGTCCTGCTGTGGCGGCGGATCAGGAGAGCGTGCTCCGTTTCCTGAGCGGCACGGCGGGCGGGCGGCGCCCCTATGACCGGCTGTTCAATTATTCGTGGCGGCGGCCGGAATGGAATTGCGGCTACGTCTTGGTCGAAAACGGCCACGATGTCCGCGGCTATCTCGGTCATATCTACAGCGAGCGGCGGATCGGCGGTCGCGTCCATCGCCTCGCCAACCAAACGACCTGGTTCGTCAGCCCGGTCTGGCGACGCTATAGCATCGACCTCCTCCACGCGGCGTTGGCGGAAACCAACGCCGGTTTCACGAATCTTTCCGCCAACGCGACGGTGCGTCGGATACTCGAGGCGTACAAATTCCGGCTTCTCGATACCTGCAAGACGATCGTCTCGCCGCATCATGGCGCGTTCGATCGACCTGGGGTCGAGTTCCAGCCATTGACCGGCGGCGAAAGCGGGCTGGATCCGGAGGTCCGCTACATTCTCGACGCGCACCTACCGCTCGGGTGCAAGGCGTTTCACGTGAGCAAAGGCAATGTCGGCGGATTGGTCGTCGTTCTGAGACGACTCTTCAAAGGCATCCCCTATGCCGACGTGCTCCATGCCTCCGTTCCGCCGTCGCTTTTTCTGCCGCTCGGCTCGTATCTGATGCCGCGCGAACGCGTCGTCGCGCTGGGCGTGCCGCGCCGCTTCCTCGGCAACGGCCGCTACGTGTTCATAGGCAATCGGCGCCCGACCTATTATCTCGCCCAGGACATTGCGCCACGGGACATCGATTCGCTGTTCACCGAGTATCCGTTGCTCTACGGAAGCATGCGCTAACCAAAGCGCGATCGCCTCGCCCAGAGGCGATCGCCCTGACGCCAATGCGCCTCATCCGATACACTGCACAAGGCTCATCGAACCGTTCTCGCCGCCCGTGACATCCGAGACCCTCGTGGACAAGACGCGACCCGATCTGAGAACGCCCCTGGACATCATGGGCCGGCGCCGGCACGTCAAGGCTTTGACGCAGCGCTATCTCGCGGCGCTCGGCGGCTTTCCGGATGCCGCATCGCGCGGGGCGGTCGCCGCCGCATATCCGATGATCGACTCCCAGGCGCGATTTCCGCTCCTGACCGCGATCGAGGCCAGCATGGGGCAGCGTTCGCAGGACGCCGATCGGCCCGTTCCGATCCGGGCGCCGACATGCACGCCACCCAATCTTGCTTTCGCAAGGCGCGTGTTGCGAACGCTCGATTGGTCGTCGGGCGCCACCGCGCTCCGAGCCTTGTGGCACCCCGCGATCGTCGCGGTCAGCCATAACTACCTCTTGTCCAGGGCAGCCCGCCGCAGCGCCGAACTGGTGGGGTTTCGTCATGCCGAATCGATTCTGTGCGAAGCGCTCGAGCGGTCGCGTGATCGGGATCTCGGAGACTGGCGCGAGATCGCCGACCGACTGACCGACCTGTTGTTGCCCGAGGGTCTCGACGACGAGCACGGCAAGCCTCTGCGCTCGAGGATTCTCGGCATCGCGTCGGCGACCCTGCAATTCGTCAGGCGCGCCCAACTGGCGCTGGCCGCGTACGCCGATTTGCCGAGACGATGCTGGTCCGGATCCGGCGGCAATATGCCGGCCCGATTGATCGGCCTCGAGGTCATGCGCAGAGGCGGCGACGCGACTCGGTTCGCTCACGGCGGTTCCTTCGCGGTGGTCGACGAAGTGCATGCCCTGGCGGCGACCGAGTTCATCGCCTCGTCGAAGGTGATCTTCGAGACGCGCGCGACCGCGGACATTGTCGTCGCGGGCCGGGTCAACGACTATCTCGGAGACCTGAAAGTCGCCGTCAGCGGCTCCGACGGCGACCCTTTCATGTTGCTGCCGACGTCGCCGCCTCGGGCGGTTGGGAAACGACGCGTCATGTACGTGCCCACCTGTCTCTCGGACGGCATTGTCGCGCCCATTCCGACCTACCCGGACCCGGTGTATATCGATTTTCAGCACCGCCTGGTGGCGGCCTTGTCGAAAAGTCCGGTTGATATCGTGGTTCAGCCGCACCCGAGGGACATCGACGACGGGAGACGACATCCGCTCGACGTGCTGGCCCCGGTGAACCGAGGCCGGTTCGAGACCGTGATCGACGACGCCGATATCCTGGTCTTCGACTACCCCCATTCGACGACGTTTGCGCAGGCCTTGTGCTCCGCCAAGCCGATCGTCTTCTTGGATTCGTGGGGCGGGAGCCTTTTCAACGACTTCGTCCGCGATCACGTCGCGGCCCGTTGTCGCGTAGTCGACGTCAGGCCCTCCGCCGAAGGCAATCTCCCTGAATTCGACGCCGAAGCCTTGCGGGATGCGGTTTGTGGCGCCGTCGGCGCCGTGGACGCGACGGTGTTCAGAAGTCTTCTCGGCGGCGCGACTTAGAGCAAGATCCGATCGAATGGAAGCGAAGCAGCCATTCGATCGGTGAATCTTGCTCTATAGGTTCATAGTGAGCGTGATTCACGCATCGAATGGAATCGCCCCGGCGATTCCATTCGATCCGATCACGCTCTAGGCCAACGCCATGCGCGGGCCCGCTTGGCCCCAACAGACTTGTGGACTTGTCGTCCGGCCTATTGAACTCGCTCGGACAGCGAGTACTCTGCGCGATGGCAGGCCAAATCCAATCGGCGCGGCACCCGTGATCGTCTTTCTGGCAGATCTCCAAAACTCCTATTACCGATACCTGCGGAACTCGGTGCCCATCGGCATGGGCTATGTCCGCGCCTATTTGCACAAATTGCACGGCCGAGCGGTCGAAATCCGGCAATTCCGCAAGTTCGAGGAAATGCACGAGGCGGCCAAATCCACGACCCCGCATCTGATCGCCTTCGGGTCGTATACCTGGAATACCCTCCTCACCCGCAAGGCGTCGCGCTATTTCCGCGAGCGCTTTCCGAACGCCGTCATCGCCGTCGGCGGACCGGACGTCTCGCCGGTCGCTTCGCGGATGCGGGACGACATGATCGCCATGCCATGGGTCGACTACTTCATGCCCAACGAAGGCGAGACGCCGATGCGACATCTGGTCGAGGCCTTCTTGGGCAGTCGAGGCCGTGATGAACTCCTCGGGCGCCATGTCCGCGGGGCGCTACGCCTCGATCCCGACGGCGCCTTGCTGGGCACCGCGATCGATCGGTTCGACGCCGATATCAACGAAATTCCGTCCCCCTATTTCGACGGCTTCATGGACCGTTTTCTGGCCGACGGCGATTACCTGCCGATCGTTCAGACCTCGCGGGGCTGCCCCTATCGTTGCACCTTCTGCGTCTCGGGCAAGGACAGTTGGTCCAAGGTCAAGATCTTCGACATCGATCGGGTCAAGGCGGAAATCGACTACCTCGCGTCCAAGGCCGAAGCGCGCTACCTGCGCTTCGCCGACGAGAATTTCGGCATCATGCCGCGTGACGTCGAGATCGCGGAATATGTCGTCGCCAAGCGCCGGGCGACGGGTTTTCCGACTTCGATCTCCATATACACCGACAAGCATCCGACCGACCGGGTCAAACGAATCAACGAGACTCTCAAGGACTGCCTGCCCTTCTGCATCAGCTTCCAGTCGACCGACGCCGGCGTTCTCGACAACATCAAGCGCATCAACCTGAAGGACAAGGAAATCAAGGACGCGGTCGCCTTCGCGCGCGCCAAGGACCTCATGCTGGTGACCGAATTGATTTTTCCGCTGCCCGGAGAGACGGTGGCGAGCTTTCTCGCCGGGCTCGACCGCCTGATCGAATATCGCTTCGAGAGCGTGACCATCAATCATCTCCGGCTGCTCAAGGGCACCGAGATGGACCTGCCCGCGTATCGCGCCAAATTCGGCTTCGTCACCAAGTTTCACATGTCGGAGAACGGCTACACCGGGCACCCCGACATGGAATGCGTCGAGGTCAACGAAGCGGTGATGGCGACGAACACCATCACGGAGGACGAGCTCCATCGGGTCAATCGCGTCGTCTTTCTGATCGATTTCGGCTACCACCGCAGCATGTTCAAGGAACTTCTGTTTCTCATGGACGCCTACGGCATCAAGGCGTCGGAAATTCTCATGCGCTGTGCGACCGACGCGACGGTTTGCCCGACGCTCTCGGCCTTCGCATCGCGCTACAGCGAGGGCGTCAAGGCGATGTTCTTCGACACGCCGGACCGGGTGGTCGCATTCGTGCGCGAGCGCATGCGCCAAGACCCGGCGTCGCTGTTCAGCATCACCGACATCAAGGACGCTCTGACGATCGACATACTCATGAGCGGCGGCCTGCCGACCGTCATCGGCGAGGTCGAGGCGGCGGCGCTCGGCCTCTATCGCGACAGATTCGGCGAGGTGCCCGCGTCGCTCGGACAAGAATTGGCGGTCGTCCGTCGCCTGCTGCTGTCCGCGATCATTCCGCTCGACAAACCGGCACCGATCGACGACGTCATCGAAAGTCATTTCGACCTGCCGGCCTGGCGAGCCGCCAACTATGTCGGTCGCTTGTCGAAGTTTCGAAGCGACACCCCGCTGCGGATCGGCTATCGCGTTCCGAACCCCGACCTCTATCGGCAGTTCTGGTCGAACGATCGCGCCACCGCGCTCGAGAAGTACAAGGTGTTCTTCCTGACGGTCAATTCGGCCAATCGCCGACGCGTCCTCGCGACGACCGCGGCTCGGGCCGCCGATCCGACGACGGCCTAGGGACGGACGGCCAGGCGAGTCGCGAACGATTGCCGCTTGCCCTGCCAGCGGCGGCTCCTTATGTATGGGCACCTTCAGGACAGAGCATGGGAGTCGAATGCCGACCTCCAATGGCCGAGTGGCCCTGGTCACCGGCGCCAGCGGACAGCTTGGGCGGGTCCTTGTCGCGGCGCTCCGCGATGCGGGATTTCGCGCCTTGGGCAGCGACCTTGTCGTCGGCGAAGGCGCGGACATCGCGCTCGACGTGACGGACGAGTCGAGCGTCGCGGCGGGATTCGGAGCGGCCGAAAGATCCGCGGGGCCGGTCGACGTCTTGGTGAACTGCGCCGGGTTTGCGGTTTTCGACCCCTTCGACCAACGCAAAGCCGCGGATTTCGACAAGGTGCTCGACGTCAACCTGAAAGGCACGTTCTACTGCATACGTGAAATGGCGCGGCGTTTTCGGCCGAGCGGGTCGCCGACGACCTGGGGTTCCATCGTCAATGTCGCGTCGTTCTTCGGCGTCGTCAGCCCGGACCCGCGCGTTTATGTCGATACGGCGCGCCACAGTTCCGAGGTCTACGGCGCCGCCAAGGCCGGCGTCATCCAGATGACGCGGTATTTCGCGGTCCATTTGGCGCCCAAACGCATTCGCGTCAACGCGGTATCGCCGGGCGGCGTGATCAATCGCGCGCTTCAGGGCGAGGGGTTCATCGCCGCCTATGGCGACCGCGTCCCGATGCGGCGCCTGGCGGAGCCGCCCGAGATCGCCGCCGCCGTGCGATTTCTGGCGTCGACCGAGGCGAGCTACGTCAACGGCCACAATCTGGTCGTCGACGGCGGCTTGACCGCGTGGTGAGCGGGCCCCTGGCCATGCGACGCAAGGCCTTCATTCTCGGCGCCGGCGTCAGCGGTTTGGTTGCCGGCTGGAAGCTCGCCGAGCGCGGCTGGGAGGTCGCGATTTTCGAACGCGACGCCCAGGTCGGCGGCATGGCGCGGAGCTGGCGCTGGGGCGACTTCATTCTCGACGTCGGGCCGCATATCTATCATACGCCGGATCCGGCGCTCGCCGCGGCCTGGGAGCGCGATTTCGGCGACCTCTTCGTCAAGGGCGCCTTCTATTGCGCCAACGTCAAGGGCGCGAAATTCGATCGCTTCTATCACTATCCTCTTTCCTACGAAGGCTTGAGCGCGGAATTCGACCCGGCGACGCGCGTGCGCGTCATCGATGAGCTCGGCAAGACCAGCGAAGCCGACCGACGCCTGGCCCGGACTTTCGCGGAATATGTTCGCGGCCTGGTCGGGCCGACGCTGCAGGAGATGTTCTTCGAGAACTATCCGCGCAAGGTCTGGGGACTGGCGACGTCGGACATGACGGCGAACTGGGCTCCCAAGCGCATCGAAATTCGCCAAACCATATCGGAATTCTATGCCGGACAATGGAACGCCGTCGGCAAGTACGGCACCGGCTGCGTTCTCGACCGTATTCGCGACCGGACGATCTCGGCCGGTGGGCGGATCGAACTCGGTACGGGGGTCGCGGCGATGGAAACCGCGGGCGGCAAGATCGACGCCCTCCGGCTGGAGGACGGACGACGCATCGCGGTGGCGCTCGGCGACATCGTCATCTCGACGGTGCCGATCAGCGCGCTATGCCGCATGCTCGGCGGGTCGAGTCGGCTGAGTTTCCGCGGCATCGCGTCCGTGTATGTCGCGGTCGATCGACCGCGCATCCTGCCCGGACACTTCAATTGGCTTTACTTCGACGACCCGGCGCTCGCCTTCAACCGCGTGACCGAGCCCAAGTCCATGGCCCCCGACGTGGCACCGGCCGGCCGCTCCTTCCTCGTCGCCGAGATCGCCTATTCCGCCGGCGACGCCGTCGACCGCGCGACCGACGACGATCTTGTGGCCCGCGTGGTCCGCGATCTCGCGACGACCGGACTGATAGCGCCAAACGAAAGGATCGAGACCTCGATCAATCGGCAGCCGGCGGTCTATCCGTTGCTGACCAAGGATTACCAGGTGGAACTCGCCCGGGCCCGCGAGCTCGTCGGTCGTTTCGATCAGGTCCATTCGATCGGCACGACGGGAGAATTCAACTACGCCGACATTCAGATCCTGTTTCAAAAGGCCGGCGATTTGATCGACCTTCTGACCGACGGAAAGTCGGACCTGGTCGGCGCCGTGCGTCGTCCGCGCGTCTATCGGCTGAACGCCGAGTTCGAGATCGGCGGCCGCCGCATCGGCCCTTCCCATAAACCCTTCATCGTCGCCGAGGCGGGCCTCAATCACAACGGCAACGTCGATCTCGCACTTCGCCTGGTCGACGCGGCGGCGGCGGCGGGCTGCGACGCCGTCAAGTTCCAGACCTTTCGCGCCGAGGATCGCGTGTCGGCGAAGGTACTCGGCGCGAACTACGCCGAGCAGATCGTCGG
>Ga0233425_10006092_pt1 | contig 18289 bp, 18 predicted proteins | sample Watercolumn_Towu_2_FD_181712 | JGI IMG/M metagenome (GOLD analysis project Ga0233425, IMG submission 181712) | Freshwater microbial communities from Lake Towuti, South Sulawesi, Indonesia - Watercolumn_Towuti2014_140_MG | ecosystem: Environmental > Aquatic > Freshwater > Lake | place... | reverse complement strand
GCGGCGATGCCCGTCGAAACCAGCGAGCGACCAGAACGATGCAGGCCAGCAAGCCGCCCAGGCCGATCAGACCATTTTCCGCGGCTATGCCGAGATACATCTGATGGGCGTGGTAGGCATGCTTGCCATCGCTGTTGGCCACGCGCAGGTAATCGTCCGGGCGATGGGCATAGTTCGGATAGACGGAATCGAAGGCCCCTGGGCCGACCCCGACCAGCGGGCGGTCAAGCACCATGTTCCCGGCGGCCTCCCAGATCCACAGGCGGCCGGACAGCACCGCGTTGACGCGGTCGTAAAGGCTGGACTTGGAGGCGGAGGGCGAGGGCTTGACGGCAGCAAGGTAGTCACGCTCCATGACGCGTTCATGCAAGACGGGCGAGAGGGGGACGACGAGCAGGGGCGCGAAACAAAGGGCGAGCAGCGCCGCCCGGTATTTCCAGGCGGGCAGGCGAAACATCAGGGCCAGGGCGGCCAGGGTGGTGAACACCAGTACCGTCCTTGCTCCGGAGAGGAAGGCGATCGTGCTCATGAACAGGAAAAGCAACAGGACCGTCCAGGGACGGGAACGCGCGAGCGGCCAAAGCAGCAAAGGCATCATGACGCCGACGAACAGGCCCATGTGCAGATTGTCGCCGAAGGGGCCGGTGACCCGGATCGCTTTCGGCGCTTCGGGGAGCGCAAGAGGTTTGCCAAACAGATCCTGTCCCAGCGTGAACTGGATCAGGCCGTCCAGCGACCAGAACAGCAGGGTCAGCCCTATCCACGTCGCCAGTCGGGCGTGCCCCTGATCTCTGAGCCCGTTCAGGAGCGCCAGTCCGACCCAGAAGTGAAGGAAGAGGACGAGGCAAAGCGTCAGGGAAGCCTGGGTCTTCAGGGAAAATACCGAGGACAGCAGACAGGGCAGGAAAAGCAGCAGGAAGAGGCTTCCCCACCGGCGCTCCGGCACGGTTTCAGGGATCAGGTGTCCTTCGCGGACATGGATGACCACGCCCAGGACAACCAGCAGCAGCAGCGGCAGGCGCGCCCCGCTCCAGAATGGGGCCCAGAAGACGAGCATGAAGCCGCCGAACCAGGCGAGGTTATTGACGGTGAGCAGGGGTCTGGGTAGTTGCCAGTTCACGATAGACATCCAGCGTGGCGGAGAGCATGCGCTCCAGGGTGAAAGGATTGTCGGCGGTAACCTCGGGGGGCTGCGCAAGCCAGCGGGCGAGCTTGTCGGCGACCATGCGGGTATCGCCGACCGGCACTGCGCCCTCAGGCAGCAGGGCGGCGAGCTGCTCGCTGACGCCGCCGTGGTCGTAGGCAATCACCGGCTTGCCCAGACTCAGGGCCTCCAGGGTGACCCGGCCGAAGGCTTCCGGCTCCCGCGACAGGGAAAGGACGATGTCGCTGGCCGCCATGATTTCCCTGAGGTCGCCGCGGTGCCCGGTGAAGGTAATGCGCTCGGCCAGCCCCAGGGTGTCGCGCATCTCCTCGAGCTCGTTCAGGAACTCGCGCCGGCGCGGATGCGCCTCGCCGACGATCAGGCCATGCACGTCGTGGCCGGCGGCCACCAGGTCGGCCATGACCTGGAGGAAATCCTCCTGGCCCTTCCAGCGCGTGATGCGCGCCGGCAATACGATCACCTTGCGGCCGGCGAGCTGGGGGTGATCCTTGCGCCAGTTCGCCAGCCAATCCTCCGCCGGTTGATAGCCGCGTGGAAACTGGGCGGGGTCCACGCCCCGGTGGATGAGGCGGATGCGGGCCGGCGGCACCTCAGGGTAGTGGGCGCGAATGTAGTCCACGATCATGGCCGAGATGGCGATGACCCGCTCGCCGCGGACCATGACCGAGCCATAGCGATTGACGGAATAGGGGCCGTGCACCGTGGTAACAAAATGCGGGCGCCGCGCCGGATTCATGCCTTTCCAGGCCAGGTAGCCCACCCAGCCCGGCATGCGCGAGCGCACGTGCAGGATGTCCGCCTCGACGTCCCGCAGCAGCCGGCGCAGGCGGTGAACGTAGCGGATGGGCGTAAGCAGGGATTTGCGGCCCACGTCCCAGGCGATGTGCTCGCTGCCCTCGCTTTCCAGTTGCGGCACCAGGCGGCCGCCGGCGGAGATGACCAGGGAGCGGTGGCCGTGCTCCACCAGGTATTTGCCGACCTCCAGGGTGCCGCGCTCGACGCCGCCGGATTCCAGGGCGGGCAGCATCTGCACCACGGTAAGCCGGCTTTCCCCCGGGGGTATTCCGCTCATGGCGATACCTTGGACGGGAGAAGGCCAGCGTGTATGCGTCCGGCCACGACGCGCGCGGCCACGGCCATGCCCTGCCGGTTCCAATGGGTGTCATCCAGCCACCAGGTGAATTCGCCGCGCTTGAGCAATTCTGAGGAGGCCGAGGAGAGGGCCGGCGTCAGGTCCGTACAGCGCCAGCCCCGTTGCGAACACAAGCGTTGCAAAGCCCGCCATTGGGCGTGGGCCGGGACGCTCTTGCCGAGCAGGGGGGCATAGACCCGGTACTTGGTGGGCACGAAGAACACCTGTTCCATCTGCCCGGCCAGTTCGACGAGATCCCTGGCCATGGCGGGCGGCATGGCATAGTCGGCACGCAGGCTGACATCGACGTAGGGCTTGTAGAAACCCATGCGCTGCCCAGCGAGGGTTTCCATGAGTACGTTGCCGGATTTGGCGATGGAACGAGCCTTTGTGGCGCGGACATAGAGGGACTTGGTCACCCGGTACAGGTCGGTGCCCGTGAACAGGCCGTAATAGGCGCCGAACCAGCGCGATATCCAACCGGGTGATTTCGCTGGCTCATACTTGGTCTCAAAATCGTTGCCCTCGAACAGAAACAGCGCGCCGCGGAACGGCCCGGGATGGCGGGCGCGGAAGGCGCGCACGGTGGCCAGGTAGTCGGAGATGTCGCCGGGGTGCCCCAGGTTGTAGGCGGGTATGCCCAGGTCGCGGCTCAACTGGCTGGACAGGGTGTCCGTCTGGCTGTCGCCCATGCCCACCACGAAGGAGTCCCCCACCAGCACGACCTGGCCGGGAACGTAGTCCCCGTCGTTGCGAAAGCCTTCCCGGTCGGTGCGGAAAACGACCCGCCTGGGCTGCGCCAGGGGCGCGGCGGTCAGCGCCTTGAGGTCGCCGTGCGGCATGTCCATCTCGACCCGCGCGTTCTTGCGATAGGCGCGATGGCCCTGATCGTAATCCTGCACCACCAATTGCTCATGGGGCCGGTAGTACATGGCCTTGTCCAGGCCAAGCAGGTGAATGGCGACGGCGCAGAACAGGGTGGCGAGGCCCAGAGCCAGCGTGGTGGCCACGGCCGCCAGGGCGCCGGCGCGGAAGTAAAGAACGCCGAGGAGAATGAGGATGACGAAGAGGATTCCGCCCGGAAGGCCATAGAACAGCAGCAGGTGCAGGCTGGCGAGCAGGGCGAGGCCGGAGATCCAGGGCCGTTTTGCGGGCTGCGCCATCTCAGTCCAGTTCGAAGGCGGTTTCGTAGTTGAGCTTCAGGGCCGGATTCTGATCTTCCTTGCGCAGCAGGCAGTTGCCCACGGCCAGCAGTTCGATTTCCGTGCCCATGAAGCAACGGAAGGCGTCTTCCGGCGTGCAGACGATGGGTTCGCCGCGCACGTTGAAGCTGGTGTTCACCACCACCGGGCAGCTGGTCAGGGCGTTGAAGCGCGAGATCAGGCGGTGATAGCGCGGGTTGGTGTCGGCATGCACAGTCTGGATGCGCGCGGAATAGTCGACGTGGGTCACGGCGGGAATGTCCGAGCGCGGCACCTTGAGCCTGTCGATGCCGAACAGGGCCTGCTCCTCCGACGTCATGGCCTTGCGCCGGTTCTTCACGACGTCGGCCACCAGCAGCATGTAGGGGCTGTCGCCGTCCAACTCGAACCACTCGGCCACATGCTCGCGCAGCACCGAGGGTGCGAAGGGGCGGAACGACTCCCGGTACTTCACCTTCAGGTTGAGTGTGGACTGCATGCGCGGCGAGCGCGGATCGCCCAGGATGGAACGGCCGCCCAGGGCGCGCGGGCCGAATTCCATGCGGCCCTGGAACCAGCCCAGGGCCTTTTCCTCGGCCAGGCCCTGGGCGCAGACATCGAACAGGGCCGCGTCGTCGAGGACTGCGAACACGGCGCCCGCGGCGCTCAGGCGTCGCTCGATGTCGGCCTGGGCGAATTCGGGGCCGAGGTAGGCCCCGCGCATGGCGTCGGGCTTGCGGGCCGTGCGCGGCTGCCCGAGATGAATGTGGTGGGCCGCCAGGGCGGCGCCCAGGGCGCCGCCGGCGTCTCCGGCGGCGGGCTGCAGCCACAGGTTCTTCGCGGCGCCGTCGCGCAGCACCTTGCCGTTGCCGACGCAGTTGAGGGCCACGCCGCCGGCTAGGCAGACGTTGCCGATGCCGGTTTCCTTCACCGCCGCGCGCACTAAGCGCAGCATGGCCTCCTCGGTGACCGCCTGCACCGAGGCGGCCAGATCCATGTCGCGCTGGGTGAGGGGGTCGCCCGGCCGGCGGGGCGGCCCGCCGAACAGGTCATGGAATTTGCGGCTGGTCATGGTCAGGCCGGTGCAGTAATCGAAATAGGCCATGTCCAGGTGGAAGCTGCCATCCGCCTTGAGGTCGATCAGGTGATCCAGGATGGTCTGGGCGTAGATCGGCCGGCCGTAGGGCGCCAGTCCCATGACCTTGTATTCGCCGGAGTTGACCTTGAAGCCGGTGTAATAGGTGAACGCCGAATACAGCAGGCCGAGGGAATGGGGAAAGTGGATCTCCTTGTGGATTTCCAGTTTTTCGCCGCGGCCCACGGCGAGGGAGGTGGTGGTCCATTCGCCGACGCCGTCCATGGTCAGCACCACGGCCTCGTCGAAGGGGGAAGGGTAGAAGGCGCTGGCGGCATGGCTGAGGTGGTGCTCGGAGAACAACAGCCGCTCCGCGTCGTACCCTGCCGGGGCGAAGGCCTTCAACTCATCCAGCAGCAGGTCCTTCAGGAACAGCTTTTCCCGCAGCCAGACCGGCATGGCCTTGCGGAACGAGGCAAAGCCCCGGGGCGCGAAGGCCAGGTAGGTTTCCAGCAGGCGCTCGAACTTGAGCAGCGGCTTGTCGTAGAACACCACATGGTCCACCTCGGACAGATCGAGACCGTCGCGTTCCAGGCAGAACGCGACGGCATGATGGGGAAAGCCGGCATCATGCTTTTTCCGGGTGAAGCGTTCCTCCTGGGCCGCGGCGACGATCTCGCCGTCTACCAGCAGGGCGGCGGCGCTGTCGTGGTAGAAGGCCGAGATGCCGAGGATGCGCACGGGGGATCGGCCGCTCAGAACAGGGTGTAGATGAAGGGCGCCACGGCGGAGCCCTGGGCCAGGATCAGCAGCCCGCCCAGCAGCAGCATGACGATCAGGATGGGCAGCAGCCAGAATTTCTTACGGCTGCGCATGTAGAGCCAGAGTTCCTTGAGGAAAGACATGCGGAAATCCTTGTCGCGCGCGGGTTGAGGATCAGAACTGACGGGGCAGGCTGTCGGCGGCCGGGCCGGGGGGGTGGCGCTCGATCCAGTAACTCCCGGCATCGGGCCGTCGCCGCAGCCGCATGGGATCCTTGCCCAGGAGTTTGAACAGGAGGCCGATGGGCAGGATGGCAACCAGGAAGATTACGCCCAGCACCAGCGGATTGACGATCTTGTGCAGAAACAGGCCGAAGCGGGTCCACAGGCGGTTGAGGGGCGCCAGCCAGGTCGGACGCAGCAGGGCGACGAAGGCGAAGCCCAGGGCCAGCGCCCAGGCCCAGAGGTGGGGGGGGGCGCCATCAAGCAGCGGCCAGCCGCCCAATAGGGCGAAAACGACCGCGAACACTCCGCCGAAGGCCCGATCGGAGGAGGTTTTGCCCGGTGGGGGAGAGGCGCGATGGAGGTGATCCATTCTTGTGAATCGGCCGCTGAAAAATGCCGCGATGATACCGCGTTAGCCCTTGGGGCAGTCCCGGCCCGAGGCCGAGAGTCTGTCCAGGATCAGGGGGGCGACACGTTCCGCCTCGTTGAAGCGCAGGCCGGCCGTGGTGAGCGGCAGGCCCGCCCGCCGGTCGTCATAGGCCGTGATCCAGCCCTCCTTCAGCAGGCTCTCGACACCCCGCCGCACCCGCGACGAGCGCAACGCCGGCAGGCGCAGGAGGCCCACCGCGGCTCCGGCTGTGAGGGCTTCGTAGAGCATGGAAACGCTGTCTTCCGTGACCCATGCCTGGGCACAGTCGGTCAAGGCTGATTCCAGCCAGCCCGGTCCCGTTTGCGCATGCGGGATCAGGCTCAGATTGGCCGGCAAGCCAGCCGGCGCGGACTTCAGGAATGATTCGGGGGTGCGGCGCGAGGTAGTGAGCCGCCAGGCGACCCCGGGCTGGGACCGCGCGATGGTTGCGACGGCCCGCCAAACGGCCTGGTCGTCCCATCGGTAATGGGCCGAGACGCCGCCGATCAGCATCAGGCCGAGGCCGGGGTCCTTGTCCGGGCTCGTCGCCACGTCATTGAGCACGCCACGCAGGGGAATCACGTTGTCCCGGCGGGGAGGGGTGTCGTGTTCGGGGACGAGACAGAGATCGAACAGGAAAAGGGGCAGGCTGGGCCGCATCAGCAGGACTGCCTCGCCCCCCCGGGCGCGTCGTGCAGCCAGCAGGGCGAAGTGGGTGGCATGGCCGGCGGCAAGGATGATGTCCGGTGAGGGCAGGCTGAGTCCGGGCGGGAAACGGCCCGTGAGCCAATGCGCCAGGGAGGGTAAGGGGGTGGGTGCAGTCAGGGTGTGGCATACGCCGCCCCGGTTCTTCAGCAGTGCGCGCGCCAGACCCTGCGTCTGTTTTTCATGCCCGGGCTTCCCGTCGCTCAGGCGCCAGATGACCAGTGGACAGGGAGTATCGCGTGGCATCGGCGTGGTGTGGAATAGGGATCGGGAAAGCGGCTGACGGGGATTTTGGAGTGGGCAGACTTGACGTGATTTTCGCCGATTTCTGGACTTCAGGGAGCAATTTGCGGCAAACTCGCCGCCATTCAAACAACCGGCATGCTCATCCATGGCGCGAGTTCGTAAGCCAAAAAGCCCGCCGAAAACCGCCCCCGCTCAGGGTATTCCCTCCGGACAAACGGGCAGACGGATACTGGTCCTGCATGGCCCCAACCTCAACCTGTTGGGCACCCGCGAACCCGAACATTATGGCAGCCAGACCCTGGCGGAGATCGATGCCGCCTTGAAACAACAGGGTGAGGCGGTCGGTGTGGCGGTGGACTGCTTCCAAAGCAACGCCGAGCATGCCCTGGTCGAGCGTGTGCATGCCGCCAGGAACGAGAACGTCGGTTTCATCATCATCAATCCCGCCGCCTTCACGCATACCAGCGTGGCATTGCGCGACGCCCTGGCCGGGGTGGCGATTCCTTTCATCGAGGTGCATTTGTCCAATGTCCATGCCCGCGAGGCCTTCCGCCAGCATTCGTATTTTTCCGACAAGGCGGTGGGTGTGATCTCCGGGCTGGGGGCGATGGGTTACCTGTTTGCCCTGGGCTATGCCCTGCACGCACTGGAGGACTGAATACATGGATTTGCGCAAGCTCAAGAAACTCATCGACCTGGTGCAGGATTCCGGCATCGCCGAGCTGGAAATCACCGAGGGCGAGGAAAAGGTGCGGATCACCAGCGTGCAGGCCGGCCATCAGACGGTCTACGCCCAGGCTCCGATGGTGGCGCCCGCCGTCATGCACGCTCCCGTCGCCGCGTCCTCCGGCGAGGCGGCTGCCGCGGAACCGGCTCAGCCCGACGGCCACGTGGTCAAGTCGCCCATGGTGGGCACCTTCTACCGCACGCCGTCGCCGGGCGCCAAGGCCTTTGTCGAGGTGGGGCAGGCGGTCAGGGCCGGCGATACCCTGTGCATCATCGAGGCCATGAAGCTCATGAACGAGATCGAGGCCGACGTGGCCGGCGTGGTCAAGGCCATCCTGATCGAGAGCGGCCAGCCGGTGGAGTATGGCGAGCCGCTGTTCATTATCGGGTGATGAGGGATGAGGGATGGGGTTGAACCCGTCACGCTTCCCATCCCCCATTCCCCATCCCCTATCCCCAGGGGTTTCAGATGTTCGAAAAGATCCTCATCGCCAATCGCGGCGACCAGCCGCCGCGAGGCGGCGCAGCAGCGAAGCTAAATCGCATGGCGGCCGAAGGCCGCACGGGAGATTTCGCCGCGGAGGCCACCCATGTTTGAAAAAATCCTCATCGCCAATCGCGGCGAAATCGCCCTGCGCATCCAGCGCGCCTGCCGCGAGATGGGCATCAAGACCGTGGCCGTGTATTCCGAGGCGGACGCCGAGGCCAAGTACGTCCGGCTTGCCGACGAATCCGTGTGCATCGGGCCACCCCCCTCCGCCAAGAGCTATCTGCATGTGCCCTCGATCATCGCCGCCGCCGAGGTGACCGATGCCGAGGCCATCCATCCCGGCTACGGCTTCCTGTCCGAGAACGCCGATTTCGCCGAGCGGGTGGAGAGCTCCGGCTTCGTATTCATCGGCCCGCGCCCGGATACCATCCGCCTGATGGGCGACAAGGTGTCCGCCAAGGACGCCATGAAGGCTTCCGGCGTGCCGGTGGTGCCCGGCTCTGAGGGCGCCCTGGGCGAGGACACGGACGAGTGGATGCGGCTGGCGAAGGACATCGGCTATCCCATCATCATCAAGGCCGCCGGTGGCGGCGGCGGCCGCGGCATGCGGGTGGTGCACACCGAGGCCAACCTCATCCAGGCGGTGCAGATGACCCAGGCCGAGGCCGGCGCGGCCTTCGGCAATCCCATGGTCTACATGGAGAAGTTCCTGGGCAATCCGCGCCACATCGAGATCCAGGTGCTGTCCGACGAGCACGGCAACGCCATCCACCTGGGCGAGCGTGACTGCTCCATGCAGCGCCGCCACCAGAAAGTGCTGGAAGAGGCCCCGGCGCCGGGCCTGGACCCCAAGCTGCGCAACAAGATCGGCGAACGCTGCGCCGAAGCCTGCCGCAAGATCGGCTACCGGGGTGCCGGCACTTTCGAATTCCTGTTCGAGGATGGGGAGTTCTACTTCATCGAGATGAACACCCGGGTCCAGGTAGAGCATCCGGTCACCGAGCTGATCACCGGCGTGGATATCGTCCAGGAGAGCATCCGCATCGCCGCCGGCCTGCCGCTGGCCAACAAGCAGAAGGACATCCGCTTCAAGGGCCATGCCCTGGAATGCCGCATCAACGCCGAGGATCCGCGCACCTTCGTGCCCTCGCCCGGCCGCATCAGCCTCTACCATGCCCCCGGCGGTCCCGGCGTGCGGGTGGATTCCCACGTCTACCAAAACTACTACGTGCCGCCGCATTACGACTCGATGATCGGCAAGCTGATCACCTACGGCGCCACGCGCGAGCAGGCAATCGCCCGCATGCGCATCGCCCTGTCGGAGATGATTGTGGAGGGCATCAAGACCAACATCCCGCTGCACCAGGAGCTGCTGGTGGACCAGGCCGTGCTGGAAGGCGGCGTGAGCATTCACTACCTGGAAACCAAGCTGGGCATGAACAAGCACTGATGCCGGCGCATTTCTCCCTCCCCCACCGGGGGAGGGCCGGGGAGAGGGAAGACGGTCAGCCCATCCCCCTGAGCGCCCTCTCCCCCAGCCCCTCCCCCGGCGGGGGAGGGGAGTAGGCATGCCCTGGGTCTCCCTGAAGCTCGCCGCAGACGGTGACCGGGCCGAGACCCTGGCGGACGCCCTCATGGAAGCCGGCGCCCTGTCCGTCTCCATCGAGGACCGGGATGCGGGCACCGAAGCCGAGGCGCCCCAGTTCGGTGAACCGGGCCTCGACGACCCCAAGGCCTGGAATCGCAACTGGGTGGTGGCCCTGCTGGAGGCCGATGCCAACGTGCCCGGCCTGATGGCCAGGCTGGGGCTGCCCGCCACCGTCGAACACGAGATCGAAAGCGTTCCAGAGCAGGACTGGGTGCGCCTGACCCAGTCCCAGTTCGAGCCCATCCGCATCTCCGAGCGCTTGTGGATCGTGCCGTCCTGGCATGAGCCGCCCGACCCGCGGGCCGTCTGCATCGAGCTCGACCCCGGCCTGGCCTTCGGCACCGGCAGCCATCCCACCACCCGTCTGTGCCTCAAGTGGCTGGAGCGGCACGTCAAAGGGGGGGAGTCGGTGCTGGACTACGGCTGTGGCTCGGGCATCCTGGCCATCGCCGCGAAGAAGCTGGGCGCCGGCCGGGTCCTGGGGACGGACGTGGATGTCCAGGCCGTCGCCGCCTCCCGCGACAATGCGGAACGGAACCGGACCGAAGCTGAATTTCTCCTGCCGGACGCGCTGCCGGGCGGCACCTTCGACATCCTGGTGGCCAACATCCTCACCAACCCCCTGAAGGCCCTCATGCCCCTGCTGGCGGCCCGGGTCCGGCCCGGCGGCCGCATCGCCCTGTCGGGCATCCTGGCGGACCAGGCGGACGACATCCTGGCCCTCTATGGCGACTCCTTCGCCATGACGCCCTGGGCGGAGGAGGAGGGCTGGGCCTGTTTGGCGGGTGTCAGGCACGATTCCGCCATGTCCGATCCCCTCACCCCCAACCCCTCTCCCGCTGGCGGGAGAGGGGAGCGTCAAGCGCCGCACACGCGGCGGCCCTGACAAGGCCATGCAGACCTCCTGCCCCGAGTGCGGCACCGCTTTCCGGGTCCACCAGGAACAGCTGGGGCTGCGCCGCGGCCTGGTGCGCTGCGGTAAATGCGGCGCGGTATTCAACGCCTACGACACCCTGTTGCCGGAGCTGGAAGAGCCGCCCATGGCGCCGGCCTTCTCCGGGGAACCGGTGCATGACGCCCTGGCCGGTGGCGGAAGCCCGCCGGAGTTGTCCCCCCTCCATGAGGTTGAAGATCGCCCGTCGGCCCCGGCCGAAGCGGCCGACTCGGCCCCGTCCGTCGACGTGGCCGTCGAGACGGTAGCGGAGGAAGCCGGGGAGACGCCGCCGGTGGCTGATCTCGCCGTACCGCAGGGCGAAACCGCCGAATCCATCCTGTTGTCGGAACTGCCCAACCGCCAGGCCGGGAAGCCGTTCCTGCCGCGCTGGCAGGCTTTCCTCTACGTGACCGCGGTGTTCCTGTTGCTGCTCCTGCTGATCATGCAGTCGACCTATTTTCTGCGCGCCGAACTGGTCGCCGCCTGGCCGGCATCGCGCCCCGTCCTGGAGCATTTCTGCCGGCCGCTGGGCTGTAAGGTGCCCTTGCCCCGGCAGCTGGGCCAGCAGGCCATCGCCGCCTCCAACCTGGAGCACGACCCGGAGCAGAAAGCCCGCGTGCGCCTGACCTTCCTGTTGGCCAACCGCACCGGCCAGACCCAGGCCTGGCCGCATGTCTCCCTGACCCTGACCGACGTGCGCGAGGCGCCCGTGGCGCGCAAGCTGTTCCCACCGGAGAGTTACCTGCCCAAGGGAACGGCCATCGGCACCGGCATGGCCCACGGTGCCGAGCGGGAAATCCGCCTGGAACTGGACATCGGCAACCTGGCGGCCACCGGCTACGCCCTGGGCCTGGCCTACCCCTGACGATTGCCGGGAAGAGGGGCGCTCCGGTATAGTCCGGTCCGCCATCGTTCTCGCGGGAGAGCGCTCCAAGGAGCCGCCGAAGGCGCAACGCCACCCGCAACCGCTCAGGCAAAAGGACCGCGAGGAATGGGCAACGCTGGAGAGCGCAGGGATACCCCCTGCCACCGATGGGGCAAATCTCTCAGGTAACCGGACAGCGGGGTGAATGTGGATAGCCGCATTCGCCCTTGTTTATTTTCGGAGCCTGCATTGCACACTGAATCCCGCAACATGACCCGCATGCCCGTCTGGATCCGCCAGAACCTGGGCCGGGAGCGGCGCTACCCCGGCACCGCCGCCGCCGTCCAAGGGCACCGCCTGCATACGGTGTGCGAGGAGGCGCGCTGTCCCAACCGCGGCGAGTGCTGGAGCCGGGGCACTGCCACCTTCATGCTGCTGGGCGATACCTGTACCCGGGCCTGCGCCTTCTGCTCCGTGAAGACCGGCCGCCCTGTCTGGAACGATGCCGACGAGCCGCGCCGGGTGGTGCAAGCCTGCCTGGACCTGGGCCTGAATTTCGTGGTGCTCACCTCGGTGAACCGGGACGACCTGGCCGACGGCGGCGCCGGCTGCTTCGCCGACACCCTGCGGGAACTGCGCCTGGGCAAGCCGGACATGGGCGTCGAATTTCTCACCCCGGATTTCCGCAACGCTCAGGAACATGCCGCACGCCTGTTCAATGCCGCCCTGGAAAGCTTGCCGGGCACCTGCCGGCGCGACCTGATCTGGGGGCACAACGTCGAAACCGTGCCGCGCCTCTACCGGACGGCGCGCCAGGGCGCCAGGTACGAACGCAGCCTGGACCTGCTCGCCCTGGCCGCCCGGCAGCCTGACATGGAAGCCAAGTCCGCCCTCATGCTGGGCCTGGGGGAGACCCGGGAGGAGGTGCTGGCGGTGCTGGCCGACCTGCGTGCCGCGGGTGTGACGCGCCTGTCCCTGGGCCAATACCTGCGCCCCACCCTGGACAACCTGCCGGTGGCCCGCTACGTGCCGCCGGAGGAGTTCGCCGAATACGAAGCCGAAGCGCGCCGCCTGGGCTTTTCCTGGGTCAAGGCCGGGCCCCTGGTGCGCAGTTCCTATTTCGCAGAAGAAACCCAAGGCCGGAAGGACGCCTGAATATGCTCAAACAAACTCCCCTCAACCAGCGTCACCGGGAAGCCCACGCCAAGCTGGTGGACTTCTCCGGCTGGGAGATGCCCATCCACTACGGTTCCCAGATCGAGGAACACCACGTCGTGCGCACCGACGCGGGCATGTTCGACGTTTCCCACATGCTGCCGGTGGACCTGAAGGGCGAGGGCGCGCGCGACTTCCTGCGCATACTGGTGGCCAACAACGTGGACAAGCTGCAATCCACCGGCAAGGCGCTCTACACCTGCATGCTGCACGAGGGCGGCGGCGTGGTGGACGACCTCATCGTCTATTTCCTCAACGAGTCCTGGTTCCGCCTGGTGGTGAACGCCGGCTGCGCCGACAAGGACATCGCCTGGATCGAGACGCAGCGCGACCGGCTCGCCCCAGGCGTGCAGATCATCCCGCGGCGGGACCTGGCCATGATCGCGGTGCAGGGCCCCCAGGCCGCCGAAAAGCTGTGGCAGGCCATGCCCGGCACCCGGGAACTTGCCGCGCCCCTGAAGCCCTTCAACGCCGTGGTGGTGGGCGACATGTTCGTGGCCCGCACCGGCTACACCGGCGAGGACGGCTTCGAGATCATGCTGCCGGCCAAGGCCGCGCCCTTCTTCTGGCAGGCCCTGTTGGAAACCGGAGTGAAGCCCTGCGGCCTGGGCGCCCGCGACACCCTGCGCCTGGAAGCCGGCATGAACCTGTATGGCCAGGACATGGACGAGCGCTCCACCCCGCTGGAGTCCGGCCTGGCCTGGACCGTGGACCTGAAATCGGAACGGGACTTCATCGGCAAGGATGCCCTGCTGCGCCTGCCCCGGGACAAGCAACTGGTGGGCTTGAAGCTGCTGGACCGCGGCGTCCTGCGCAACCACCAGCCCGTCTTCACCGCCGCCGGCGTGGGCGAAATCACCAGCGGTTCCTTTTCCCCCACAATCAACGCCTCCATCGCCCTGGCCCGGGTACCCGCTGGCGTGAATCTCGGCGACACGGTGGAAGTGGAGGTTCGCGACAAACGGCTGAAGGCGGTTGTGGTGAAATACCCCTTCGTGCGCAACGGCAAGGCTTTGGTTTAACCCTGGAGAAACACAATGAGCATCCCCGCCAACCTTAAATACGCGAAATCCCACGAATGGGCCCGTCTGGAGGCCGACGGCACGGTTACCGTGGGCATCACCCACCATGCCCAGGACCTGTTGGGCGACATGGTGTTCATCGAGAACCCCACCGTGGGCCGCAAACTCGCCGCCGGCGAGGAATGCGCCGTGGTGGAATCGGTGAAAGCCGCCTCCGACGTGTATTCGCCCATCGCCGGCGAGGTGGTGGAGGCCAATGCCGACGTCGAGGCCAGCCCGGAGAGCATCAACCAGGACGCCTACGCCGCCTGGATGTTCCGGCTCAAGCCCGACAACGCCGCCGACCTGGACGGCCTGATGGACGCCGCCGCCTACCAGGCGTTCGTGGATTCGGAAGCCCATTAAACCAAGTAGGCAGTTGGCAGAAAGCAGTCGGCAGTGATACCGACCACGCTGCCAACTGATCACTGACGACTGCCAACTTTCATGCCCTTCATCCCCCACACCGAATCCGACATCGCCGCCATGCTGGCCAGCATCGGCGTGCCCGGCACCGACACCCTGTTCGACGAGATCCCCGTCGAACTGAATTGCGGCGGCCTCCCCGGCATTCCGCAAGGCCTGTCGGAAATGGCCGTCACCCGGCTCATGCACGGCCGCGCGGCCCAGGACGGCTTCTACAGCAGCTTCCTCGGCGCCGGCGCCTACGAGCACCATATCCCGGCGGCGGTCTGGCAGATCGTCAGCCGGGGCGAGTTCTACTCCGCCTACACGCCCTACCAGGCCGAGGCCAGTCAGGGCACGCTGCAACTGCTGTACGAATACCAGACCATGATGGCCGGCCTGACCGGACTGGACGTGTCCAACGCCTCGCTGTACGACGGCGCCTCGGCTCTGGCGGAAGCGGTGCTCATGGCGGTGCGGGCCAACAAGGCGGGCATCCGCCGCGTGCTGGTGCCGGCCACGGTGCACCCCCGCTACCTGGCGGTGGCACGCAGCACGGTGAAGAACCAGGGCATCGAGCTGGTGACCGTGCCCTACGACGAGGCCACCGGCGCCACGGACCTGGACGCCCTGGATGCCATCCCCGGCGAGGCCGCCGCCCTGGTTATCCCCCAGCCCAACTTCTTCGGCGTGCTGGAGCCGGTGGATGCCCTCACAGACCGGGCCCACGCCCGCAACATGCTGGCCATCGCCGTGGTGAATCCCCTGGCCCTGGCCCTGCTGAAGCCGCCTGGCTCCCCCTCCCAACCCTCCCTCGCAGTCCCCCACCCAAACCCTCCCCCGCTTGCGGGGGAGGGCAAGGGAGGGGGAGGGCAAGGGTGGGGGCAAAAGGGCGCCGACATCTGCGTCGGCGATGGTCAGCCCCTGGGCGTGCCGCTGTCCTCCGGCGGTCCCTACTTCGGCTTCATGACCGCGCGCCAGACCCTGGTGCGGCAGATGCCCGGCCGCATCGTCGGCCGCACCGTGGACCTGGACGGCCAGCCCGGCTTCGCCCTTACCCTGCAGGCTCGGGAGCAGCACATCCGCCGCTCCAAGGCCACCTCTAACATTTGCACCAACCAGGGACTGCTGGTCACCGCCGCCACCATCCACATGGCCCTGCTGGGGCCGCAAGGCCTGAAGAACGTGGCGCTGGCGAGTCACGCCAACACTCGGGCGCTGCTGGATAGGCTGTGCGCCATCCCCGGCGTGGAGCGGGTTTTCCCCGGCGCCTTCTTCCACGAGGCGGTCATCCGGGTGAACAGCCCGGTGCCCGACGTGCTGCGCGCCCTGCGCGCCCAAGGCATCCTGGGCGGCTATGACCTGGGCCGGGACTACCCGGAACGGGCCGGCTGCATCCTGGTCTGCGCCACCGAGACCAAGACGGATGACGACCTCGCCCAATACGCGCAACAATTGGAGCGTATCCTCAGCCGGCGCCGGGAAGCGCCGCCCTGTGCGTACAAGTCCTGATTCCCCGACGACAATGCAAAGGAGACCCTGATATGGCAACCGTGACCCTGGGCGGCGAACCCATCGCCATCGGCGGCAACTTTCCCCGGCCCGGCGATTCCGCCCATTCCTTCATGCTGGTGGACAAGGACCTGAAAGACGTGTCCCTGTCGGCTTACTGGGGCAAGCGCAAGATCCTCAACATCGTCCCCAGCCTGGACACCCCCGTGTGCCAGGCCTCCGCGCGCAGGTTCAACGAGGCCGTGGGCGCCATTCCCAACACCATCGTGCTGACCATCTCCGCCGACCTGCCCTTCGCCCAGAACCGCTTCTGCGGCGCCGAGGGCCTGAAGCACGTGATCACCCTGTCCACCCTGCGCGGCCGCGATTTTCACAAGGACTACGGCGTCATGATCATGGATCCGCCCCTGGCCGGCCTCACCGCCCGCGCCGTGGTGGTCCTGGACGAGAACGACAAGGTGGTCTATTCGGAACTGGTGCCGGAGATCAAGCAGGAACCCAACTACGACGCCGCCCTCGCCGCCGCAAAAGGCGAACCGCTGTAAACCCATGAACCACCCCCTCCCCGCATGCGGGGAGGGTTGGGGTGGGGAGACCGGGTTCATACCTTGTGCATTTCTCCCCCTCCCAACCTCCCCCGCCAGCGGGGGAGGGGGTCTCCGCCAAAGCTCACGCCTCACGACCACATGCTCATCTTCGAACATGCCCATTCCGGCCGCCGTGCTTATGCTCAGGCACCCCTGAACGCGCCCGCCGCCGACGACCTGCCTGCCGAGGCACTTCGCCAGACGCCGCCGCCCCTGCCCGAGGTTTCCGAACTGGACGTGGTGCGCCATTACACCAAGCTCTCCCAGAAGAATTTCAGCATCGACACCCAGTTCTATCCCCTGGGTTCATGCACCATGAAATACAACCCCCGGGCCTGCAACACGCTCGCCATGCTGCCCCAGTTCCTGGCCCGCCACCCCCTGGCGGACGCCGACACCGGCCAGGGTTTCCTGGCCTGCATGTACGAGCTCCAGGAGATGCTGAAGGTAGTCACCGGCATGGCGGCCGTGTCCATGGCGCCCATGGCCGGCGCCCACGGGGAGTTTGCCGGCGTGGCCATGATCCGGGCCTACCACGACGCGCGCGGCGACAGCGCCCGGCGCGAGATCATCGTCCCGGACGCCGCCCACGGCACCAACCCGGCCACCGCCACCATGTGCGGCTACGCCGTGAAGGAGATTCCCACCGACCGCCAGGGCAACGTGGACCTGGAGGCCCTCAAGGCCGCCGTCGGCCCGCACACCGCCGGCCTGATGCTTACCAACCCGTCCACGCTGGGCGTGTTCGAGAAGACCATCGTCGCCATCCAGAAGATCGTGCACGGGGCGGGCGGCCTGACCTACTACGACGGCGCCAACCTCAACGCCATCCTGGGCCGGGTACGGCCCGGCGACATGGGTTTCGACGTCATCCACATGAACCTGCACAAGACCTTTTCCACCCCCCACGGCGGCGGCGGCCCCGGTGCCGGCCCGGTGGGCGTGTCTGAGCGTCTCAAGCCCTATCTGCCCATCCCCTTCGTGCTGGAGGAGCGGGGCTTCTTCCGCATTGCCGAGGAAGTCGACTGCCCGCAAAGCATCGGCCGCATGAGCGCCTTCGGCGGCAATATGGGCGTGCTGCTGCGCGCCTGGGTCTACGCCCGCATGCTGGGCGGCCGGGGTATGCAGCGGGTGGCGGAATTCGCGGCCCTGAACGCCAACTATCTGGCGGCGGAACTGAAGCAGGCCGGCTTCGAGCTGGCCTATCCGGAGCGGCGCGCCAGCCACGAGTTTATCGTGACCCTGAAGAAGCTCAAGGACGAGACCGGCGTCACCGCCATGGATTTCGCCAAGCGCCTGCTGGACTATGGCTTCCACGCCCCCACCACCTACTTCCCCCTGCTGGTGCCCGAGTGCCTGCTCATCGAGCCCACCGAAACCGAGAGCAAGGAAACCCTGGACGCCTTCGTCGCCGCCATGGTGGCCGTGAAGCGGGAAGCGGAAGGTCAGCCCGACCTGGTTAGGTCCGCCCCCCACACGCTGCCCGCGCGCCGGCTGGACGACGTGAAAGCGGCCAGGGAACTGGACCTGGTCTGGAAACCCTGACGTCCAAATCACTCTCCCTCTCAACCTCCCCCGCTAGCGGGGGAGGCGCTGACCCCTCCCCGTATACGGGGAGGGTTGGGGTGGGGAGAAGCTTGCGTACTCTTTCGGGAAGGCATGACTTGAGAGGCAACCGCAACCGCAGAAAGCATCCACCCACACAACTTCATCCGCGACGCCAAACACCGTGACCCCATCTCCCCAGGAAAGCCCCCACAAAGGCAAGACCGGACTGCGCCGCGTCTGGAACGCCTTCTTCTACTCCCTGGAAGGCTTCAAGGCCGCCTGGCAGCACGAGGACGCCTTCCGCCAGGAGGCGATCCTCGCGCTGATCCTGATCCCTCTGGCCCTGCTGCTGACCGACGCCGCGCTGGAACGGGCGCTGATGATCGCCAGCGTCCTGCT
>Ga0233425_10006091_pt1 | contig 18292 bp, 13 predicted proteins | sample Watercolumn_Towu_2_FD_181712 | JGI IMG/M metagenome (GOLD analysis project Ga0233425, IMG submission 181712) | Freshwater microbial communities from Lake Towuti, South Sulawesi, Indonesia - Watercolumn_Towuti2014_140_MG | ecosystem: Environmental > Aquatic > Freshwater > Lake | place... | reverse complement strand
GTGGCCGTGGACGTTCGTCAACCGGCGGCGGATGCCGTTGTGGTAGAACGTCAGCCGCTCGTGGTCGATCCCCAGCAGGTGCAGCACCGTCGCGTGGAAGTCGTACCAGTTGACGGGATTCTCGACCGACTGGTAGCCGAACTCGTCGGTGTTGCCGAACGCGAAGCCCGGCCGCAGTCCGGCTCCGGCCAACCAGACGGAGAAACCGTTCTGGTTGTGATCGCGGCCGAGGCCCAACACGCCTTCGGCCGACTGCGTGAACGGCGTGCGGCCGAACTCCGACGTGAACACGACGAGCGTGTCGTCCAGCATTCCGCGGCGTTTCAGGTCGCGGAGCAAGGCGGCGAGGGGCTGGTCGATGCGCTTGGCTTCGGTGCCGTGCCGCTCGATCATGTTTTCGTGCGCGTCCCAGTTGATGCGCGGGGAACCGAACGCGCCGCCGGAAAAAATCTGGACGAAGCGGACTCCGCGTTCGAGCAACCGCCGGGCCAGCAGGCATCCGCGGCCGAAGTCGGCAGTGTCGGGCTGGTGCAACCCGTACAGTTCGTGTGTCTCGCGCGTCTCGCGATCGAGGGCGGTGACTTCGGGGACGGCGAGTTGCATCTTGGCGGCGAGTTCGTAGCTGCGAATGCGCGCGGTGAGGGCGTCGTTTTCGCCCGCTGCGTCGAGGTGCCGCTGGTTGATCTCGGCGAGCAGCCGGCGACTGGCCGCGTCGGTCGATTCGGCGATCGGCCGCGCGGGGAACAGGTCGGCGATCGGCGTCCCCTTGCTCCGAATCACGACGCCTTGATGCCGCGCCGGCAGAAAGCCGTTGCTCCAGTTGATCGATCCGCCGGCGGGGAGGCCGCGCGTGTCGGGAATCACCACGTAGGCCGGCAGGTCGTCGGTTTCGCTACCCATGCCGTATGACATCCACGATCCGACGACGGGGAAGCCGTTCAATCGAAAGCCGGAGTTCGCCTGAAACGTGCCCGGCGTGTGATTCGACGTTTCGGCGACCATCGAACGCACGATCGTCAGCATGTCCGCGACTTCGCGCAGGTGCGGAAACAGGTCGGAAATCCAGAGGCCGCTGTCGCCAACCTGCCGGAAATCCCAATCGTTCTTCCGCAGCAAGCCGACTTGCCCGAAGAACACATCCGGCTTTTCCTTGGCCGGCATCGGCTGGCCGTGATACTTCGCGAGCGCGGGCTTGAAGTCAAACGTGTCCACCTGACTGACGCCGCCGCACGCGAAGACGTGGATCACGCGGCGGACCTTCGGCGTGTGATGCGGAGGCAGGTCGTCCGCTTCGCCGGGCACGGGTGCCGCTTGCAGGCAGCCATCCTTCGCCAGCAGCGACAACATCGCGGCCGAACCGATTCCGGCGGGAACCCAGGACAACCAGTCGCGGCGAGTCAGTGAATCAGCGTTCATCGAAATTGAGGCGCCGGCAAGGGCATTCGGTTTCGTACACCAAGAAGGTAGCGTGCCGGGCGCATGGCGTCGACCGCAGTGGAGCGGCGGAGTCGAATTGCGGGACGAAGGATTTGAAACGCAGAGAGCGAGGGGAACGCAGAGGGGAAGTCTCCGCGCACTCTGCGTCCTCTGCGTTCCGATTTGTCTTTCTGGTCTTTCTCCTTCCCCGGCCAGAGGGTCTTGAACTCCGGCAGGTCGCGGAGCGGGGCGAGGTCGGGGTCCTTTTGGATATGGTCGAAGTCTTTCCAGCCGGCCGCGATCGCCTCGCGCAGCGTGGCCAGGGAGTCGGCGATGTGTTGCTGCCGCGCGGCTGCACGATGGGATTTCTCTCCGTCGTAGGATGGCCGCCCCCGGCCGTCCCGTTCGGCGGCATCGTTCCCAAACACTGACGGCCGAGGGCGGCCATCCTACCGGTTGGGCTTCGATGGCGGTGCGGCGGCTTTGGATTCGTCGAGTTTCTTTTGCCACTTCCCCGCCTCGTCCGGCTTGTCCCAGGCGGTGTAAAGATCGACCAGGCGCTGGAGCGCCTCGGTCAGGCGGACCTTGGCGTTCGCCGGAATCTGGGCCTCGCGCTCCTGCATCCCGGAATAGCCTTCGACGAGGAGCGGTTCGGCTTCCGCGAACTTCTTCTGCCCGGCCAGCGCGCCTCCCAGCAGGCTCTGCGTGTGGAACAGCACCCGGTCGTCCGTCAACTTCTTCTCGCGGATCGTCAGGCATTTGTGAAAGGTCAAATCGGCGGCCAGTTATGGTACGGACGCCGGGGATGAATTTGGGGTGATGAGGCTTTCGGCTTCGCGGCGGAGGGGCTGGACTTCAGTGTCATTCTTCCAACGATCTTGCTTCAGGATTCCTTGCAGACGGCTGAGGTGTTCTTTCGCTTTGGTCTCGTCGCTGAGACGATGGTGGACCATCGCCAAAAACACCAAGTCCAATGGATGAGGATGCTCCAAGCCGAATTGCTTCGCGTTGAGTTCAGCGGAACGCGTCAATGTTTCCAACGATTGCTTGTAGTCACCAACCCGATATTGAGGCACCGGGGCGACGGGGCTTCGTCGTTCAGAATCTGGTGCAGCATCATGCGCGGCACGCCTTGAAACGGCAGGCCGCCGGCGAGCAGTTCGAACAGGATCACCCCCAGGCTCCAGACATCCGTGCGCGCGTCGGCGGAATGGCCGTGCCCGGCCGCCTGCTCGGGACTCATGTAGGCCACCGTGCCGATCACGTCCCCTTCGCGCGTCATGGTCGAAGCGTCCGCCGCATCGTGCCGGGCGAGGCCGAAGTCCAGGATGATGGGTCGCAGGCGGCTCGGCTTGTTAGCAGCCCGGCTGCTTGGAGCAGCCGGGCTGCTGTCGTCCACCGTGGAACCCGCCTTGCCTTCCAGAGTCGAACGCCCTTTCGGTCCCGACCCGACAGCCTTGCCTTCACCACTGCCCACTGCCGACTGCCCACTGCCCGTTGCATTTCCCTCCACCGTTTCCAGCATAATGTTGCCCGGCTTGAGGTCGCGATGCACGACGCCGTGGTGGTGAGCAAAGTCGAGCGCGTCGGCGATGTCGGCGGCCAGTTCCGCCGCCTCGCGGAAATCGGGTCGCCGGCCGGTCAGCCACTCGGCCAGATTCACGCCGCGAATGTAGTCCGACACGATGTACGCCGTGTTCGATTCGTCGTCGTGTCCGACTTCGTGGACGGTGATGATCCCCGCGTGCTTCAGTCCCGCGGCCGCGCGGGCTTCGCGCAGGAACCGCTTCTCGTCATCCGCCCCGCCCCCGCCGAACACTCCCGGCCGCGGAATTTTCACCGCCCGGTCCACCCCCAACTCCCGATCCCGCGCCCGCCACACTTCGCCAAACGCCCCCTTGCCGAGCAACTGCTGGCACTCGAACCGCCCGATGACCCGAAACACCTGCGGCCCGGTCGGCACCAGCGTCGAAAGCGCCGTCCGCGAAACAACCTGACCGCATGACGAACAGACCACGTCCGTCGTCGGCCCAGCATCGCCCACGTCCAACGAAGCCTGACAGTGCGGGCAAGAAATGGTCATGGCAGCGACTCCAAAACCAAGGACGAAAAACCAGCAGCGAAATGAGAGCCACCAAGATTATGCCTCCGCAACCAAGCCGGTGCCAGTGTGCAGGGATGGCCACCGATACGGCGCAACGTCTGAGCAAATCAGGCAGTTACTCCCGACATCCTGTGCTGCTGCCGTCACCGTACCCTGCCCGCCAGCGAGACGAACCGGCAAATATCGGCATCTCGCGAATTCGTCTTGACCCAAAATCCGGTTTGCAATAAAAGCCCGCCCTCACTTCGCGGCTCTCAAAACCACGTCACAAAATTGGGGACCTTGCCCATGCTGTCTCGCCTCATTTTCCGCGCGCCCACCGTTTGCGGTTCCGTGTTGCTGGCTCTCACCGGAGGCCCGGCGTTTGGCCAGTGGTTCAATCCGTGCTGTGCTCCGGTGCCGCCGATCTGCCCGGTGCCGGTGGCTCCGATGTATCAGACCGTGCCGGTCACCGAAATGCGAAAGATTCCGACAGTGGAATACACGCAGGTGCCCGTCACCGAGTACCAGACGGCTCAGGTGCAGGAAGAAATCAACGTGCCGACGATCGAGTACCGCGATGTCAAGCAGGTCGTGCAGCGCCCGGTTGTCGAAACAAAGTACGTTGAGCAACCGTACACCGAGTACCGACAGGTGATCGAGAACAAGACGGCGGAAATCCCGACGATGCAGTACCAGACCGTCACCGAGAATTTCACCCGCCAGCGTGACTGCGGGCGGTGGATCACTCAGTACCACCAGCGGCCGATGATGACTCCGTGCGAGTACGACAATCGACCCGACTTGCTGGGAGCAATCAATCGCATGGGCTATGGCGTGCGCATGGTCTTCACACCCTCCCTGCAGACCGAGCGCGTGTACGTGCCGAATGTCGTTGCGGAAACCATTCCGATTCACCGCCAGGTTGCGGTGCCCGGGACGAAGACCGTGAACTATCAAGTGTCGAGACTGGTGCCGCAGACTGCGACTCGCCGCGTGGCCGTGAACGAGGTCAAGTACGTCAGCGAAGAAATCACGGTCAAGCAGGCCGTGACCGTGATGAAACCGAAAACCGTCACCGTGATGAAAACGCTGCCGGTGACCGTCATGCGTCAGCGGCCGGTCACGGTGCTGAAGGACCAGCCGGTCACCGTGCTGCGAACGCTCCCGGCGGGTTCCGCGCTCGCGCTCAGCCCGACTCCCGTCGAAACGAAGACCGCCCAGCGGCCTGTTCCCGACCCGATCGCGATCAATCCGAAATCGGATGCGAAGAAGCCGACGCCTGTGCGCCCCGCGAATCCAGCCACGAAGAAGGACCCCTTCGGTGATGAAAGCATCGACAAGTCCGGGCAAGGGCGATCGATCCGGCTGCCCGGGCGCGATGATACCAAGGGGCGCGTGCCCACGCTGGCGGAGGCCGATGACGCGCCGACCGAGATTCGCCAGAAACCGGTCTTCGTCGCCGCTCCGGATTCGTCACTGCGGATTGGCCAGTGGGTGGCTCGCAAGAGCACGCCAACGCGAACCGACATGGCCGAACGCGAACCGGAAATCTCGATCGCCGACATGGACTCGTCGCGACGGTAGACACAACGGAGCCGAGATGACGGTCGTCATCCCGCTTCACGCGGTGAAGCTCCATCGCTTGGAGCGGGGCTGGTTCGCTGCTCACCAAGTCGAGCTTTGAGGGGCCGCGCGGCTTGTTGCAGAATGTCCAGCAGTTCGTCATTGGCGGTTTGGCGGCCAGTCACACGAATCCGTCCCGCCTGCACCGCTTGATGGGCTGACGTCTGGCCTTCGATGAGGGTAGCGAACGTGTCGGCATCCAAATGCAACGTCGCGTTGCATCGCTCCGCGAGTCCCACCGCCGCTCCGACGACTAGGCCGTCGCTGACCTCAACGCGCCATTGGCCACCCCCGTGACCTGTGACATCCAGGCCGATCTCGACAAGCTTCTCGCTCACCGGCAGTTTTGCCCCTGCTTCGACCAACGGATCGAAATGCTTTTGCGTGTCGAATTCCGGCTCGGACACCTTCACGCGCGGGGTGCCAAAATTCACGCTTCTGGCCCATTCGGACATCATCAGCAGCATGCTGCGATCGACGTGCGGACAGGGCAGATGCGGGGCGACGGTCTGCGTATTCGTGCTGTCGAACGTCGGGTCGTCTCGCCAGTACGAGTTGTAGATGCTGATCAAGTCGTGAAACATCTGCTCCTGCTCGGTCATGTTTTCTATTTGAGCGTTGGGGCCAAGGAAATTGACGCCGTACCAGCCGGTCGCCTGCTCCATCACGTCCGCGAACAGTCGCATGGTGATCGGTATCCGCGGCGTCAGGTGGTACGTCTGGCCGTGATGCTGCGGATGCGATACGACGTAGGCCATCACCGCCGAGACCCAGTCCACGGGCACAAGGTTCTTTGTCTCGAATCCTTCCAGCCTGAATCGACCGGACGAATAAATGTGTCCGGTTTCATTGCGATGTTCCATCGAGACCAGCGTCGTGATGAGTGACAGAGGGGCGTAGAAACCGTGATACGTCGTCGTGTAGCCATTGACCGCATCGCCGATGATGATCGCGGGACGGAAAACGGTCAGGCTTTTCAGAAAGTCGGCCGACCGCACCATCTGTTCCGCTTGAATTTTGCTGCGCTCGTAGTCGTTGGACGGCGTCTGGCCGACATCGAGTTCGGATTCCAGGATGCGTCCGGTGCGAAGTCCGCACACGTACGCCGTGGAGACGTGGTGGAAGTGCTGGATGCCCGTCTCGCGGCACAGGTCGAGGACATGCCGCGTCCCCTCGACGTTGGACCGCCACGGTTCGGCCTCCGGCCCCGTGCTGTAAAACGTCAGGCTGGCCGCGTTGTGCAGCATGGTGTCGCAGTTCTCGGACACCCAGCGCAGGCTGCGCGGGTCGAGCCCCAAGTCCGGTTCGCTGATGTCCCCTTCGAGCACGACCGGGCGCGGCAGGCACTTCCCGAGTTGCTCCTCCCAATACTGCATGGCTGCTTCCATGCGATGCCGCGCGGACGCACGCCGCGTGGGTCGCACGATTACCGCCACCGGAATGTCAGCCTGTACCAGGTCCTTGATCAGGTAACGACCCAGCAAACCGGTGGCGCCTGTCAGAAGGTGATACGACATGGTGAACGATCCTGTGCTTTTCAGCCGGAAGACCCCGCACGAAGCCGTCAGCAATCAACGGTAATTCTTGGGTGACGTGTCGAAGGAGGTCCAATCATGGTGAGCAACCAACGAGTTTAACCCGGCCTATTGCGTGCCTCAACCGCATTACGAGCGATCGAAGCCCGATGGCGAACATCTTTGGAGACCCCTGCGGGTCGGTTCAATTACAAAACCTGTGGGGATTCCGGCAGCGATGGAACTCGCGGCGAGTTACATCACGCGATCCAGCGCCAGCTTGGTGGGATGGTGCGATTTTGCGGAGGCTGCGTGTGGAGCCGGCATCGTCACTCTTCGAGGTTTCAGTCGGACCGGCAAGACACAGAGCAACGCCGGCAGCAACACCAGGCCGCCGACGAGTGCCGCCAACAGCAGCACTGCCATCAGTATTCCAAACTTTGCCGTTGGCAGGAACTGGCTGAAGCCCAAGGCCAGCATCCCGATGCTCGACACGACAATGGATTCAAAAATTGGACCACCAGTGGTCAGCAGCGCCGTGAGCACGGCCGACTGCGGTGATTTCCGCAGTTCGCATTGCTCCTGGTACCTCACCAGGAAATGAAACGTCCCGTCCACGGTGATCCCCAGTGCGATACTGCCGGTCATCATCATTCCGATGTCCACGGGAATTCCGAGCCAGCCAAGCAGGCCGAATACAAGGCCGATCGGGGCGAGGTTTGGGATGATCGCCAGACAAGCCATCTTGAGGGAGCGAAGTGATGGAATCATCACGAGCAGTATCACAACCAGCGCCGACACGAAGCTCTGCCAGAATCCTTCGAAAATCTCGTGTTGAGCGCCCTGCAGCAGCGGTGCGATCCCGGTGAATCGAACCGGCGCTCCGGCGGTGACGTGTTGCAAATCGCTCAGCAACTCGGCGTAGGTCAGACCGGTGTTGGATTTGATTCTCGCCGAGATGCGCCACAGTCGCTCACCATCACTCAGGTACTCGTTGTCGCTGTATTGTGTCTCGGCCTTTTTCAGAGTTCGGCCGAGCGCCAGCGGTCCGTCAGGAAGTTCATTGGGGAAGAAGCTTGCCAGCGACAGCGTGTGCCGGACGGCTCGATGCGAGCGAATCTGCTGCTCAATTTCACGCACCTTCGCCAATCGCTCGACAAACGGCAGGTCCAATTCGCCGAAATCCACGACGGCTTCAATCGAGTCGAGGTTCGTCAACTCTCTCTCGACACGTCGCACGTCGTTGAGCACGCGATCTTTTGATGGCAGAAAGTCCAGCGGATTGATGTGTGATTCCAGCCGGGCCACGCCCCAAACGCAAAACAGCACCACGATTGCCGAGCCGGATACGACCCAGCGGCTGTGACCGAGGAACCACCTTCCGACGCGGGCGAAATCAAACCCGGCCGGGCATTCCTTTGCCACGCACGTTTCCGGCCAGAGCGTCAGCATCGCTGGCGTGATCACCAGCCCCGTCACCATTGCGACGACCGCTCCCAAAGCCGCCGCGTAGCCAAACTGGGTCACGGGAAGAATGCTGCTGACCGAAACCGAGAACAACCCCACGGCCGTCGTGATCATCGACATCGCACATGGCTTCCACGACAGCCGCAGCATTTCCGCCAGCGGATCTTTCTTGTCCATCGAGGATGCATAGTAGTGCACGACGTGGATCGACGCCTCGAGCGTGAAGATCATCACCATCACGGAGAGCGCGCCGAGAATGAAGTTCATCTCGCCGCCCAGGTAGTACAGAATCGTCAGCGTGACATGAATGGCCCAGATCGTCAGGCCCAGGATCGCCAGCGTCAGCCGCCAGTTGCGGATCCAGTAGTACAAGAGCGCCAGACAGAAAACCAAGGTGATATGGAAGTACTTCCGGTTCTCCGCTTGACCCCCCAGCTTGTCCAACTGCGTGACGACAACGGGCGCGCCCGCAAGGCAAATCTCCTTGCCGCGAAGTTGACAGTAGTCCAGTTCCTGATGGATGGCCGCGACCGTGCCCTTGCGGTCCTTGAGTCCCTGCTCCGATAGCACCGCGACCAAACCGATCATACGTCCGTTGTCGCCCAGCGCCAGACCCGTCAATCGCTGCCGAGCCTCTTCCTCCGGTACTCCCATCTCCTGCATGATCTTGATCAGCCGTTTCGGCGACCAGCATTTGCGAAGGCCAGGCAAGCGGTCGAGCCGCCCGCAGACTGCATCGACGAGCGGATCGTCGAGCTCCCGGTTTTCCATCCCAATCAAGATGGCTTCTTCAACACCGAAGTCGCGCTTGAAGCGTTCGTACGTGGACCGCACGACAGAATGCTTCGGAAGCCAGGTTTCGATGTCGTTGTTGTTCGGGAGTTTCTGAGCCTGGATGAAAAAGAAGGGAGTGGTTATCACCACCAGGCAGACGATGGCGCGGCTGTACTTCTTGTAGAAACTGGCAAGCATGTCGGGTGGCGAGGCGTTTTCCCGGACGTTGGCGCTGGGTGGGCGCGCGACCGCCACGGGGATTGGGTCGGGCGTTCCATTCCCGGGCGGACAAGGAGCCGTCGGTCCGCTCCTCGCGAACACGACTCCCTCACGAAGGCGTCTGTCTATTACCTATCGTTCGGCTCGCGGCGCGCGCGTAAGCCCATTTCACGAGCTGTCAGTTCTTCGGAAATCCCCCGTCTCACCATAACACACGATCGGCACAACTTCGCGGCTCCGAATTCCCGGTCAACCTTCGCCAACCGCGAACGCCACCGTCGAACGGTTGTGCGTCGCAACCGCGCCAAGTATGCTCCGGCCGACGGCCCGCAGAGTCTTCCCGCCCACTTCGATTCTTGTTTTCGGGAGCCTTTGACATGCACCAGGCAGCTCGCACCAGTTCCTCGACGCCGACAACCATGCCTCGGCGTGACTTCTTGATGTCCCAAGCCGGCGGTTTGGTCGGCGCGGGCATGCTGAGTTCACCTGCTGTCGAATCCTCACTTGGCTTCGCAGCGAACGACACACTGAACGTGGCCTGCCTTGGCACAGGCGGCCGATGCCGGCGGCTCATGCAGTCGCTGCGGGAAATCAACGGCGCGCGGATCGCTGCGGTCTGCGACATCTATGACATGCACCTAGCCGAGGCGGCCAAACTTGCCGATCCGCAGGCGATTCAATCGAAGCAATTCGAGAAGCTGCTGGAACGGAAGGACATCGACGCTGTCCTGATCGGCAGTCCCGATCACTGGCACGTGCCGATGACGATTGCTGCCTGCCAGGCTGGCAAGGACGTGTACGTTGAAAAGCCGCTCACGCACTCGCTCGCCGAGGGCAAGGCGGTGACTGCGGCGCAAAACCAGAACCGCCGCATCGTGCAGGTCGGGATGCAGCAGCGCAGCATGCCGCACATTCAGGCGGCACGCGAGATCATTCAGTCCGGTGGAATCGGTAAGATTCACAAGGTGCATCTCACCTGGAACCGTAACACGCCTCGCTTCCGTAAGGATCCGCTCAACATTGACCCGGCGAAGGTGAATTGGAAGGCTTTCCTCGGCAACGCCCCCGACCAACCGTTCGACGCGTACCGGTTCCGGCAGTGGCGCTGGTTCTGGGATTTTGGCGGTGGCATTCTGACCGATCTGATGGTGCACTGGATCGACGTGGTCCACTGGATCATGGACGTGGAACATCCGGTTGCCGCGACAGCGCTCGGCGATCATTTTGCCGCTGCCGGCGTGTGGGAAACGCCCGACACCATCCAGTGCGTGCTGCGCTATCCGAATGAGTTTCAGGCGTACTTCGAAGGCACCTTCGTCAACGCTCGCAACGGCGCAATGGTCGAATTTATGGGGACCGACGCCACGTTGTACATCGACCGCGGCGGCTTCGTCCTCACACCAGAACGAAACAAGAAGGTCAAACCCCAGGAGATGATTCTGGGCACCGGCCCGCGCGGAGCCGACTTCTACGACAAGCCGGATGGCGAACTGCTGCATCTCACGAACTGGGTGGATTCAGTTCGCAGCCGCAAACCGCCGCTCTGCACGGCCGAAGCCGGAGTCGGCGCGGCCGCGGCGGCACATCTTGGGAACATCGCCTACCGCGGCAACAAGGTCGCCACCTGGGACGCCGTTCATTGACCCTGCAGGATCGCCTCGGCCGGGCTTGCGGGCGCCGGCTTGATTTGGGCGTCTGGCAATAGGTGCACTGGCACTTCGATCGTCGGCGAAGTACCCACCGACGGCGCGCCGGGTGTGAACGGTTGCGTCACCACCACAGGAGTTGGCTTCAACGGCAAGGGACCAGCGCACAGTTCGGCGATGGATTCGACAACCGGTGCCTGGGTGTACTTCGACGACGCCGTGAAACCGCAGCAGGTCGTACGACCCTGGACTTCGTAGCTTTGGTCCAGGCTTCGAATGGCCTTCCCGAGTTCGATGAGTTCTTCGTTGGTCGCCGAGGCGGCCACTCCCAGTCCGGCGGTCAGTCCAAGTACTCCAACTGTCGCTACCGTCGCCAGCTCAGCAGAAACCACGACGCCCGATTCGTCGTTCCAAAAGGTTCGCGTGATCGACATCATCCGTTCCTTTCGAAGGATTGGGAACCGGCATCGTCGAGCGACACTGCTCAACTTCCGATTCTAAGGGATGTGACGATCGTAGCGGATTTAGTAAATTGTTAAATATAGACAACATGGATGACATATAATATTTACGTATTGTGAGTATTCCTGATCGACATCGGTACTTTTCGAGAGGCCTCATAACTGCCCTCGATACATCACAAACCCTTCCAAAGCATAGAATTCCGGCAATCCAAGTCGATTGTAAAGTGCTGCCGTGTGTTTGGTTCGTTCCTCTGCACGTTCCCAGAATTCTCGCTTGTCCGAACCGGGGAACAGGGCAGAGTCTTTTTGTGATTCATGACGGAAGATCGCCTGCTTCTTTCGCTCAACCATTTCGGGACTGAGTGGAACGGCCCGCTCAATTTCATGCGGTTCGTAATCCTGCCAGGCTCCGCGGTAGAGCCAGACTTCCGGCCGCATCCCTTCCGGTTCGACCTGTTGCAACGCCTTCAAGATGGCTTGGGCGCACATCCGATGGGTCCCGTGTGGGTCCGAGAGGTCACCTGCCAAATACACCTGGTCCGGTCTTAACTCGCGCAGAAGCTGTGTGATGATCGCCACATCCGCGTCGCTGATCGGATTCTTTTTGGCAGTGCCTGTGTGATAGAAGGGCAAGTCCAGAAAATGTAACTTGTCGGCCGGCAGGCCAGCCGTCGCGGCCGCGTGCGTGGCTTCAGTCTTTCGAATCAAACTCTTCACGTGCAACACTTCGGCCGAGTCAGGTTGCCCTGGCCTCTTGGCAAGCATGTCCTGGTGCATCCGCTCGAACAACTCGCGGCTCGTGTTTGTCTGCAGATTGAAGATCGACAGCGTTTCACTGACAAAGTCGACGTGCCGGAGCGCGTCGTGATCGAAAACCGCGACGTTGCCACTGGTCTGGTAGGCGACGTGCACGTTGTGACCCTGATCGGCAAGCGTGATCAATGTTCCGCCCATCGAGATCACGTCGTCGTCGGGGTGCGGGCTGAAAACAAGAACCGTCTTGAGCTGGTCTCCGGCCGGTCGAGTGCAGATCGTGCTCATCAATTCGTCAAAGATCCGCTGACGAATTCTCTCGACTGGACCGCGCTCTCGAAGCAAGTCGGCGAGGTGATGCTCCAGAAAATCGGAGTTACATAACCGCGGGATCGGTTTCTGCACTTCCTCACACAACCAGATGACGGCCCGCTTTTCGACTTGCGGCGTCCATTCGACTCGCCCCACGCGCCACGGAAGCTTGATGGCCGTCAATTCGTTGGCGGCCGCGGCGTCGAGGACGAACACGGCGGACGGGTGCTTCTGCAAGAAGCTGGCAGTGACATCGTCAGTGACTTCGTCTTCGACGGCGCGGCGAACGATGGGGGCCTTGTGTTCGCCGAGGGCCATGATGATGACTTTTTTGGCCTGCAGGATGGAATCCACTCCCATCGTGATCGCCTGCGGAGGGACATTCTCCTCACCAAAGAAATCGCTGGCTGCGTCGGTGCGGGTCGTTGGGTCGAGCGTCACGAGCCGCGTGAGGCTGTTGCGTGAAGAGCCCGGCTCGTTGAAGCCGATATGACCGGTGCGGCCGATCCCCAGCAGTTGCAATTGAATCCCGCCGAACCGTTCAATCTCGCGTTCGTACTCCTCGCAAAACGCATCGACCTCGTCACGCGGAAGGTCGCCCTTCGGGATGTGAATGTTCTCGGCGGGGACGTTGACGTGGTTAAAAAACACCTCGCGCATCCAGCGGTTGTAGCTTTGAATTGCGTCCGGCCGGATCGGGTAATACTCATCCAGATTGAACGTGACGACGCGCGAGAAATCGAGCCCTTCCTCGTTGCGCAGGCGGATCAACTCGCGATATACGCCAACCGGCGTCGAACCGGTCGGCAGTCCGAGCACCGTTGGCACTCCGGCGGCATCGTTCTGCCGGATCAAACCGGCCACCACGCCCGCCACATGCTTGGCGAGGTCTCCCGCAGTTTGAAACATCAGCGTCGGGACTTTCGTATGGCGCAGGTATTGAGACAACGGTGGGACCTTGATTCGGCTTGGAGTGGACTTGGTCATGGATCGAAGTGTGGTGACGAGGCGTCGGGGAACTGGTTGTGTTTCCGGGATTCAGTTGCGAAGATACTTCCCGCGCGGCCCGTCTCGCAACCGAAGCGGAGAACGCGAACAGTGACGCACAACGGCGACCGACCACGAACGAGGCACCATCATGACCGACCACTCACGTGACCTGCGTGTGCTTGCCATCCATGCTCATCCCGACGATGTCGAATTCCAGTGCGCCGGTACATTGGCATTGCTGAAGAACAAGTACTCGCGATGCCACGTCACGATCGCCACGATGACCCCGGGCGACAAAGGGAGCGCGGAACTCGGTCCGATCGACATTTCCCGCGTGCGTCGTGAAGAAGCGCGGAAGGCGGCCAAACTGCTCGATGCCGACTGTGTGTGTCTGGAATTCGACGACTTGTGCATCTGCCACGACAACGACAGCCGCCGGCGCGTGACCGAAGTCGTGCGAAAAGCCCGACCCGACCTGGTGCTCACCGCGCCGCCGGTCGATTACATGAGCGATCACGAAATGACGAGCCGTCTCGTGCGCGATGCCTGTTTCGCCGCGTCGGTGCCGAACTACGTCTCGCATCAACCCAACCCGGCGCCGATCCTCGCCAAGATCCCGCACCTGTACTACGTCGACGCCATCGAGGGGATCGATTACTTCGGCAATCCGATCGAACCGCAGTTCGTAATCGACATTTCATCCACCTTCGACCTAAAGCTGAAGATGCTCGCGTGCCATGCCAGCCAGCGGAACTGGCTCCTGCAGCAACACGGCATCGACGAGTACCTCGAAAACTGCCGGAAGTGGAGCGCCAAACGAGGTGCCGGACTGGGTGTGGCCTTTGGCGAAGCGTTTACGCAGCACTGCGGGCATCCGTACCCGCACGACAACTTGCTGGTGGAACTGCTGAAGTGAATCAGGCTGTGCCCCACGGCGGGTCAGTCTTTCCTGGCTGACTCATGCAGAGTCTGACGCGATCGCGTTCATGCATGTCACGCTGGAAAGTCTGACCTACGAGATCAGTGCTGGAGCACCTTGCGCAGGATGACGCCGCTGGCGACAATGAGGATCGTGTTGCCGACCCACATCGCCCAGGCCGGGTTCACCTCGGCGCCCTTTGAGAGCGTGGCGAACAGCAGCACGACCGGATAGTACACCAGCAGAATCGGCAGAAAGCAGAGGAAGAAGTTTGTGAGGAACTGCCGCCGCGCCTGCAGGATCGAGAACGGGCTGCCAATCAACACGAAGAACAAGCAACTGCAAGCCATGGCGTAGCGGCTGTGCACCTCCGTGTTCAGTTTGTGAAACCGCTCGAGGCGGCCGATGGCCTCGTGCAGCTTCGTGCCCGGCGCCGGTTCACCCAGCCTTGGGAATTCTCCCTGCGAAAGTGAGAAGACACTGGCAATCACTCGCCGTTGGTCCTCGGCGATTCGCATGCGACCGATCTTGTCCATTTCTCGTTGAAGCATGTCGATGCTCAGGTTGCGAGCCGGCGAGGGCGTGGAGTTCGGTCGCAGCGGATAGATCTCCTTGCGGTGCGCCACCCACATCGTCGCGCCGGTTGGCGAACTGATGTGGCAGGCGTGCAAATCGAGCAGCACCTGTTGTTGCCGCGGCAGATCAAACTCGAGCTGCGCTTCCTCGGCCTGAATCGTGATCACTCCGCCGCCCGGTGATGTGTACCGAAAAATCGGCTTGATCAGTTTCTTGCCGTCCACGCGCAGCACAGTGATCGCGATGCCGTGCGTAGGATCGCTGACCTGATTGTGCGTGCGCAGGCGACTCAAGAAGATGTCCTCCATCGCCAGCGTGATAATGTTCTCGATGTTCGCCCGCGCCCACGGGATGAACTGATCAGTCAGGATCAGCGTCGCCACGCTCAGCACAACGCCGAGGAAAAACGATGGCCAGAGGAGCGACATCACGTTGATCCCGGCTGCCTTGACCGCCGTCACCTCCTGATCGCCCGACATCCGGCCGTACACCACGCAAACGGTGAGCAGGAGCGTCGCGGGAATCGTGAACGGCATCAGGCTCGGCACGATGAACGGCAGAATCTTGGCGACTTCGTACGGCCCGAGACCGAACTTCGACACCTCCCCGGCGACGCCGACAAACACCAGCAGCACGGTCAGCCCGGCCAACAGCAGAGCAAACACGCGGAGTAGTTCGGCCAGGACGTAACGTTGCAGCAGGGACATGGATTGGCAGGCGGGGCGAAGTACAAATGCAACCGGCGAGCCGGCGCAAGTCGAGGCTGTTTAGGGAAAAAGCGACTTCGAGGTCAAGGCGAATCCGGCAGCCGTTCACGATCATGCGGCGTTCGGTAATCGCAGCGGGGAGACGACCTGCACCGAATCTGCTGGCGGTTCAATCGCTCGCCGGTCGGGACATGCCGCCACTCGCGTTCCTGCTGCAGGTGGCCGATATCACGGCCGAAGATAAGTCAATACGACGGAGTTTCATTCCGTCCTACGACGCAACGGCACCCTTCCGGAGATCACCACGTGCTGCCCTCCCTGACCAACGATCAATTTGTCCTCGGACTCTGCCTTGTCTCGGTGACGGTGAGCGGGCTGATCATGTATTTCAGCTACTACCTCGGCCGGTTCACCGGTGCGATCCGCGAACCAGCACTCGTCCGACCGCAGCTCGGCTTGCTTCGGCCGGATGAGATCGCGGCGACGAAGGTGGCGTCGTCCCACGAGAAGGCGGCGTAGGTGGACGCAACCAGCCTTGATGGGATGGGTTGATAACCCGTACTGCGAACGGCGGCTTCAATCGACGGCGGCGATTGCGTACACTCGAACGCATGCCGCCGTCTGATTCACTTCCAACCGGTTCCGTTCCCGACCGACCGTCGCCTCCGCGCTCAGCCGCGACGCCGAACGTGCCCCGACCGGCCGCGAAGACCGGCATTCCTCTCGCCGGCAAGCCGGCTCGGCCGGTGATCCGCATCCGGACCGAACCGAGTTACAAGGAAGACCTCGATACGTCGTTGATGGACCACGTCCAGCACGAAATCAAGCAGGGAGGCATCGGGTGGCTGGCGAGTCTGGGTGTGCACTTGATCGTGCTGGCGATCCTCGCGTTCATCGTGATAGTGCACGACAAGCAGGCGGATGCCACCGCGATGATCGGCGGCTGGATCAATCCAAACGACTTGACACGCGTTCGGGGCGACGCCAAGAAAAAACGCGAGGCCGTCGAGATCGAAGCGGTGAAGCTGGCTCCCACGCCGACTGTCGGAGCCGCCACCAAGCGCGCACCGCGCGATGATTCGACTGAAAAAGCGTCGGCCACGGAAGCAGGGAGCGTCAAACCCGGAGATGTCTCCGTAGGCGACGCGCTCGGTGCCCGACAGGGATCGGGAGCGACTCGCGACGATCTGATCGAAAAATCGGGAGGCACGCCGCAATCCGAAACCGCGGTGAAGATGGGTCTCACCTGGCTGCAACGCCAGCAGAAACCCGACGGCCACTGGGAATTGCAAGTCGAGGGCGAAAAAGTGGACGTGAACGTGCGCACCGACACCGGCGCCACGGCCCTCGCGCTGCTGGCTTTTTTGGGAGCCGGACACACGCATCAGGAAGGACCGTACAAAACGATCGTGCGCAAAGGGCTGGACTGGCTGGTGAAGCAGCAGAAGCCAAACGGCGACATGCACGACTCCGAGGAGGAGGGGCGCACGACTTCGTTTTACGCTCACGGTCAGGCCACGATCGTGCTCTGCGAAGCCTACGCCATGACCCGCGATTCGCAACTTCTCGCCCCGGCCCAGAAGGCCCTGTCGTACATCTACACCTCCCAGCATCCCGAGCGCGGCGGGTGGAAGTACCGACCAAACAGCGAGGGGGACCTTTCCGTCTTCGGCTGGCAGCTCATGGCCATCCAGAGTGCCCGCATGGCCAGGCTCGAAGTCCCCAGCGAAGTGCTCGACCGGGCCGCGGGCTTTCTCGATTTGGTGCAGGAACAAAACGGTTCGCGCTACCGCTACGAACAGAATCCCAACCTGCCGACCACTCCCGCGATGACCGCCGAGGGCCTCCTCTGCCGACAGTACCTCGGCTGGCAGAAGAACCACCCCGCCCTGCGCGCGGGCATCTCGTATCTCGTCCAACCCGAAAACCTGCCAAGCTGGTCAAACGGCAAGCGGAACGTGTACTACTGGTACTACGCCACACAGGTGCTACACAATTTGCAAGGCCCCGAGTGGGAGGCGTGGAACACGGCTCTGCGCGAAGAGATCGTTCGCAACCAGAACAAGGTCGGCAAGATGGCCGGAAGCTGGCACCCAACCCAGCCGAAGGGCGACCCCCTCGAATACGGCGACAAAGCCGGCCGCCTCTACATCACCGCGATGTGCATCCTCACTCTCGAAGTCTACTACCGGCACCTGCCGCTGTACCGGTGATGGTGATTTCGTTATCAGAGGTGCCAGTCACTGGGACCGCACATCCTTCGTCTTTGGAACCAAGTGATCTCCGAAATCAAAATCAAATCCATCGACGATTTCCGTCGAATTCTGTGGAGTCACCTTCAAGTCAATCCGGTAGAGCGGAGCTGATCCGGGTCCAGTCTTCTTGTCATGAAGCATTGTTGGCGACAACGTGATGGTGCCCTGTAGCACATGAGTGGGACCGATTGCCCGATCACTGTTCTTCTGCTTCGACGAGGGCGAATTCATGGCTCGTTGCAAAGTCTCAATTGTCGGAACTTTCAAGGTTTGCAATCCGTTGATTACGGTTTCTGAAAACTGCGTCGCAGTCTGCTCCGCATAACTCGTGTACCGCTGGGCAACCGCCGGTTTGCCCAACTCAAGCCGTACAAACAACTGTTGCGTGGGATTAACGACCTTCATCGGGATCACTGACAATTGACGATCGAACTCAGAATTAACGACGAGCAGATCACCCAACTTGATTGGTGCGTTCTCCGGCCAAATGTCTTCAAATCCAGTCTGTGAGAAATGCACAACAGAGTGGTAATCACCAATCTCTGTGACGGCGACCATGGTCGGCAGGATT
>Ga0233425_10006090_pt1 | contig 18296 bp, 16 predicted proteins | sample Watercolumn_Towu_2_FD_181712 | JGI IMG/M metagenome (GOLD analysis project Ga0233425, IMG submission 181712) | Freshwater microbial communities from Lake Towuti, South Sulawesi, Indonesia - Watercolumn_Towuti2014_140_MG | ecosystem: Environmental > Aquatic > Freshwater > Lake | place... | reverse complement strand
AGGGCCAGGGTGAGGGCGAGCCTGCTCAGGCAAAGCTTCACTTCTCTTCTGAATGGTCCCTGGGGGCCCCGAGGAGGAGCGAGACTCGTTCGCCGCGTCTCGCCGAGACGGCCTGGTCACTCGTCACCCGTCGCGGCTTCGCCGCGTGCTCCGCGACTCACTCGTTTGCGAGACGCAGGCTGTAGAACGCAAGCGCCCCGGCCGCTGGGAGCGAGACCGTCCAGTCATTGCCGTCAGGAAGGGGGGCGGTTGGGACATCCTGCCAGACCGGGTCGGCAAGCAGCGTGGTCGAGCTCTGCAGAACGAATTGACCCGGGCTCTGCGGCCAGCGAAGGACGACCTGACCGGCTTCGCGGGTGACGGCGAGCCGCGGCTGCGGGGGCAGAGGCTCGTACATGAACGATGGCCCGAAGATCGCGGACCCGGAGCGAATGACCAGGTCAGACCCCGCGAAGGCAATCCCCTCGAGGAAGCTGATGCCCGGACCCTCGGCGTGAGCTTGGGTTTCGAAGAACCAGCGTGTGATGCCATCGCCTTGCTCGCGCACCTCGTACACGCCGGGCAGGAGCAGGGTGGGGGGCGTGGGAGCGGCGAGGAAGACCGCGGGATCGGTCGAGCCTGTCAAGCAGAAAGAATCCGCGTTGGTTCCGACCACCACGCTCAGCAGGAACTGGTTGGTGGCCGTGACGCGCCACAGCTCGACGACGCTGCCGCCGGCATGGTCGCCCGGCACCACCTGGAGACGGCAGAGATGCGTCAGCCGAACCGGGTCTGTCACACCGAAGCGCAGGCCCCAGGCGTACCGGGATTCCACGCCGAAGCCGCCGGCGGCACACGGCGCCGGGGCGATCCCCAGGCGCGTTTGGCCCACGAGGGAGCCCGAGCCGCAGACCAGCAGTCCGAGAAGGACGAGGGCGAATCGCTGCATCGCGCGACGGTTGGGTCTGGCGAGTACGGAGTCAAGCCGGTTTGCGGGGCGCGCTGGGCATCCTCGTTCCTGCGGCGGCCCGCTCGTGCGCGAATCAGCCGGGCGACCCTGGAGGCCCGCGGCTCAGATTCCGTAAGCCCGGGCTGCGTTCCGGCCGAACACTTTCGGCGCCACCGTCGTGGGCAGGCCGGCGACGTACTCGCGGATCACCGCATGGACACGGTGGTAACTGCCCGCGAGCAGGCAGACGGGCCAGTCCGAGCCGAACATGAGGCGGTCCTCACCAAAAGCCCCAAACACGACGTCGAGGTACGGCCTGAGGTCCGACGGCTGCCACGTGGACCAGTTGGCCTCCGTGACCATGCCGGAGACCTTGCACGAGACATTCGGATGGCTTGCGAGTTCGACGATCTGCTCACGCCATGGGGATAGCACGCGAGCTTCGATGGACGGCTTGGCGATATGATCGAGCACGAACGGTTGCGCGGGGAACCGGCGCACCAGTTCAATCGCCGCGGGCAGTTGCCTGGGAAAGACCAACAGGTCGTAGGTCAGATCAAACCGCTCGAGTTGAGCGATTCCCCGAAGGAAATCCGGCCCCAGCATGAAGCGATGGTCCGGTTCGTCCTGCACCACGTGCCGAACGCCGACGAACTTGGGGTAGGAAGCCAGTTCGGCGAGTTGCACGGCAACGTTCTCGTCGCGCAGGTCAACCCAGCCGACGACGCCGCGAATGAGCGCATGACGATCCGCCAACTCAAGCAGCCAGCGGGACTCGACCATCGATTGGCGGGCCTGCACCGCGATCGAGCCGTCCAGCCCGGCGTCGGCCAGCAACGGCTCGAGGTGCTCCGGAAGGAAATCGCGGCGAATCGGCCACTCCGGCCGCATCCAGGGGTATTCCGCCGCGCTGTAGTTCCAGAAGTGCTGGTGCGCGTCGAGGCGCGGGGTCGGTGGGGCAGGGGGCATGGCGCGCGCGGTGGGGGAGCGGGAAGGCCGAAGCGATGAGTTCTCAGCGGTTGTGGCTGGGCCTCAGTGAACTTCCGGTGACGTGGCGGCTCCGGTCGCTTTCAGTCTGCCATCTCGACGATGGCCTTGATCACGCCCGTTTCCGGTTTGGTGTAGGCCGGCATCGCCTCGGGGAGTTCGTCGAAAGGACAGCGGTGAGTGATCCAGGGCCGCGTGTCGAGCTGGCCGCTCTCGATCAGGGCGATGATCCGGGCGAAGTCCGCCGCCAGCGCGTTGCGGCTGGCCATGAGAGTGAGCTCGCGGCGATGCATGACAGGGGCATGGGGGAACGCCAGCTCCTGCTGCGTGATCCCCACATAGACCAGCCGGCCGGCGAACCCGGCGTACTCGAGGGCCTGACTCATGCTACGATGGCTCCCGGTGGCGTCCACCACGACCTCGGGCAGTGCGCCGCCTTGGGTGCAGCGTCGCAGGGCCTCGAGCTCGGAGCCATCGCCCCTCGGGGCGAGCGTGTGCGCGATCCCCATGCTTGACCGGCAAAAGGCCAGCCGTTGCTCGTTGAGGTCCATGACGATCGTGTTCGCGCCCGCGAGCTTCGAGAACTCGATCACGGACAGGCCGATGGGGCCGGCGCCGATGACCAGCACACTCTCGCCTCGTTGTGGGGCGGCGCGGTTGATGGCGTGGCAGCCGATCGCGAGCGTCTCGACCAAGGCCAGTTGATCGAAGGTCAACCGGGTCGAGACATGCAGCTTGCGCGTGGGAACGACGAACGCGGGGCGCAGCCCGCCATCGCAATGCACGCCGAGGGTCTGGTGGTTCTCACAGCAGTTGGTGTGGCCGGTGCGACACGAGGAGCACCTCTGGCAGTTGATGTAGGGCTCGACCGAGCAGCGATCGCCTGCCCGCACGTTCGCCACTCCCGGCCCGACCGCCAGCACCTCGACCCCCAGCTCGTGGCCCGGTATCCGTGGGTAGCTGAAGAACGGCATCTTGCCCAGGTAGCCCGAGATGTCCGTCCCACAGATGCCCACCCGATGCACGCGCACCACGGCCTCGCCTGGTCCGGGCGGCGAGGGTTCGGCGATGTCGATGCGCCGGAACTGGAGCGGTTTCTCGAGCTGGAGCGCCTTCATCAATTGTTCTCCCGCAAGCCCTCGAGGTGGCCGAGATTCCTGACGGGCTGGAAAATCTCGCGCACCTCCGCGAGCAACCGTTCATCCAGGGGCTCCTGAATCCATTGCGCCCATTTGCGGATGTTCGCCGGGTTGGCGCTGCCGGCGATGGTCGTGGCGATGTCCGGATGCGCGCAGGAGAACTGCAAGGCGAGTTTGGCGAGATCGACTCCCTGCCGGGCGCAGTGTTCCGCGGCGCGGCGGGCGGCGGCCTTGACTTCCTCCGGTTCCTTAAGCCACTTGGGCAGCGGCGCGCTGGTGAGCAACCGCGCCGAGAACGGCCCCGCGTTCATGATGCCGATCCCCCTGGCCTTGAGCATGGGCAGGGTCTCGTCGGCGAAGCGGGTGTTCTGGAGCGTGTACTGGTTATAGTTCAAGACACAGTCCACTGCCACGCGGCCGCAAACCTCATGGAAAATCTTCTGCGGATAGCCGCTGAAACCGATGAACCGGACTTTCCCCTGTTGCCGGGCCCGTTCGAGCGCCGGGAACGTCTCGGTGATGACCGGCTCGAGGTTCACAAATTCGATGTCGTGACAAAGGATGATATCCAGGTGGCCGGCGCCGAGGCGATGGAGGCTTACGTCGATGCTTTCGGCCACTCGTTTGGGCGAGAAATCAAAGTGCGCCAGGTCGTACCGGCCCAGCTTGGTGCAGAGGGTGTAGCTCGAACGCGGCACTCCGCGCAGGGCCACTCCCAGCAGCACTTCGCTCATCCCCCGCCCGTAGAAAGGCGAGGTGTCAATGAAGTTCAGCCCGCAGTCCAGGGCGACGCGGACCGACTCGAGCGCCTCGTCGAGCGTGACCTGCCGGAACTCCTGGCCGAGAGAAGACGCGCCGAAACTGAGAATGGGCAACTCGAGCCCGGTCTTGCCAAGTGGACGGGTTTGCATGGTGAGGCAGATTGTGGGGCTTGGGGATGATCAGGCGTGAGTGCTGGGATGCCCGCGGGGAGGCAGGGCGGCCGAGGACCAGTCTCGAGTCATAGTTGTGGCCGCATCAACCGCCAACCCGGCAGCCGAGGGTGAGGAGGACGTTCGCCCACAACGCCTGGTCGCCGGTTTGGATCGTCAGCACGTGGTCGGCGGATTCCACGTGCTGGTAGAAGTCCCATTTCAGGATCGGGTCGAGAGGCAGTTCAAGGCCGCTCTGGCGGAGGAGGTCGCGATACTCCGCCCACACGGGCGGCTCGCCACCCTGCGCATACGGATCGTCCGGGGGAATGCCCATCGTGTTGACCGCGTCCACAGGCACGGCGCTCAGGACCGCGCGCAGCACCTGCGCGACGCTCACAACGCCGGGTGAAAGGTTCAGGCAGACCACCTCCGCGTGCGGACCCCGCTTGGTCGAAGCGGGATAGTTTCCATCGGCGATGAGCACTTTGGCATGATGGCCCGCCCGGCCGAGGACTTCGTTGATCCGTGGATGAATGAGCTGGTGCTTGAGCATGCCTGGGCGTGGGCTGGAGACGGCCAGGGGCCGTCGGTGGTCATCTCACCGCTTGGCGGGCGCGCCCTTCGGCTCCGCCTTGCCGCTCACCCAGCGGCGAAAGCTCTGAATGGTCTGCCGCGCCGCGGCGTCGCTATCCGGCAACGGGAGAACCTCCGCCGACAGGTAGCCCTTATAGCCGATGTCACGCAGCGCGCTGATAACCGGCGCTACGTCGGTGTGTCCCAGGCCGATGGCGCGGCGGTTGTTGTCGGCGAAATGCACATGGCCGACCAGCGGGCCAGCGGCGCGCAAGGCCTCGGCGAGGTTGACCTCTTCGATGTTCATGTGAAAGAGGTCGCACAGGAGCCGCACGTTCCTGGTCTGAAGCGGCTCCAGCAGCGCGGCGCCCTCGGCCAGGGTGTTGAGCAGGTTGCTCTCGTAGCGGTTCAACGGTTCCAGCAGCAGCGGCACACCGTGGGCCTGGGCGCGCGGCCCGAGTTCCTCGAGCGCCTCGCGCAGCCAGCCGGTGGCTTCTTCGCGTGAGACCCCTTCGTCGCACCGGCCCTGCATCGAGCCGATAATCGCGGGCGCTCTGAATCTCCCTGCCACGTCGATGATCGCGGCGATGAAATCCCGTGCGCGCGCGCGGATCATCGCGTCGGGATAGGTCACGCGGAGTTTGTGGACAACCCAGCCGGCGCCGGTGCCCACCGCGGCCAGCTTGAGGCGGTGCTGCGCGAGGAGCTGATGCAGCCGGCGCGCGTCCAACTCCTGCGCCGAACGGGGGAAGACCTCGACGGCGTCGAACCCGAGCGCGGCGGCCTGAGCGCAACCGGCCTCGAGCCCGTCCCAATACACAAACGGCCCGCCGTGCGCTTCGGGAACGAGAGAGATCGTAACGGCCGAACGAATCATGGGTCTAACCCTTGCTCAAGAGTGTGATGTGCCGCCCGAGGTGTTGCACGATGAATTGTCGATGCAGATCGTCGTGTTGTTGGAGGATCTCCAGCAAGCACTCCTTGAACGGCCGCCCCGCCGCGCTTCGACCCTGCGTCAGCACCGATCCGAACGTGACATGCAGGACTTGCCGTCCATGATGCTCGTCGAGATAGACGCGTTCACGCTCGGCGGGCTCGAGCCGGGCCGGGTTGCCCAGCCGGCCAAGGTCCGCCGAGATGTGGTAGCTCGCGCGGTCGGTCTCGAAGCGGCCATGCGCGAACTGGACGATCTCGAGGAACAGTTCCGGCGCGCAGCGGGCGGCGACGCGGAGCGCCTCGAGGTAGTTCGTGCCCGCGGTCTTGACGTGGAGCAGATCACCGCAGACCCGCCCGATGATCGGGTAGATCGAGAACTTATCCGAGCCGCTGTGGATGCTGACCTTGTACGGCCCGCAGTGCCGGGCCACCGCGACGTGAGCGGCCAGTTGGCTCTCGAAGGCCTTGAGATCGCCGCGGTAATCCACCCCTTTCTCGAACTCGCCGATGAACCGCGGGGCGAGGCTCACCACGCGCTCGACGCCGCGCCGTTTCAACTCCAGTCCCACGAACAGATGCTCGACGGGCTGGGTGACCGAGTCGGTCTCGTCCACGGACACCTCGAGTTCGCCCACGCCGCGGGTGGCTTCGGCGATCCAAGCCCCCATCCGGGCGGCGTAGTGGATCGCCTTCCCGTACTTCACCGCGGCGCGGTACAGCGGTTCGCGACCCTCGAAGCCGAGCGCGCCAATCGGCCCGAGATCGTGCCGCTGGCCGAGGTAATGGCTCTCGAGTTGGCGGACCGACTCGAACGCGCCGCTGCTCACCACGGCCTCGACGGCCGTCGTGAGGTCGTTCCCGCTGAGTTTGTCGGCCTGGTTCTGCACGTGGGCCGAGGGGTCGATCGTGTAGAACGTGAACCCCGCCGAGGCGTAGTGCGCGACGTCCTCCCGGGTTTTGAGGTGATCGGCATCGGCGCCCCAGGGCCCCTCCCAGCCGCCGGCACGGACGATGCCCTCCTGGGCGGCGCGCATCACCTCCGCCGCGGTTCGTTGGGTGCGGGCCAGTTCCCGTGCGGATTGCTGGGCGAAGATCGGCGCCAGCCGGCCCAGCCGGGCGGCGGCGATGTGCCCCGGCGTGGCCAGGCCGAGGCGGTCCCCGAAGCCGAACGACGGGCGCAGACCAAGCGGTGAAGGCTGGGGCAACGGGCTCAAGCCAGGCATTGGCGCAGGGCCGCGAGGAAGGTGTCAACGTTCTTGCGGGTCGAGGTCTCGCCCATCAGGCCGATGCGCCACACCTGCCCCTTGAGCGGGCCGAGGCCCGCGCCAACTTCGATATTGAAATCGCTCAGGAGCCGCTTGCGCACCGCCGCCTCATCGACCCCGGGCGGCACCCCCACAGGGTTCAGTTGCCAGAGTTGGTGGCCTTCCTGCGCCGTGATCGACAGGCCCATTTCCGCCAGACCCGCCTTGAGCGCCAGGTGATTGTCCTGGTGCCGCCGCCAACGGTTCTCGAGTCCCTCCTCGAGCACCAGGCGCAGCGCCTCGTGAAGACCGTAATTCATCGAAATGGGGGCTGTATGGTGATACACGCGCTCCTGGCCCCAATACGAGGAGAGCAGATTTACGTCCAGGTACCAGCTCTGGACCTTGCGCTGGCGTTTCCGCGCGGCCTCGAGCGCTCGCGGACTCAGCGAAACCGGCGCGAGGCCTGGCGGACAACTCAAGCACTTCTGGGTGCCGCTGTACACGGCATCCACCTGCCACTGGTCGATGCGGACCGGGCAGCCGCCCAACGATGTCACCGTGTCCAGGAGAAACAGCGCCCCGGCTTCATGCGCGAGCCGGGAGATCTCCTCGACCGGCGTGCACGCCCCGGTCGAGGTCTCCGCGTGCACCACCCCCACCAGCTTGGGCCGGCAATCGCGGAGGGCCTGCGCGATCTGCCCGGGTTCAATGATGCGGCCCCAAGGCGCTTCCACCTTGATCACGCGCGCCCCGCACCGCTCGGCCACGTCCACCATCCGCCCGCCAAACACGCCGTTGACGCCGATCACAACTTCGTCGCCCGGTTCGAGCAGGTTGACCAGGCAAAATTCCATCCCGGCGCTCCCGGTCCCGCTCACGGGGAAGGTCATCTCGTTCCGGGTCTGGAACACGTCCCGGAGCATCACCTTGATTTCCTCCATCAGCTTCACGAAAACCGGGTCCAGGTGTCCCAGCAACGGCGCACTCAGCGCGCGGAGCACACTCGGGGCGACATCGCTCGGGCCGGGGCCCATCAGGAGCCGGGGTGGCGGTTGGAATGCGGACGGTGTCGGCATGTGGTGAGCATAGCAGCGCGCTCGACCGTGGCAACGGATTTGCGAAAACGGGCCGCTCGATGTCTCTGCTCGACAAACCCGTGAGGCGCGCTCAACTTAGGCGTCCATGAGCGCGCCGGCAAACGACACGCTGACACCGGAGATGATCGACCGTCTTCGGGCAATCGTCGGGCCAGAGAACCTCCTGGCGGGTCAAGAGGAGTTGTTGGTGTACGAGTGCGACGCCTACACCCTCGAGAAGCATCCGCCCGGGGTCGTGGTGCTGCCCGACACGACGGCCCAAGTCGTGGCGATCGTCAAACTCTGCGCCGAACGGAAGGTCCCGATCATTCCTCGCGGGGCCGGCACCAGCCTGAGCGGCGCCGTCCTGGCGGTCACGGGCGGGGTGATGATCGCGATGAGCCGGATGAATCGCATCCTCGAGCTCGACCCCCGCAACCGCCGGGCGCTGGTCGAGGCCGGCTGCATCAACGCGTGGGTCACCACGGCCGCCAGACCGCACGGCTTGCTCTACGCCCCCGACCCTTCCAGCCAGCCGGCCTGCACGATCGGGGGCAATCTGGCCACCAACGCTGGCGGGCCGCACACGCTCAAGTATGGCGTCACCACCAATCACATCCTTGGCTTCGAAATGGTCCTGCCCGACGGTGAGTTGCTGTGGCTGGGCGCCACACCCGACGGTGGCGAGGAGGTGGACGGCTATGATTTGCGCGGGGCGGTGATTGGTTGCGAGGGCATGTTCGGCGTGGTGACGCGCGTGCTCCTCCGGTTGATCCGGGTGCCGCGGGCCTACCGCACGATGCTGGGGGTGTTCGAGACCGTCGATGATGCCAGCCAGGCGGTCAGCGACATCATCGGGGCGGGGATCCTGCCGGGCGCCCTCGAGATGATGGATCAACTGATCACTCAGGCGGTCGAGGCCGCCTATCACTTCGGCTTTCCGCTGGACGCAGGCGCCGTGCTGATCGTCGAGTTGGATGGCCTGGCGGCGGGCCTGGACGCGCAGACCGAACGCGTCATGGGCCTCTGCCGGAAGAACCGTGCCCGCGAGGTGCGCCTGGCCGGCAGCGACCAGGAACGCGCCGACCTCTGGAAATGCCGCAAGCGCGCGTTCGGCGCGATTGGCCGGCTGAGCCCGAATTTTCTGACCCAGGACGGCGTGGTGCCGCGGTCGAAGCTGCCGGAGATGATGCGGTTCATCCAGGAATGCAGCCGGAAGTACGCCCTGCGCATCCCGAACGTCTTCCACGCCGGCGATGGCAACCTGCATCCGTTGCTGCTCTACGATGAACGCGACCCCGACCAGGTCCGGCGCACGCTCGAGGCCAGCAACGCGATCCTGGACAAATGCGTCGCACTGGGCGGCAGCGTGAGCGGCGAGCACGGCATCGGTGTCGAGAAGATCGACTTCATGGAGAAGCAGTTCACCGCGGACGACCTCGAGGCGATGCGCACGCTCCGGCGCGTGTTCGATCCCGAGGGCCGGTGCAACCCCCACAAACTCTTCCCGGGCTCGAAACGGTGCATGGAGTTCACGCCCCGGAAACAGGCGGCCGCATGAGCGCCTCCAGGCTCCAACCGGCGACCCTCGAGGCCCTGCGTGACGCTCTGCAAGGCGCACACGCGCGCCGCGAGCGCATCGAGGCGGTGGACCTGCGGGCCCTGGGGCGTGTCGTCGAGCACAGGCCAGAGGACATGACCGTGACCGTCGAGGCCGGGCTCGACCTGGCCGCCCTGCAGGCCACGCTGGCGCAGCAGGGCCAGTGGTTGCCCGTCGATCCGCCCAACGCCAGACAACTTGCCATCGGCCGCCTGCTGAACGCCAACACCAGTGGCCCTCGGCGCTTCGGCTATGGCGGCATCCGCGAGCATCTCCTGGGGCTCAAGGTGGTGCTGCCCGATGGGCGCGTCATCCGCAGCGGCGGCAAGGTGGTCAAGAACGTCGCCGGGTACGATCTGCTGAAGTTATTCGTCGGCGCGCAAGGCACGCTGGGAGTCATCGTCGAGGCCACGTTCAAGGTGCGTCCGCGGCCGGCGGTCGAGCGGTTCGTGACGATTCGCGGGCTCGCCTTCGAGGAAGGCGCCAGCCTGATCGACCAGGTGATGCGGTCGGAGATGGCTCCGATCGTCCTGGACCTGCATCGGCTGGCCGGCCCGGCGTTCGAGCCCACGCTGGTGATGGTCGTCGGCTTCGCCGGCACCGCCGCTGAAGTCGAATGGCAGATCGATGCCCTCGGCCAACTCTCCGAGTTCGAGGACTGCACCCTGGAATACGAAGAGCGCTTCTGGGCGGCGGAGGCCGGGATTCCGGTCCATCGCCGGAGCGTCCTCCCCTCGCAAGTCACCGAAGCCGCCCGCAGCCTCGCCGGGGTGGACCTGGTGGCGCGGGCTGGTAACGGGATCCTGTATTACCGGGGCGGAACGCCGCCACCCAAAACCGATGGTCCGCGCGCTTTGCTCCAGCGCGTCAAAGACGCTTTCGACCCACACCACGTCCTGCCCGAGCTCCCTTCGTGAACTCTGCCACCGCGCATCCCGATCCGTTCCTGGACCATGAGAAGTCCCTGGCCTGCATTCATTGCGGCTTGTGCCTGACGGCTTGTCCGACCTACCTCGAGACCGGGAACGAAAACGACTCTCCGCGTGGCCGTATTTACCTCATGCGCGCCCTGCACGAAGGGCGGCTGGCCTGGGGCGCCGCCCCGGTGCGGCACCTGGACCTGTGTCTGGGTTGCCGCGCCTGTGAGGTGGCTTGCCCCAGCGGCGTCCAGTACGGCGCGTTGCTCGAGCCCACGCGGGATCACCTCGAGCGCCGCCACCGGCGCAGCCTGGGGCAGAGGTTCCTGCGCCGGGTCGCAATCGAGCGCATTTTTCCGTTCCCGTGGCGCCTGCGCCTGGCGTTGAGGATCGGACAGGTAGTCAAGCGCGTCGCCGTGCTCAGCGCGCTGCCGCGGTTCATGCGCGAGGCCTTGAGCCTGATACCGGCTGCGTTCCAGGGATTGAAGCTGCCGGAGCGCTCGACCACGCGAGTCGAACCACGGCGTGGCGAGGTCGGATTCGTGAGCGGCTGCGTGATGAGTGTGATGTTCGGTCCGACCAACGCCGCCTCCGTTCGCTTGCTCAACCAGGCCGGCTACGATGTGCGCACGCCACGGACCCAGGGCTGCTGCGGGGCGCTCTACGCGCACACCGGCAACCTCGAGCGGGCGCGGGCTTGCGCGCGGCGCAACATCCAGGCCTTCGAGGCCACGGACTTCGAGGCCATCATCACCAACGCGGCGGGCTGCGGCTCGACGCTCAAAGAATACGGCCACTTGCTGCGCGACGACCGCGCCTGGGCGGAGCGCGCCCGGCGGTTCAGCGCGAAAGTCAGAGACCTGAGCGAATGGCTGGCTCAATGCGGCCTCTCGCTTCCCCAGGCGCAAGCCGCCGGCGGGGAGGTGGTGACGTGTCACGACGCGTGTCATCTGGCCCACGCCCAGCGCATCACGAAGGCCCCGCGCGACTTGATCCGCGCCGCGGACGGCGCGCGGTTCACGGAACTGCCCGAGGCCGACCTCTGCTGCGGGAGCGCCGGCAGCTATAACCTCACCGAGCCGGAGATGGCCGATCGTTTGCAGCGTCGCAAGATCGACAACATCCTCAAGACCGGCGCGCAGACGGTCGTCACCACCAACCCGGGGTGTATCTTGCAGATTCAGGCCGGCCTGCGGAAAGCCGGCGCCGCGCACATCCGGGTGGTGCACGTAGCCGATTACCTCGAGGAAAAGAGTGGCCGCCCCCGTGCCCCTTCGTGAGCCATTTGCAGCCCGGAGTTGGGCGCTTGGGCTGTTCCTGGGGTTGAGCGCTGCGCCACTCGCCGGCGGCGAGACGATTCGCCTGACGGGTGAGGTTCTCGACGACCAGTCCCGGGCCCCGCTGCCGAGCCGGGTGTACATTCGCGGCGAGGATGGCCATTGGCATTTTCCCGAGTCCACCTCGCCCGCTGGTTCAGCGCTTCTGTACCAGAAACGGAACTGGGTGAACACCAACGCGGTCGAGATGCACACCACGCTCTCGGCCCATCCGTTCCAGATCAACCTGCCCGCCGGGACCTACACCGTGACGGTCGAGCGGGGCAAGGAATACGCCCCACAAACCCGTCAAGTGCAACTCGTTCGCGACCCTGTGCACGAGGCCTTTCTGCTCCATCGCTGGATCAACATGGCGCGGCGTGGCTGGTTCTCCGGGGACACGCACGTGCACCGATCCCTGGAGGAACTCCCGAACCTGGTCCTGAGCGAGGACCTGAACGTCTCCTTCCCGCTGCTTTACTGGGTGACGCGCGCGTTCACCCCACCCGCGACTGGCGACAAGAGCGCCAGTGGCGTTGTGCCAGCCGGGTTGGTGCGCGTGGATGACACGCACCTGATCTATCCGCGCAACACCGAGTACGAAATCTTCACCGTCAACGGCCAGTCCCACACGCTCGGCGCCGTGTTTGTCCTGCGCCACCAGACGGTCTTCGACCAGGGCGCACCGCCGGTCGCGGCGATTGCGGAGCGGGCCCATCGCGAAGGAGCGTTGCTGGACCTCGACAAGCACGATTGGCCCTGGGCGATGGCCCTGATCCCCATCATGGGCGTGGACTTGTTCGAGCTCTCGAACAACCACATCTGGCGCACGGAATTCGGCCTGACCAACTGGAGCACGCCGGCCCCCGCCTACATGGGCCTTCCCAACCATGGCAGGAACGGGACCGAGCTCGACTGGCTCCACTACGGCCTGAAGAACTACTACGCCTTGCTCAACTGTGGCTTCCGTCTGCGTCCCACCGCGGGCACGGCCAACGGCGTTCACCCGGTCCCGTTGGGTTTCGGGCGCGTTTACGTGCAACTGGGCAAACAGCTTGACCTCGATGCCTGGGTGAACGGCCTCAACGAGGGCAGGAGTTTCGTTACCACCGGCCCGATGCTGCTGGTGACGGTGGACAACGAGCAACCCGGGCACGTTTTTCGCCAAAAGCCCGGCCCGCGCACGTATCGCGTGGCGGGCGCCGCCCTCTACCATGCGCCGCTCGACAGGATCGAAATCATCGTCAACGGCGAGACCGCGGCCACGTTGGAGCCCCGCAACCGGCCGACCGATGCGGGCGCCTTCGAGAGCGAGTTCAGCGAGAAACTGCGGCTCGAGGAAAGTGCCTGGCTGGCCGTGCGGTGTTTTGACAAGGCCGCGGCCGGGAAGGCGCGGTTCGCGCACACGGGGCCGTTCCACGTCGAGGTGGCTGGCAAGCCGTTGCGCCCCCGGCGCGAGGAGGTGGCCTTCCTCATCCAGCGCGTCGAGGACCAGGTCCGGCGCAGTCGCGGGGTGCTGCCGGAAGCGGCGCTCGCGGAGTACGAGCGGGCTTTGGCCGTCTATCGCGAGATCGCCGCGCGCGCCCGGTGAACGCGTGTCAACTCTGCCACGTGGCAACCCTGCCACGTGGCAGAGTTGACACCACCCGCGGCCGCTCCGCCGAAATCTTCCGGTTCGTGCCCAGCCGCTCCGCTTGGGCTCCGCTTGCCTGCGGGCAGCCGGTCATCCCTCGCGCAGCCACTTCGCCACGTCGGCGGCGGCGTACGTGATCAGGATGTCCGCTCCCGCCCGTCGCATCGCGAGCAGCGCCTCGAGGGTCACGGCCCTCTCGTCCACCCAACCCTTCGCGGCCGCCGCCTTGATGAGCGAATGCTCGCCGCTGACGGCGTAGGCCGCCGTGGGGTAGCCAAACTCCGTTTTGACCCGATAGATGACGTCGAGGTAGGCCAGCGCCGGCTTGACCATCACGATGTCCGCGCCTTCCTGGATGTCCAGCGCCACTTCGCGCAACGCCTCCGCGCCATTCGCCGCGTTCATTTGGTAAGTGCGGCGGTCGCCGAACTTGGGTGCTGACTCGGCCGCCTCCCGGAACGGGCCGTAGAACGCCGAGGCGAACTTCGCGGCGTAGGCCATGATCGGCGTGTCCGAAAAGCCGGCGGTGTCCAGGGCCGCGCGGAGCGCGCCCACGCGTCCATCCATCATGTCGCTTGGCGCGACCAGGTCCGCCCCGGCCTCGGCATGGCTCACCGCCGATCGGGCGAGCAACCGCAGGGTGGGGTCGTTCAGAATCCGGGCGCCCGAGGCCGGCTTCCCCACCAAACCGCAATGCCCGTGGCTCATGTACTCGCACAGGCAGACGTCCGTGATCACCAGCAAACCAGGCAACTCGCGCTTCAGCAGTCGCACCGAGCGTTGGATAATCCCGTTGGTTGCGTACGCGCCCGATGCCTTCTCGTCTTTCTTGTCCGGGATACCAAACAGCAGTACCGCGGGCACCCCGAGCTGGTGGACGGCCGTGGCCTCGCGGACCAATTCGTCGGGGGAGAGCTGGAACGTGCCGGGCATCGACCCGATTGGCTGCCGCAGCCTTCGCCCCGAGCGCACAAACAACGGCAGCACCAGTTGCTCGACGTTCAACCGCGTCTCGGCCACCAACCGCCGCAAGGCCGCCGACTGCCGCAGCCGCCGCGGGCGGCACCGGGGAAATCCGCTCAGGAGGGACCAATTCATGCCGGCGACCATAAGCCGCCCGCCCGGGGGTGCGCAATCCCGCGCTTTGGATCCTGGCGACCCGTTCCCGCCCCGACTCGAAGGGGCGGCGGCTTGTCACCCCTTCGTTGGGGCCACGGGCCCGTTACTGCCCGAGCTTCTTCTTGGCGGCCTCGGGCACTTCCAACTTCGTCGTGCCCACGTCCTTGAGTTCAATGGTTGCGATACGCTCGAATTCGTTTTCGTTCCCGCCGAATGTGATCACCCCTTTCGCGTGGACCACGTAACGGACCAGCGCGCCGTCCTTCAAGATGAACTTCACGTCCGCCTTGGCATTCTTCGGCGGGGGCGGTCCGGGCGGCAGCTTGCCATCGGGGCCGGGGCGGGGTTTGGGCCCGAAGCGCAACTGGTCCGTAGCGCCTCCGTCGGTCAGGTCGCCGGAGATGGCGCCGGCTTCACGAGATCTCTTGAATCGGCTGCGGCCAGCGCGATGGCGCTGATCAGCACGCCGCCTAATGAGATGGATGTTCTCATGGTTGTCCGATGGTTGTTTTGGTTCTGAGAAAGTGACGCTCGGGACTGCGTTTGGTTACAGGCAATCCCGCCCCGGCTGTCCCACGGAGGACTCTCTTCGTTGGGCCCGGCGGAGCGGGCTAATCCAACAGGTCTTTGAGCGAGGGTACGCGCGGTTCCATCAGCTTGATGATGGGCAGGGCGCGGCCGATGGCGTTCTGCTCGGTCTGGCCGATCATGGGCTTGAGGACGACGCGCACGGCGGCGATGGCCACGCCATTGCGATCGTGCAACGGCAACGTGATGAGCGCCTGGCCTTTGCCACGTCCGTAGAACATGGCGTCTTTGGCGATGACATCCTCCTCGACTTTGCCCGCGGGCTGCCCCAACTCGTTCTCGTCGTCGCTGGCGACGATGCGCACACCGGGTTTGTCCGGGCTCGCCGCGAAGATCTTCAAGCCCAGCAGCCGCGGGTAACGCTTGAGCGTGTCCCGCACCAGCAGCCTGGCCAGGTATTCATGCGGCGTGTAGGTCAAGCGGATGTCGCGGAAGTAACTCACCGAGTCGGACTTGGTCCAAAAGCCGAGCTTGCCCCGGATGAACGTGGAGTCGGTGATCTCGGGGAGGACGTCGTTGCCGTTGAGCCGAAAGCGGATGCGGTTGCCTTTGCACTCGAGGCCCAGCTCGTGCCAGACATTCGGGGCCACCACGAGGTTGGTGCCGATGGCCTGATCCCGCACGCCGCCCACGACCCGGTAGAATCGAAACGTGTTCGCCAGCGCATCGATGCGCGCGGCGTAGTAGCCCTTTTCGTCCTGGAGGCGGAACGCGATGCCGGCCATTTGTTCGATGGCGCCACCCACGACCTTCAGCTTCGCCGTCACCGTGAAGTCCCCGAAGACTTCATCATCCAGAATCAACATCGGAAACCGCTCGTCGGTGGGATCGCGCGAGACCTGGGCGAGCACGCGTTGTTTGCCGCCGAAAGTGGGTTCGGTCGAGAGCACGGTGCCCGTGGGGACGATGTCGTCCAGCATGACCTTCCACTGGCCGGGCCGGCCCGTGCCCACCAGCGTGCTCCGGAACGCCGCCGGGGGGGCGTCGAGCTTGTCGTTGGCGAAATCGAGGTTGCGCTGCGCCGCCCCGGCCACACACATCCCGGCGGCGGTCAGGCCCGCCACGATGAAACATCTGAGGCCTGGCATCGTTTGTGGGTTTCCTGTGCGCTCTCGCGGCCGAGGCCGCGGCTTTCACCTTACTGCCAGATCATCTCATGCACGGTCTTGCCGGCGGGGATGAACGGCAGCACGTGCTCGGTATAGGGCGTCATCACATCCAGCACGTACGGCTGATCCGAGTCGAGCATGCGCTGCATGGCCGCCGCCAGGTCGCGCTTGTAGATGACACGCTCGGCCGGGACGTTGAAGGCCCGGGCCATCGCCACGTAATCCGGGTAGATCTGCTTCATGTTCTCGGGGTCACCCAGGTAGGTGTGCCCGCGGTTGCCCTGGTAGAAACGGTCCTCCCACTGCACCACCATGCCCAGGTGCTGGTTGTTCAGGATCAGGGCTTTCGCGGCGATCTTCTCGATGTGAGCCATCGCCAGCTCCTGCACGTTCATCAGGAACGAACCATCGCCGTCGATGTCCACGACCTGTTTGTCTGGGTGCGCGACCTTCGCCCCGAGCGCCGCCGGGTAGCCGTAGCCCATCGCCCCGAGCCCGGCGCTGGTCAGCAACTGGCGCGGGTGCTTGAAATCGTAATACTGGGCGGCCCACATCTGGTGCTGCCCGACGCCGGTGGTGATGATGGCCTCCCCGTGCGTGAGCCGGCAAAGCAACTGGATCGCCTCCTGCGGGAGGATCACCTGGCTGGAGTCGCCGCCCATCACCTGGCGCACGTGTTGCGACTTCAAGACCTCCTCGGTCAACTGGTAGCGAAACGGGGCCTTGGCCTTCCACTCGGCGATCTGGCGGTGCCACGCGTCGAACCGCTTTTGGATCGGCCGCTCGGCGATCATCCCGTTGAGCCGTGCCATGGCGTAGCGCACATCACTCACGATCGGCAGGTTCGCGGGCTTGTTCTTGTTGATCTCCGACGGGTCAATGTCGATGTGCACGATCGTGCCGTGCTCGCAGAACTTGTCCACCCTGCCCGTGACACGGTCATCGAACCGCACGCCGAAGGCGAGCAGCAGGTCGGCCTCGTTCACCGCCCAATTGGCGTAGGCGGAGCCATGCATCCCCAGGAACTTCAGCGCCAGCGGATGCGTCTCGGGAAACGCGCCGCAGCCCATCACCGTGGTGGTCACGGGGATTTGGGTGGCCTCGACGAACCGCCGCAATTCCGCCGCCGCCCCGCCCGTGATGATCCCGCCCCCCACGTAGAGCATCGGGCGCTCGGACTTTTCAATCAGCCCGATCACTTCGTTGAGCGCGGCGCCTTCGGCGTGCGGCTCGGGATCGTACCCGCGCAGCCGCACCTCGTTGGGATAGACGGGCTGCGTGCGCTGTTGCTGGATGTTCTTGGGCACGTCGATCACCACCGGGCCGGGCCGGCCGGTCCGGGCGATGAAGAAGGCCTCCTTGATGATGCGCGGCAGGTCGATGATGCTCGTGACCAGGTAGCTGTGCTTCACGATCGGCAGCGTGAGCCCGAAGATGTCCGTTTCCTGGAAGGCGCCCTTGCCGATCATGTGCTGCGGCACCTGGCCGGTGATCGCTACCACCGGCACCGAGTCCATGTAGGCGTCCGCCAGGCCGGTCACGAGGTTCGTGGCCCCGGGACCGCTCGTGGCCATGCACACGCCGACCTTGCCCGTGGCGCGCGCGTAACCTTCGGCCGCGAAGACGCCTCCTTGCTCATGCCGCGGCAGGTAGGTGCGGATGCGCTTGGACCGCGTCAGGGCCTGGTGGATTTCCATGCTCGCGCCGCCGGGGTAAGCGAAGATGACCTCGACGCCTTCACGTTCGAGGCAGGTGACCAGAATCTCGCTGCCCAGCATGGCCGGCCCGATTTGGGCTCGTTCGGCCTCTCGGGCCGGGGTGGCGCTCGGTGCGGACTGGGTCGCTTTGCTCATATCGGTTTCTTTCGGGGGTTGGGGCCAGCCGGCGCAGGTAACAAAAAACCCACGACCGTTGCCAGCCGTGGGTGGTTTGTCGAAATTCACTTACGCACGACAAATCCCCGCGGCGTCGCCGCCTACGACGACCGCCAGTACCAGGACCTGCCGCACGATATTCATCATGACAACCAATACTTTAACCCCGTCCCCCGGCCGGGTCAAGCACTGAAATCGACTCCCCAACCGGCTCCAGCGCGTATGCATGAAGGGGTTTTCACAGTTTGGGGTGCTTGCAGGTGACGAAGCGCAGGGCTTTGGCCAAGTTGTCTTCGCCCATGTGGGCCTGAAAGTCGGTGAGTGACTGATGGCGGGGCTT
>Ga0233425_10006089_pt1 | contig 18298 bp, 6 predicted proteins | sample Watercolumn_Towu_2_FD_181712 | JGI IMG/M metagenome (GOLD analysis project Ga0233425, IMG submission 181712) | Freshwater microbial communities from Lake Towuti, South Sulawesi, Indonesia - Watercolumn_Towuti2014_140_MG | ecosystem: Environmental > Aquatic > Freshwater > Lake | place: Indonesia... | reverse complement strand
AAAGTAAATCCATTGTAGTTATGCCGGATAAGGTTTTTGAAGAATTTAAAAGTAAAAACGGAGATGTTGTTAAAAGTGACAACGTAGAAGTAATTTCAGAAACACAATGCAACGAGCGTCTTAATAGTGATCCGGAGTTTTGTGAAATGTTTTCATGGCTGGACGGAGGTGTGGAGGAAACTATAGAGGTGCAGTCGGCGACACAGCATGATTCTTTGGCGGTAGCGGTTGGAAAGATAGCAAGAGATATAAACGGGGACATCTATGTAGCAAGCGGACATATAAGAAAACTTATAGCTATAAGGGGTGGAGATCAAAAAGAAGAAATTGGAGATTTTGGAGATGCTAATATATGCGGATGCAGTATTGTTGATAATTACCTTTTTGTCGCGACTAACAAAGGTTTGTATGTGTATGATAAAAATACCAAAGAAAGCGCGGGCAATTTTGGAAATAACGGCGTGATTGGAGAAGGGGAGGCATTTTCGGACGTGGCCGTTAGGAAAGTTGATAATTCTTATGAAATATTTGCCATTAAGGAAAATAAAGTACACAAATTATCCGGTAACAATAACTATACTGATCCTGTTAAAGTGAAAGATATAGGAACCGCATTTTGTATTAGATTTAACAATGAAAATGACGAACTATTGGTTGGCGGAGAGTATGTTTTTGCGGTAAATCCGGATACATTAGCGGTTAATGATGCATATAAAGAGAAGAGTACCTATGTCTCTGTTATTGATACTGGGATTGGGAAAATCATTGCTTTAACTCAGGGAGGCCGAATTGTAGTATTAGAAAAAACTAAGGAAGAAGGGAAACTGCCTATTAGATTCAGTCATATAAAGACAAAACTGTTTAAAAAAGTGGATGAAAAAAGGATCTCAAATTTATATGAAGTCAGATCTGCCGTCATAAGAGATGGGACATTGACCTTATTGGGGAGAAAAGAAAATGATGGAGCCACCTTATGGCAGGTGCCGGTGATGGAGAGGAGAGCGAGAAGCAAGATGCAAGATGTAAGAAGTAAGACGAGTGAAGAATCTGTTGTTCTTCCTGACGGGTATAGTCTCGCGGAAACATTTGTTGGGCATGGGCGGCATATTGTGGTTTTGACGAAATTGATAAAAGGACAAAAGTATTTTGGATATTTTGAATTAAGGGACGGTAAATTAGAACAGCTTTTAGCAAATTGCGGAGAGAATGGCTGGTTTCCTGTGTTTACAAATTTGTTTGATGATTATGTAGCGATAACAGGTGAAGGACCATATTTTCTGATTCGGACAAAAAAACCCGGCACTGATGAATATGGATTGTGGTCAGTGTGCGGCATCAACGGAGAAAGTTTGTGCGCATATGATAAAATTCCCGGCGGGCTACAAAAAGCAGGCGACAGGTGCTTTTTTGTGGTAGAGAAGGACGGAAATAGGGCGGTATTTAATGTAGAGGATGCTGATAAACCTGTGGGCCAGTGGTGCGATAATGTTCAAAACGGATGCAAAGTCATGGAGCATAACGGCAGAGTTTATTTCATAGCGAAAGATAACGAGGGCGAATTTTTAGTAGCGGAAGATTCGGCAGGGAATTTTAAACAATTTGGCGGAAAATACAAAAAAATAGATCCAAAAACAATAGCCTTCTTTAGTGAAGGACCCCGTTTTGCCGCGCAGATGACGAATGCGGGGAACTGGGAGGTTATAAGCAGACAGGAAGATGCCGTGACACGTAATGTAGCAATCGGGCCGTCTCAGTATCGTCTTAATGCCGATAAGATTGTAAGCGGGATATATAATGACGGTCATAATAGAAATATTTTCGTTTACAAAAAAGGCAATCAGTATTTTATGTATGATGGCTCGCACTCTGTTGAGATTATTTTTGATGATCTTCATAATGGTAATGTAGTATGTGAGGTAGAAAAAGTATATCGCGCCGGCGACGAATTATTTTTGATAGTGAAATATGGAGGGTTTAAAGCTGTTTTTGATCAGAAGGGGGAGAGATTATTTAAGGATGAAGTAGGCTCGCTTGCCCAGAGAGGAGGTATTTTTAATGGTTTGTATAGTGATGTTGTGGTGTCAATAGGCGATGACGGGACTGTGTGTTTTGGTTTATCGCTTAAACATGAAGACATATGCAAATATAAGGCATATACGTTCAAACAGGGACGTCTCCAACCTGGGGGTAATATAATGGTTAAAGGAGCAAACGTACTTGTTTCTGATATGGGCGGAAAATTATTTTGCGTGAAGATAAATAAAACAGAAGGCCGTGAACAGGAATGTGTGGTTATTGACCCCGATGGGAAGGAAATAGAAGGCGTAAAATCACAATATCCGCCAAAAATATTGAAAGACGGGGATAGTGTGGCGATTAGTTTCTATACGCAAAAACATGTCAAAGTTCGAAAGGGAGGAGTCATACTAACAGAAATTCAGACGACGTATCATGTGAGGAGGATAAGAACAGGGGACAGTGAACAGGGAACAGAGAACAGACTAAAAACCAACAACCAACAACCAGCGGAGAGAAAGGCGGAGCTGTTGAGGAGGCTGGAGGAACTGAAAGGGCAGATAGTAGGAAGTGGGACGTCGGATGTGGCCCGCCAAAAAGAAGGCGAACTACAAACACTAGCTCTCACGGAGGACGCAGATGGCGCGGAGAAGATAAGTGTTGTTCATAATTGGGAGGAATTCGCTAAAGAAAATTATGAGCATGATAAAATACCTCATGGAGATGGCGGATGTAAGCAAATTGGTGTTACAAAAGATAGCCTATCTTTGATAAATGATTGTCTAAATGGGGTTTGTCTATGGATTAAAGTAAAATTCGATAATTCACTGGAAGTCTCAATTAGAAAAAATGAAAATTCTAATAGTACTGCTGAAAATATAGCAATTCCGAGATATAAATTTTTGCAAGAAGGTTTTCCTGTAGTCGCAGGGGTAAAAGAAATGAATGTTAAAAGGGAAGCCGAATTGTGGTTTGTGGTTAAAGATAGTTTTTTTGACGCGCTAAAGGACAATCGTGATTTTATGGATGCCTCAAATGATGATGAAAAATATCCTAAATGGCATATCATGTCCGAATCAGAGTTTAACAAAAGATTGAACACGGATGCGGAATTCAGAAAAAAGATGGAAGAATGCGGATTACGAACTGTAAACAACAAACAACCAACTGCAGCTTTTACGGAGGGCACGGAGGGCACGGAGAAAGAGATTAAAGACATTGCAAGGCGGCTGGGTTCAATATTTGGGGATTTAATTGGCAATACCTGTGATTTATCTGTGGATAAAATTAAAAGAATGGCATTAAAAAACAGCATTCCAGAAGATGTTGTTTGGGATATATTGCGCTATTTTGGGTATCAGGAAAATCCTGTGAGCAAGAGAAATTATTCGCCTCCTTTTGATGTAATGACGAGATTATTAACGTTTAATAGATATTTAAACGGGATAGTGCAAAACGTCCATGACGGCATTGCTCATATAAATACAACTTTAGCGGGCACGGAGGATCTGAAAAAACTTCTTAAATGGCTGACTCTATACGAAAACGGAGAACCTCTGCCGCGTGTCGGAGTGTGGCATAATTGGGATGAATATTTAAGAGATGTCAATAGGAATAATGAGAAGGGTATTGAAAAAGTAGATGCTCAATATAATTCTTTAGTAGTTCAAAAATTTGTGCCGCAAACAGCAGAGACAGTGGCGAAGGTTTTGTCTTTGCGAATTTCAGAAAGAGGTGGAATGGCAATGATTCAGTTTTCGGGCCAATCATCTATTGAGACCTCATTTAGTATTGCTAATGAGGGTTTCCCTGTAGTAGCGGCGGCAAAAAGCGTGGATAAGAAAAAGTATGTTTTTGTGGTTAAAGATAGTTTCTATGAGGAGCTTAAGAAGAATCCAGATTTTAAGGATTTTATAGAAAGCACAAACCCGGAATTGCAATGGCGCATTATTTCAGAGTCGGAGTGTAACTATTGTTTGACGGCGGATGAGGAATTTAGAAAAATGATGGAGCAATGGAGATTGCAAACTACCCTCTACGAGGGCGGCGAAAAGCCCGCAAACAACGAACTACCTTCTTTGCCAGCCGGCTGTACTATTGAAGAGACTTATCCTACAAGAGACGGGTTTGTAATGAAGGTGAAGAAAGGCAATGAGTATAGTATTTTCGATTCAAACGGCAGATGTATATTTGGTGATAAAAATATAGATGGCGATGTAGATTGGTTTGAAGAGATCGAAGTATTTAATCTGGATGGTGATTTGTATTATAAGTGCGAGGGAGTGTCTATGTCATTTGTGACTGCAAGTATACCGGGAAAATGTTATTTAATATTCGGGCCAGATTGTGATCTTGCCACTTCTTTAGAAGGTGAGAAGTTTAGAAGGATTAGTGCCCCTGTAAAATTGCCGGATGGAAAAGTATATTTTTCGGTGACCAATTTGAATGGTAAAAGTGCTGTATTGAAATTCGGCAAGCCGGAGGATGGTCTTGTAGCAAATAACGACGGCTGGCATGATGAAATTATTGGAGATATTAAGGTAACCGAAGACGGCAAGCTGGTGTATGCGGTGAATGACGGCGGTGTGCTAGGTATTGTTTTGGAAGGGCATTCCGAAGTAATTCATTTACAAGGTATATCATCTATTACTGAAATTGCAGTCGGAGACACCAAAATATTCGCGGTTGTAAATGTAAGTAACTCACCCGACCGGATAATTTATGAAATCGATTTGAAGAATCCAACTCAGCTAAAACCTCATGACAAATATAAGACATGCAAAAAAGATAACCTTACTGTTGTTGGGGATGAATTGTACTTTAAAACTAGTGAAGACAGAACCCCGCAAGTCCATAAAGAATGGATAGAAAAGTTAGATGGAGCAAGGACGGGCATTGGTGTAGTAGGGCCGGACGTTCAAAGGACGGAAGGATATTTTGATGAAATCGGAAAACCCGTTGTCATTGGCGGTCAATTGTATTTTAAGGCGCGGATTGGCACAAAATGGGCGGTTATCGGGCCGAATGGAATTGTAGGGCAAAACTTAAACGGCACAGGCTGGTTTGATGAGATAGGAGATTTAGTAGATGAAGAAGGTGTTTTGACTTTTGAGTGTAAGGATGAAAAAGGGGAATATACATACAGGCAGAGGACTAATGAGGATAAAGAAACCCGCCACAGCGGTTCTTCGACAGATAGCAAGGGTCAATGTGAAAAAACGTTGGAAGATTTGTTAAAACTATTAGAAGGGCAAGAGGAGTTTTTGACTGACCCGGATGTCAGCGCGAAGATCTTGGAGATATTGGAGTTATTGGGTATAGGGCATGGAGGGGAGGAGTTGGGCGATGATTTGTTGCGGGCGATGTGGGTTTTGTTGACGATTAACCAACTACAAACAACCAACAACCCGCGGTACATCGAACCTTTCCTGCAATTATTAGAATACACTGATTCTATGTTGTTCGCAAAGGCAAGATTAAAAGAAATATTGGAGAAAATACGGGATTTTCAGGCGGACGCGGGGATAAAACAAAGGGTTCAGGCGATAATTGATAGAATTCCAAAAGTTATATCTGTTGCAATGGCACCGGCAGAGAAGGGCAGGCGGCAACAGGCGATAGGAATAGTAGAGGGGGAAAGGGCAAAGATGTTGGACGTAGGAGAGGGGGCGTCAGCACGTGCGTTTTTGCCCGGGGACGTGCTTGTTTGTGAGAAGCTCGCACAGGAAAAGGGGCTAGAATATTCGCCGCGGGGGATGATGATAGATCCTTATACTAGGGATGTTTATGTTTTTGCTGGACCTACTGGTATTGCTGTTATCCCAGCGAAAAAAGGAGAGCCAGTTAGATATATTGCAAAAGGGATACATCAAGATACCACTAGATGTTTTGTGACTCGTACTCATGTGTATGTATCTGTAATAAAAGGGGTTTTTGTTTTAAATAAGGAAACAGGAGAAATAGATACAAGTATAGGTGACAATGGAGTTATAGCGAAAGATCAGGGTGTTCCGGAAGGTATTATTGTAGATGAACAAGGGAATGTGTATTTGGCATGTACGGATGGGATTTATAAATACAGTAGTTCTGATTACCAAACACCGGTGCAAGAAATAAAGATTAGATGTCCGGGTGATTTAAAATTTACCGGTGACGGGAAGATTATGGTTCAGTATTGCAGCGCTTGGGATGGCGTGCATGGGGAGTGTCAGGTTTGTATTCTAAACAGGGATACTTTAGAGCCGGAGTGTGACACTGGTTATTTGGGTTTTAGCGCGGAACACGCGACAATCAGCGAAGACGGGCTTATATATGTTACTGAAAGTTTGGAAAATAAAATAAGGGTTTATAGAATAACCGACGAAATGATTGATGTGCGGTACAGCGATGGGGTTAAAAAAGTGAAGAAGATTGTTTCTGTCGGGAAATTAACTACCCCGCATATAAAGAAACCGACAGCATTAGATATTCATAACGGCAGGATGGTTGTGGTATGCAGAGGCAGGGGAGACCAAAAGCCATATTATTACGCGAGCGTGTGGGAGGTGAAGAGGGTAGAGGACAGAAAGGTGGAGGAAACAATTAAAAAAGTGAGGGATGAAAAAGAGAGATTTAATATTACGGGTGAATACTATTTAATAAGGAGAGAGCATAGTGATGAATTGGAGGTCTGGGACTTTAAAAGAAATTGCAAAAGTAATAGTGGTATTACATTAGCGCCAAATAGAAATAACGAGAAGTATTGGTTTGTGAGTGAAAGTGTGTTTGTTGTTGTGCAATATGCTAGTGATGGCCGGAAATTTATAAATACATATAGAATTGATGAAACTAGCGATGTGAGAGTGGAAATGAAATTTAGTGTAAGTATTCCTGAGGAAGAAGAGTTATTTGAGGTAGCGCCCGATGGATATTCTATTGTAAGTGTGGACAGAACAAATGGAAAACAGATTGTGAGATGGCAAGGTGGGGAAAAGGAGTTTATTTTGAGGGACAGGATACTTCCGGTAAAAGGATGCGGATTGTGGGTAATTACTCCTGATCATATGACATTATATGCTTTGGACGCAAATGAGCATGATCCAAGAGAGCTTAATACTCTCACTATTAACAAGGAAAATGATGCGGGTATAACACGTCGAGTAAGAATACAAGATAATTTCTTTGTGGTAATAGAAGAAGACCTAGAAGGAGTTAAGAAAGTAAAAAGTTATCAAGGTATTCTTGATTCGGATAGGGATGAAGGAAATGGTAGTTATGATAATTACACGGGTAGTGATGTTTTTTATATGATTTCGGGAAATGAGCCTCCAGTAGAAGTAAAATTCATAGGAGGGACTAGTGCTGTTGACACTGTGGATAGTAGAGGTTTGTATCAGGTGATAGTAAGAGGAGTAGGTCGAATGATTGTTCGTATGGAGGCGTCTCCGAATCGACAGTTTGTTTTTGCACATACGGACGACGGCAAGGTATTTGTATTTAAAAGAAATGGGGATGTTTTTGAAGAAGTGGCGGATTTTTCACAGCCATGTGAGCCCGGGAGTTTTTATGTGGAAGAAGCAGGAAGTAAAAAGCAAGAGGCAGGAGAAAAACTAAACCTTTCGACAAATGAAAGTCTGTGTTTTAGCCCAAATGGGGATTTTTGTTTAACGAGGCATGCAGATAAAGTAGTAGTTAGCTCTGATAAAGGAGATGTATTGTCTGGCTCGATAATGTTTGCTTCTACGACACAAAGCTCAAAAATTTGGTTTTTAAATGATGACACTTTTGTGGTTGTGCAAAATACATCCAGCGGAACAACAATGATTAGGACGTATCATATATCGCAAGAGGGGGCTATTTATAGAGCTAATCTCATTTTAAACAAAGAGTTTGGCAACAGTAGGTATAAGCTTATTGACATTGCACCCGATGGTAAAACTATAGTTGTAGAGAGTAATAGAGAACGTAGTATATGGAACGAAACAGGTGATGTTTTTGACGATGATACTGGTAAAAGGATATATCCTTTAGAGGATGAAAAGTTTTTATTGATGTCAAGCAGTTCAATAGAGTTAAGAACCGTTGGAAATTCGGTATGTCATGAAAAAATAGTATTCTCTGGTCAGGCAGATTTTTATGTGAGGATTCAGGATGATTTACTGGTGGTTTATGAAGGTTATTTGAATAATCGGGTAACTTATTATGACATCAACACGTTAATACAAAAGGGGTTGGCAATTACTGGTTATCAAGGTGGCAGATTAATCTATGCGATTCGTGAGAATGAGCCTCCGGTGGAGGTTAGATTCAACAATGTTTCTGGTATTGAGACATATTTGCATGGGATTATTAGAGTTAATTTGCAAAACAGAGGACAATATGTAATCACTTATATGAAAGCGTCATATGACAAACAGTATGTTTTTGCTTATACCGATGGTGGAGAGGTATTTGTGTTTAAAAGAAATGGAGATTATTTTGAAGAAGTGGCGGATTTCTCACAGCCGTGTGAACCGGGGAGCTTTTGGATAGAACAGAGAACAGAGAACAGAGAACAGGGAACAGTGGAAAAGAAAGTTCATGTATTTGGTGCGGAGATGGAGAGGCAGGACGCGGAGGAGATGCTGGAAGCGTTGAGGGTGATGCTGGAGGATAGGGGAGAGGAACAAGGAAGTAATAAGAAGAAAGATGTAAGAAGTAAGAGGCAAGAGGCTATAGAAAAGCTTCAGCAATTCGGTGTAGGCGGAAAATTGGATGAGGTAAAAGAAAATAGTGATTTTATTTTTGTGAGGGGTGAGATATTGAAGTATCAGAGCGACCCTAAGATTAATGAAGAGTTAAAGAAAATATTATTGACCAAAGCGGAAATTGAAGAAGAGGAAAGGAAAAATAGAATAAGTGAAGAATCTGTTGATTTTACTGAAGGGACAGTGATTTGTGAGACAGGAGAGGGGCAATATGTATTTAAAAAGGACGGAACTAAGAGGGTTGTAAAATACATACCTAAAAGCGGAGACAGCGTGAGTCTAATGATTTTGGCGCCGAGGGCAACAAAGATCAGGGTAGTGAAAAAGGGCGATCGGATTACTAAAATAATTGTGAATGTAAAAGACAAATATGATTTAATATATGACATAGAAAAGAAAGAGTTATCAACCAACTTTTTTACGCAAAGAGACTTTAGTGAGTTATTGGCTTCTCGTCCTGTTGGAGACGGTACGGGTGTGTTATTTGAGTATAAGTATAGACCTGATTATAATAGATTTAAAAAGTTTAGAAGTGATGTTCGTTCTGGAGGCCAATTTGTAAAAGAGGTAATGACTGACAGAAATACAAAAATGAAAATTGTCTATGGGACATCAGTCGAAGATCCGATAGAAATACACTATTTTAAAGACGGCAAAGAATGGGTGTGGAATTTAGTAGATGATAGTACAAAACCGTGTAAAGAAGCGGATCCTTCCGCCTATTTTGGCGAAGAGGCAAATGAGGAGATAAATCCAAAGATTAAGGATGTACTGGAAAATCATCCGGAGAATTATAGATTTTTGAAAGGCGTGTCAGAAGAGGGCAATGCGGGAAGTTTAGATGTTGGACAATACGAGCAAGCAATCATGGGCGCGTTTAATGCCGTGATCGCGGAGAACGCGGCAAATAATTTGTACGATGACCTGAAAGATTTCCAGATAGTCGTAATAAAAGGCGCTGGATTTAGCGGGCACTTTGGGAGAACGAGAAAAAGAATCTACATCCCAATGGAAATGCTTGAATCCTTCAGTTCTTCAGATCCTCAGCTCTTCAGTTCTTTTTTAACTGACATCATTGAGCATGAATACTTGCATACCAAAGACATGACAGAAGAACATATTGTCGCATTATCGGAGGAAAAATATCCCGGAGTGCGGGAGAAGGCGAGGGAATTGTATAGGAAGTACATAGCGGAAAAACTAGTAGAAAGTTTAAAAGATGAAAGGATTCAGGGTTCAACAGAAGTAGAAAAATTGAAAACGAAAATGGAAAAGATGCTAAAAAGAGTCCAAGAAGGACAAAGGGTGGAATTAACCGAAACCCAGATGCACAGGTTCTTGTGGCTTATAGACAGGAGCAAAGGATTGTGTCTTGCGCCTGAAATAGCCGCCCTTTTAGACCTAATATTGGATGAGAATTGCACAGGGAATGTAGGAGAAGTGGTAATGGCGGTGGAAAAGGAGATGCTGGAAGCCGTGGGGCGTGGGACGCGGGGCGTGGAACGTGAAGAGATAAGGACGAAAATAAATGAAATTGTAAAGAGGGAAGAAGTTGATCGGAAGAGACGAGAGCGTGTGATGGCGGGAAAACCAAGTGATGTTTGTCTTTAAGTGTGGCAGTTGAATGACGAGACAAAGGCCCTGTCCGACACGTTCGAAATTAATATAATGATTTCTTGATCCGTAAGTTTACTTTCTTATTTTTATCGTAGCTAGGAATTTGTTGGTCCATTTGTATTCGAGGCAATGCTTCGACAAACCCGCCATGGCTGGGCAAAAATAAATATTTGCTCTGCTAATAAATTTTTTGGGGAACTCCGTTTAAAAAATTTGACACGTTTCCTCTTCTAGTGGTATCATATACAAAAATCGTTTTGTCAATATGTCGCGGATGTTAAATTGGACGAAGGCTGATTGGAACTTCAAACTTCAAAAATCCAATTTCAAAACAAAATATTTCGGAGGTTTTATGAATATCGCGTTTGTCACTTCTGAAGCTGTTCCTTACGCAAAGACAGGCGGGCTGGCTGATGTTAGCGGCGCGCTGCCCCAAGAATTAGAAAAGTTAGGGCATAATGTGATTTTGGTTATGCCTTATTATGAAGTAGTCAAAAAGAAAAATATCCCGGTAAAGAAACTTGATAACGCGGATGTGTATGTGGCGAAGACGGGAAAGGACCTGCCGGTGTATTTTATCGCTAATGAAGAATATTTTAATAGGCCGGAACTGTACGGAACCCCTCAGGGTGATTATCCTGATAATGCCTTAAGATTCAGTTATTTTTGCAACGCCGTTTTGGACCTCTTGCCGAAAATCCATTTTAAGCCGGATATCATTAACACAAACGATTGGCAGTCCGCGCTGATACCGTTTTACCTAAGAAATTCGAGAAAGGATGAGGTGTTTTATAAGGATACAAAGACCGTGCTTACAATACACAATATGGCGTATCAGGGATTGTTTGAACCGTCGGTATTGCCGGAGATAGGGATCGGTTGGGATAGTTTTAAGCCCCATGGCGGAGTCGAATTTTGGGGTAAGATGAATTTTCTAAAGGCCGGACTAGTAAGCGTGGACGCGATTAATACTGTCAGCGAAAAATACAGTAAGGAAATCCAGACGGATGAATACGGCTGCGGCTTGGATGGGGTATTGAGGGATCAAGGTGGGCATGTCTACGGAATTCTAAACGGTATTGACTACTCCCAATGGAATCCTGAGGTGGACGACCTAATTTTGAGAAAGTTTAGTATGTCTAGTCTAAACGGAAAAATGGATTGTAAAAAAGATCTGCTTCGTGAGTTTGGATTGACGGCCTTAGACTCAACTCCTATTATAGGAGTAATATCACGACTTGCCGATCAGAAAGGTTTTGACATTTTAGCGGAAATAATTGAAGAGTTGGCCATCCTGGACATGAGGCTTGTTTTACTTGGTACCGGCGATGAGAGATACCATAAGTTGTTCACAAAGATAAAAGAAAAATATCCCGAGCAATTTGGTATAAAGATTGCGTTTAATAACGCCCTTGCGCACAAGATAGAAGCTGGGAGCGATATGTTCCTTATGCCGTCAAGATATGAGCCTTGCGGATTGAATCAGATTTATAGTTTGAAATACGGAACGGTTCCGATTGTTAGAGGTACCGGCGGGTTAGATGATACGATTCAAGATTTTAATCCGGAGACGAAGGCGGGGAACGGATTTAAATTTTATGAATATTCGTCGTGGGAACTGCTTAACACAATAAAGCGCGCGTTGAGATTGTATAAAAATAAGGAATTGTGGAACACTCTAATGTTAAACGGCATGAAGCAGGATTTTTCATGGTCTAAATCCGCGGAGAAATATATTGAGATGTATGGGAAACTAAAGAACTGATAATAGTGCTGAAGAACTGAAGAGCCGAAGATCTGAAGTAGGTGCTTTTACTTTTGCCTTCAGCGCTTCAGTCTTCAGATCTATAACTAGGAGGTTGTCATGCCAGAGTTAAGGAAAGATCCGATCATCGGCAGATGGGTTATTATTTCCACCGAACGTAGTAAGCGTCCTACGGATTTTCATTTGGAGCCGGAAAAGCCTGACACAAAGGCATGTCCATTCTGCGCGGGCAATGAATCAAAGACTCCTTCCGAAATATTCGCGTTTCGTTCTCCACATTCACAAAAGGACGGCGGAGGATGGGAAGTAAGGGTGATTCCGAATAAGTATCCGGCTTTACGTATTGAGGGTGATCTTGGCAAGATGGGCGTAGGTTTGTACGACAGGATGAACGGCATAGGCGCGCATGAAGTTATTATCGAAGGCCCGGATCATTTTAAATCTCTTGAAGATCTTCCGATTGATGTAATAAGCAAGGTTTTTGAAACTTATAAGATAAGGATGCTTGATCTTTCGCGCGACAACAGGTTTCGCTACACCCTTGTATTTAAGAATGTCGGCGAGCACGCCGGGGCGTCGCTATCTCACCCCCATTCGCAATTAATAGCGACACCGATCACGCCGAAACGTGTTTCGGAAGAACTAAGAGGAGCGCAGGAATATTACACATATAAAGACAGATGCGTATTTTGCGATATTTTGCGTGAAGAACAAAATCAGGTGACACGAGTCGTTTATGAGAATGACGGATTTATCGGGTTTTGCCCGTTCGCGTCAAGATTTCCGTTTGAGGTTTGGGTCATGCCGAAACGACACAGTCCGGACTATACAAGTCTCGAGATTAATGAAATGGAGCTTCTCGCCGATATAATGAAGCAGGTTCTAGGGAAATTATCTAAGGCGCTTCAGCGGCCGCAATATAATTACGTAATTCATACCGCACCGATACGTTGGCCAAGAAAGGGATACTGGAGTACCATAGATTACGATTTTCATTGGCACATAGAGATTATGCCAAGGCTTACAAGAGTTGCCGGTTTTGAATGGGGGACAGGATTTTATATTAATCCAACGGTTCCTGAAGAAGCCGCGAAATATTTGCAAGAACTCAAGGTGTAACTATGTCAACTGCCGTTGCTTTTATCTGGCACATGCATCAGCCGTACTACAAGGATATGCTGACCGGTAAATACAGTATGCCGTGGGTGCGCCTGCATGCCATTAAGGCCTATTATGACATGGCGGCTATTTTGGAAGAATATCCCAAGATGCGCTACAATGTCAATATTGTCCCTTCGCTGATTCTTCAAATTAAGGACTACGCGGAAGGAAAATTCAAAGATGTTTTTTGGGACCTGTCCGTAAAGCCGGCCAAAGACCTTACCTTGGACGATAAAAAGTTTTTGCTTTGGAATTTTTTCATGGCAAACTGGGAGACAATGATAAAGCCGAACCCAAGATTTTGGGAGCTTTTGATGAAGCGAGGTACTAAAGTTACCGAGGAAGATATTGAAATATTGTCAGAAAAATTCACGGAGAGAGATTATCGAGACCTGCAGGTATTGTTTAATCTATCTTGGTTTGGTTTCATGGCGAGGAAAAATTTTCCCCAAGTAGCAGAGATGATTAATAAGGGTAAAAATTTTTCCGAAGAAGATAAGAAAATTGTGCTTAATACGCAGATTGATCTTATTAGGAAATTATTGCCGCTATATAAAAAACTGCAGGAAAACGGACAGATAGAAATAACGACTACTCCGTGTTTTCATCCCATAATGCCGCTAGTGTATTGCACGGATTTCGCGAAAAGATGTATGCCCTGGGTGGCGCTTCCCAATAAATTCAGTCAGCCCGAAGACGTGCAGGCGCATATTGAGATGGCGGTACAGATTTATAAGGATGCTTTTGGGGTAAAACCAAGAGGAATGTGGCCGTCGGAAGGGAGTGTATGCCCGGAAATCATGCCGATAATATCCAGGAATGGATTTAGATGGCTTGCCACCGACGAGGAAATTTTAATGAACACCATTGAAATTTCCGATAGGGGTAAGGGCTTATATAAACCGTATGTTTTTCAACACGGTTCTGAAAATGTAACGATTGTTTTTCGCGATAAAAATATTTCCAACGCGATTAGTTTCGATTACCAGAAAATGGATTCTTCTTATGCCGCGGGAGACCTAGTACGAAATTTGCAAAACATAAATGATTATACCTCCAGATTTGGGCATGAATCTCTTGTGTCTGTTGTTCTGGACGGAGAAAACCCTTGGGAAGGATATCATGAGAGCGGCGAGCCGTTTTTGAGGGCGCTATGTAAAAGATTGAGTGAATCACAGGCTGTTTATCCTACGACAGTGTCTGATTATCTAGATAAACATCCGCCAAAAGATGAGCTACAAAATCTTTATACCGGTTCATGGATAAACCATAATTTCGATATTTGGATAGGTGACCCGGAAGAAAATGCAGGGTGGAATTACGTCGGGAGAACGCGAGAGTTTCTAGAAAAGGAATCGCGAAAAGGAATAATATCAAAGGAAAAATTAAAGTTGGCGTGGATGAATCTTTATGCCGCGGAGGGAAGCGACTGGTTTTGGTGGTACGGTGATGATTTTTCTACAGACTGCGATGAGGAATTTGATCTCATATTTAGGACGCACCTAAGTAATGTCTATACAGTGACGGGGCATGATGTCCCGGATTATCTAAAGGAATCCATTCTGTACGTGAAAGAGGTACAGCCGGCACAGCCACCGATTGCCTTTATTGAGCCGGTGATTGACGGTGTTAATACATATTTTTATGAGTGGACCGACTCCGGTTATCATGACGTGGAAAGATATGGAGGGACGTTGTATCGAGGAGAAAGCTATCTTTCGCGTGTTTATTTTGGGTTCAATAAAAAAACACTCTTTTTGCGTTTTGATCCTTTGACGGGCAGTACCGCGATAAATGGGCGCGATTTGCGTGTTTATTTTAACATTATACAGCCAAAGGAATATCAAATTACTTTCCCTCTTTCTTTTGATCCGGAGAAAATTAAACAGTTTACTTTGAACTCCAGCGAAGACGGCGTTACGTTCGATAAAGTAGGGGACTATGATAGTATAAAGGCAAAGCAGACGATTGAATTGTCGATACCTTTTAAAGATTTGAAGATAAAACCGAATGAAGTCATGCATTTTTATGTGCAGGTAAAAACGTGTAAGACACAATTGGACCGATACCCGAGAAGAGGTTATTTGACTCTTATGGTGCCGGGAGAAGAGTTTGAGTTGAGCTCGTGGAGCGCGTAGGACGTGGGATTTAGGATGTGGGACGTTGGACGCAATGATTGCGGTTGCAAAGCGAGGAATCTAAATGATTTATTTAATGTTTGGGATTCACAATCATCAGCCGGTCGGGAATTTTGACGGCGTTTTTAAGCAGACCTATAAAGACTGTTACCTGCCTTTCTTGAATGTTCTTGAAAGATTTCCGAAAGTAAAAATGGTAATGCACTTCACCGGGCCGTTATTGGAATGGATAGAAAAAAATCACCCGGAATATTTTGATAGATTGAGAAAGATGCTTGATCGGGGGCAGATAGAATTTATGGGCGGCGGTTTTTATGAGCCCATATTAACTGTGTTACACAGAAGGGACGCCCTGGGACAGTTAGAAATGATGCAGGAATATATAAAGAAACATTTCGGCGCCGAACCAAACGGCATGTGGCTTGCCGAAAGGGTGTGGGAGCCGGGACTGCCTTCTATAATTGCGGAGGCAGGACTAAAATATGTAACTATTGACGACACGCATTTTTATTACGCCGGATTTAAGGCGCAGGATATGTTCGGATATTATGTCACAGACGACCAAGGGTGTCCTTTAAATGTATTTCCGATTGATAAAGAACTGCGTTACCGTGTTCCGTTTTCTCTGCCGGAAGAAACGATAAATTATTTAAGGACTATACCGGATGGCGAAGGCGTTACACTTGCTGACGACGGGGAAAAATTCGGAGTTTGGCCGGGGACGCACAAATGGGTCTATACAGAAGGGTATCTTGAAAGACTATTTGCCATGCTTTCGGATAACTCGGATTGGATTAAAATGGTGACTTTTTCCGAATACATGGAAATGAAAAGCGCTAGGGGGAAGGTCTATCTTCCGACCGCGTCCTATGATGAAATGATGGAATGGTCTCTGCCGGTTGACAGCCAGTCCGCGTTCACGTCTATCGTCGAGGAATTTAAAAAGAACGGGGCGTATGCACGCATGAGGCCGTATTTAAGGGGCGGCTTTTGGAGAAATTTCCTTGTGAAGTACCCAGAGTCTAACCAGATGTACAGTAAAATGATGTATGTCAGCGGCCTTATTGAACACTGCAAGGATAAAACGGAAGCCAAGAAAAGGGCGCTGAAAGAATTATACATGGCACAGTGTAACTGCACGTATTGGCACGGATTGTTCGGGGGGCTGTATCTTAATTACCTGAGGCATGCCGTCTATGAACATCTTCTTTGCGCTGAAGAAATAATTGACGTGAAGGCTAAAAAAGAAGAATTGGATTATAATTGCGACGGACAAAACGAGATCCTATTTGGGACAAAGAGAATAAACGCGTATTTCTCTCCGGCATATGGCGGACAGTTGATAGAACTCGACCATAGACTTAAGAAATTTAATTTAAGCAATGTCTTGACCCGGCGCCCGGAGGCATACCACCATAAATTAGATCATGCCGGTGACGGTCAGGATTCCGGACAGCCGAAGTCCATACATGACGCGGTGAGTGTTAAGGAAGAGGGTCTCAAAAAAGTTCTATTTTATGACTGGTACAAGAGAAATAGTTTTATTGACCATATTCTAAACGGCTCGGCGAATCTAGATAGTTTTTATAGGTGCCAATATGGCGAGGACGGTGATTTTGTAAATCAGGGCTATGAAGTGGTTAAGCAAACGAATTCGGAATTGGTAATGCAAAGAGAGGGAAGGGCTTTCGTGAACGGCACGGAGCACGCCTTGAGTATTAAAAAGACTTTTGAAATCGGAGATTCTATTTCCGCGAAATATGAAATTCTCAATAAAAGCGGCAAGAATGTTACCATTTGGTTTGGTGTCGAGTTTAATTTTACGCTTCTGGCGGGTAACGCGGGAGATAGATATTATGTAGTAAATGGCGAGCGAAGCCAGATGAACACAAAGGCCGAAAATCATGATATAATGGGGCTAGAATTTTGTGATGAGTATCAGAAGTTTAAAGTAGGCATTGAATTATCCGACGCGGCTATTCTTTGGAGATTTCCGATAGAAACGATATCGCACTCCGAAAGCGGGCTTGAGCGTACGTATCAAGGATCGTGTATAATGCCGAGCTGGAAAATAGAATTGAAGCCGGATGAGAAGAAAAAAATAAATATTGGATTAGGGGTAAAAGATTTCTAGGATTGAAGGCAAAGGCTAAGTCACGGACATGTCCTACGAAGCTCGATGAGCGTAGTAGGATTACACGGATTAAGAAAAGCAAAAGCGAAGCTACGGGGACCTATAACCTATTTCGCTGGAATTAAAGGAGGTGTAGTATGAAGAAGATTGCGGTGGTGTTGGCTGGAGTTGTTTGTTTATCGTTAGCCGGATGTACAAGTACAGAACAAGGTGCCGGTATAGGCGCGGTAGGCGGTGGTACGATCGGCGGGGTAGTCGGGCACAGTATGGGTAATACGGGAGCAGGGATCGCAGTTGGTGCTGTTGGCGGCGCGTTACTTGGCGGCATGATAGGCAGTCAGCAGGATAGGAAAACTCAGTCTCAAAGCGGAGCGCCAAGAACAATCGTAACATGTCCGAATGGTCACCAGGTAGATGTTACGGGATTCCCGGCGGGTTCTGATGTAAGATGCCCGGTATGCAATACAGTTTTCAAAATTTAATGATAAATTTCAAAGGTGTTCGGGGAGGAATTTAATGCGCAAGCTAGCTTTTGTATTACTATTTTGCCTAGTTATTTCGCTTACAGGCTGTACAACTACTCAAAAGGGAGCGGTAATCGGTGCGACTGGCGGAGCGGTTGCCGGAGGTGCGATTGGTTACTTCGCTGGCGATAGCCAAACAGATGACGCCGTTAAGGGTGCGGCTATAGGAGCAGTTACCGGGGCACTTGCTGGAGCGCTACTGGGATATTTCGCGGGAG
>Ga0233425_10006088_pt1 | contig 18299 bp, 21 predicted proteins | sample Watercolumn_Towu_2_FD_181712 | JGI IMG/M metagenome (GOLD analysis project Ga0233425, IMG submission 181712) | Freshwater microbial communities from Lake Towuti, South Sulawesi, Indonesia - Watercolumn_Towuti2014_140_MG | ecosystem: Environmental > Aquatic > Freshwater > Lake | place... | reverse complement strand
GGTCGGCACCGGATACCGGGTGCAGGCGCAGGGTAAGAACCTGACCCTCTACGTGGGCTTCACGCACCAGGTCGTCATCGAGCCGCTCGGGCGGAACGCACTGAGCGCCGACGGCCAGACCAGGCTGGTGGTTAGCGGGCCCGACAAGGAAACGGTCGGCCGGCAGGCTGCCGAGATCAGGCGCATCCGCCCACCGAACGCGTACACCGGCAAGGGAATCCGGTTCGCGGGCGAGCAGGTCCGACTGAAGCCGGGCAAGAGCGCCGCGAAGGGCACGGCAGCGTAAGTGGCAAACCGCAAGTACGACATGCGATCGAGGCAGATCCGGCACCGCCGGGTCCGCAAGCGGGTTTCCGGTACGCCGTCGAACCCGAGGCTGTCGATCTTCAGGAGCAACCAGCACATCTACGCACAGGTGATCGACGACCACGCCGGCCGGACGCTGGCGGCGGCTTCGACCATCGAGGCTGAGGTCAAGCCGGCGGCGGAGAAGTCGAAGAAGACTGAAGCGGCCGCCGCGACCGGTGCCAGGCTGGCGCAGCGGGCGAAGCAGGCCGGGATCAAGTCGGTCGTGTTCGACCGCGGTGGGTTCAAGTACCACGGGCGGGTCAAGGCGCTTGCCGAGGCCGCCCGCAAGGAAGGGTTGGAGTTCTAGATGTACTCGGGAGGCGACAGGGAACGCGGCAGGCGTGACCGCGGCGATCGTGGCGATTCGGACGAAGCACCCCTCATCGAGCGGGTGGTCCAGATCCGCCGCGTCGCCAAGGTCGTCGCGGGCGGCGGTCACCTGAGCTTCACCGCCCTCGTCGTGGTCGGCGATGGCCAGGGCACGCTCGGCGTGCACCTCGGGAAGTCCCGCGCGGTGCCGGACGCGGTCCGCAAGGGGACGACGGGCGCGCGCAAGAACATGCGGAAGGTCGTGCTCAACGGCACGACGATCCCGCACGAGATCGTCTCCACCTATAACGGTGCGACCGTGCTGCTGAAGCCCGCATCGCCGGGGACCGGGATGATCGCCGGCGGAGGCGTCCGGGCCGCGCTGGAAGCCGCCGGGGTCCGTGACGTGCTCTCGAAGACGTTCGGGTCCAGCAACACGATCAACATCGTCAAGGCGACCGTTCAGGGGCTCGAGCGGCTCCGGGACCCGAAGGCCGAGATCGCCCGCAGGCGAGGAATGCCTGCACCTGTGACCGGAGCTTAGCGGCAATGGCACAGCTGCGCATCAAGCAGGTCAAGAGCGTGATCGGCCACCGCCAGTACCAAGAGGACAACCTCCGCACCCTCGGCCTCAGGAAGATCGGGCAGGAGGTCGTCAGGGCCGACTCCCCGACCGTCCGAGGGATCATCGAGAAGGTCAAGCACCTCGTGGTCGTGACAGAGGAATAGATGGGACTCCACGAACTCAAGTCGCCGCCGGGCTCGCGACGCGAGCGTCGCCGCCGCGGGCAGGGCGACTCGGCGGGCCAGGGCTCCTACTCGGGCCGCGGTTTCAAGGGACAGAAGAAGCGCGAGTCGGTCAGGCCGCATTTCGAGGGCGGCCAGCTGAAGCTGATCAAGCGGCTGCCATACATGCGTGGCTTCCACAACGAGTTCCGCGTCGAATATGTCGGGGTCAACCTCGAGAGGCTCGCCGCGTTCGGGGCCGGGGCCGAGGTGTCGCCGGACTCGCTCATTCAGCGGGGGCTCGTCAACCGGCCCGGCTCGCTCGTGAAGATCCTCGGCGACGGCGATTCGCCTCAAGGGATCAGGGTCGCCGCGCACGCGTTCAGCGCGTCGGCGAAGGCGAAGATCGAGGCCGCGGGGGGCACGGCGACCGTGCTGGCGGGACCGGCGACGGCCGAGCCGCCGGCGAAGTCGAAGGGCCACCTGGACGAGCGGGCGAAGAAAGCGGCGAAGCCTGCCGCGGCCGAGGCGTCGCCGAAGGAAGGGGCGGAGGCTGCCGCAGCACCCGCCGCGTCGGCCGACGGCGCGAGCGCGCCGGGAGCCGGTAAGGGCCGCAAGGCCAGGCAGTAAATGGTTCGCGAGGCCTACGCCCAGCGGGCGGAATCGACTCGCCCCGCGCTGCTGCAGGCGGTCATCGATGCCATGCGCATCCCGGACCTGCGGTTCCGGATCCTGTTCACGTTCGCCATGCTCGTGGTGTTCCGGTTCGCCGCGCACGTCCCCGTGCCCGGTGTCGACCGCGACGCCCTCGCGGCCGCCTTCAACGCCAACCCGCTCCTCGGGTTCCTGGACCTCTTCTCGGGCGGCGCTCTCCGCAACCTGAGCGTGGCCGCTCTCGGCGTCTACCCCTACATCACGGCGTCGATCATCATGCAAATCCTCACCGCGGTCGTCCCGTCGCTCAAGGAGCTCAGCAAAGAGGGCGAGTACGGCCGCCAGCGGATCAACCAGTACACCCACTGGCTGACCGTGCCGATCGCCTTCTTCCAGGGCTACGGCCAGCTGACGTTCCTGCAGGCCGGGGTCGGCTCCGCGCAGGGAGGAGCTATCCGCGGCATCGGTCTGAGCGGCGAGACCTTCCTGCCGACGATCGCCATCCTGTTCGCATTCGTCGCCGGCACGATGTTCCTGGTCTGGCTCGGCGAGCTGATTACCGAGAAGGGCATCGGCAACGGCCTCTCGATCATCATCTTCGGCGGCATCGTCGCTACGCTGCCCCAGATCGTCGGCCAGGGACTACTGCTCCGGGACCAGGCGTTCGGGCTGGCCCTGCTCGTCATCATCGGCCTCGGCATCGTGTACCTGATCGTGTTCTTCAACGAGGCGCAGCGGCGCATCCCGGTCCAGTACGGGCGCAGCGTCTTCCGCGGCGGCCGGATGTATCGACAGTCCGGGGCCACACACATACCTCTGCGGGTCAATTCGGCGGGCATGATCCCGCTGATCTTCGCGTTCTCGATCCTGATCCTCCCGCCGACCGTCGCCAGCTACTTCGTCGACCCCGCCAGCACCGGGCTCGTGAGCCGCGTCGCGGCCGGGATAGCCAATACGCTGAGTCCGACCGGACTCACCTACTGGGTTCTCGTCTTCATCCTGGTCGTGGTGTTTACGTTCTTCTACACGCTGGTCGTGTTCAACCAGCAGAACCTGGCCGAGAACCTGCAGCGCAACGGAGGGTTCATACCTGGCATCCGGCCCGGCCGGCCCACCCACGATTACCTGTTCCGGGTCCTCCTGCGGATAACGTGGGGCGGCGCCCTGTTCCTCGGTTTCGTCGCCGTGATCCCGTACGTCGCCGGCCAGGTGACCAATCTGCAGGCGGCGACCAGCATCATCAGCAGCACGAGCCTGCTCATCATGGTCGGCGTCGCGCTCGACACGATGCGGCAGCTGGAGGCCCAACTGCTGATGCGCAACTACGAAGGCTTCCTGAGATAGCGGTCGAGGCCTGCCGATGATCGTTCTCCTGCTCGGCGCGCCCGGCGCCGGAAAGGGCACCCAGGCCGTGCTGCTCGCCAGGTCGCTGGGGCTAATGCACATCGCCACCGGCGACATGTTCCGTTCGGAGGCGAAGGCCGGCACCGAGCTCGGCAAGCTGGCGAACTCCTACATGCTGCGCGGCGACCTCGTGCCCGACGACATCACGATCCGCATGCTGCAGGCGCGGCTCAAGTCGCCCGAAGCGAGCAAAGGGGCCGTGCTCGACGGCTTTCCGCGCACCGTCGCGCAGGCGTCCGCGCTCGATTCCGGCCTCGCGAAGTCGGGGGCGCGGGTAGACCGTGCGATCTACCTGGTCGTGGTGGAGGACGAGCTGGTGCGCCGTATGGCCGGGCGGGGCCGGGCCGACGACACGCCGGAGGCGATCCGCCACAGGCTCGAGGTGTACCGCAAGCAGACGGAGCCGGTCCTGGCGCACTACCGCAATGCCGGACGCCTGACCGAGGTCTCAGGCGAGGGCGCCGTCGACGAGATCCAGAAGCGGCTGGTAGCCGCCGCAGCATGACCGCGAGTTATAATCAGAGGTCGACTACGCCGCCCCGTGAAACGCGTTCAGCGCGCGCTACCGGGCGGGTTTTCGCGCGTTCCATCACATCCGGGCATCGCTGCCTGACCTGTGCGCCTTTCGCCGGTCACCTGCGGGAAGCCCGGTTCACCGTCTGAGTGGAGGTCGGTCCGGAGGTTCGTGGCCAAGAAGGAAGCGATCGAGGTCGAGGGCACCGTCACCGAGGCGCTGCCGAACGCGGTGTTCCGTGTCCAGTTGCCGACCGGTCACTCGGTGCTTGCACACGCCTCGGGCAAGATCCGGATGAACTTCATCCGCGTCCTCCCGGGCGACCGTGTGCTGGTGGAGCTGTCTCCGTACGACCTGGCCCGCGGCCGGATCACATACAGGTTCAAGTAGGGGCGGCGAGTCGCCCGCAGGGGTCGAAATGAAGGTCAAAGCGTCGATCAAGCCACGGTGCCCGAACTGCAAGATCGTGCGGCGGCACGGGACCGTGCGCGTCCTCTGCACCTCCAACCGTCGTCACAAGCAGCGGCAGGGCTAGGCAGGAAAGGCAGGCCGGGCACCAGGATGGCTCTCGTAGCTGGCGTAAACATCCCCGACAACCTCCGGGTCGAGTTCTCGTTGCAGAAGATCTATGGCGTCGGACCGACCGTGGCCAGGAAGGTGCTCGGGATCGCTAATATCACGAACAATCCGCGGGTGAAGGAGCTGACCGAGGACGAGTTGAGCCGGATCCGGTCCGCGCTCGACCGGAACGGCCAGGCCATCGAGGGCGACCTCCGCCGGGAGGTCCAGATGAACATCCGCCGCCTGATCGACATCGGCTGCTACCGCGGGCTACGACACCGCAGGGGACTGCCGGTGCGTGGTCAGCGGACGCGCACGAATGCCAGAACGAAGCGGGGCGGGCGGCGCACGATCGCCGGCAAGCGTCGCACGGTCGCGAAGAAGTAGCCAGCGAGAAGAGGTAGCAAGAGGTAGTCGATGCCGAGGACGCGTACGCGCAAGCGTGAGAAGAAGTACGTGCCGCAGGGCCGTGCGTTCATCAACGCGACGTTCAACAACACGGTCATCACGCTCACCGACATGAACGGTGACGTGCTCTCGGCCGGCAGCGGCGGTGCGGTCGGCTTCAAGGGCTCCCGCAAGGGCACTGCGTTCGCCGCCCAGCGTGCCGCCGAGGAGGCTGCCCGAAAGGGCATGGAGCACGGCCTCCGTACTGTCGAGGTGCTGGTCAAGGGGCCCGGCGCCGGACGGGAGTCGGCGGTGCGGGCGCTCCAGGCAAGTGGATTGCGTGTCACGAGCATTCGCGACGTCACGCCGACGCCGCACAACGGTTGCCGGCCGCCCAAGGAACGCCGGGTTTAGGAGCGGGCATCTACTCATGGGTCGTTACACAGGTCCTGTCTGCCGGCTGTGTCGCCGGATGGGCACCAAGCTGTTCCTGAAGGGTGAGCGCTGTTTCACGCCGCGCTGTGCGGTCGAGAAGCGCCGTGCGCCGCCCGGTGGCCAGACCCGGGAGGGGGCCGGTCGCCGCCGCATCTCGGAGCACGGGATGCAGCTGCGGGAGAAGCAGAAGGCCCGGTACATCTACGGGTCACTGGAGGCGCAGTTCCGTAACGACGTCAGCGAGGCGACGCGGCTCAAGGGCTCGACCGGCCAGCGCCTGCTCGAGTTGCAGGAGCGCAGGCTCGACAACGTCGTCTACCGGCTCGGTTTCGCCGACTCACGCGGGCAGGCCAGGCAGCTGGTCGGCCACGGTCACCTCAAGGTGAACGGGCGCTCGGTGAACATCCCGTCGCTGACCCTCAAGGCCGGCGATACCGTCAGCTGGGAGGAGCGGTCGACCAGGGGCGGCTACTACAAGACCATGCTCGAGTCGCTGCCCAAACGTCCCGTGCCCCAGTGGCTGACGCTCGACCGCGAAGCGGTAAGCGGAAAGGTCGTCGCGATGCCGGCCCCGAGCGACATCGACACTTCGATCGACACCCGCCCGATCGTCGAGTACTACTCACGCAGATAGCAGGCAAACGAGACAGCCTGCAAAGAGAGAACGCCTGATGCTTGAGAACATGTACGGACTTCAGCAAGCCGCGGAAGAGGCCCTTCCGGCGACCGTCGAGATCCCGAAGCTACAGATCAACGTCGCCGAGACGACCGACACCTACGGGCGGTTCGTCGCCGAGCCGCTCGAGCGCGGCTGGGGCATGACCCTCGGCAACGCGCTCCGCCGGACGCTGCTCAACTCCTTGCCAGGCACCGCGGTGACCTGGGTCAAGATCGACAGCGTGCTGCACGAGTACTCGACGATCGCCCATGTCAAGGAAGAGGTCGGCGAGCTGCTGCTGAACATCAAGCAGGTGCGGCTGCGGTCGCTCGCCAACCGGCCGGGCCGGCTCCGGCTCGAGGTCGAGGGCGAGGGCGAGGTGCGAGCCGGCGACATCATGACGTCGTCGGACTTCGAGATCGTGAACCCAGAGCTCCACCTGGCGACGCTCGACTCGAACAAATCCAGGCTGTCGATGGAGCTGAACGTCGAGCAGGGGACGGGCTACGTGCCCGCCTCACACGAGACCGGGCTGCCGATCGGCGTGCTGCCGGTCGATGCCATATTCAGCCCGATCCGCAAGGCCAACGTGAAGGTCGAGGCGACTCGCGCCGGCCAGCACACGAACCTTGAGCGGCTGGTCCTGGAAGTCTGGACCGACGGCACGATCTCGCCGATGGACGCGGTCAGGATAGCCGCCAACCAGCTGATGGAGCGGTTCTACCTGTTCAGCAATCTGGAGAAGGACGCTGGCGCCGGGGATGGAGCGGCGGCGCTGGGCCTGGCGGCCGGACCGTACAACACGCCGGTTGAGACGCTCGGTCTCTCGGCCCGAACCCTCAACTGTCTGAAGCGCGCCGGGATCAACCGGGTGGGCGAAGTGCTTCAGATGCCGAAGAAGGACCTGCTCAAGATCCGCAACTTCGGACAGAAGTCGCTGAGCGAGCTCTACGAGCGCCTCGAGGCCCATGGCCTGATCAGCGCCGAGGTCGCCAGGTCAGTCGGCGCTGGCGCCGGGGACGGCGACGCTGATGAAGGCGACGCCGAGGAGGCCGACGAGAATGAGGCATAAGGTCGCCGGCCGGCACCTTGGCCGGCCGACCGGGCCGCGGGTGGCGCTCTACCGCACCCTGGTGACGGACCTCCTCCGGCACGACCGGATCACTACCACGGAGCCAAAGGCGAAGGAGGTCCGCACCTTCGCGGAGAAGATGATCACCCACGGCAAGTCGGGGTCGTTGCACGCCCGCCGCGAAGCGGCCGCGTTCATAACCGACCCGGTGGTGGTCGAGCGGGTCTTCAGCGAGCTCGCAACCCGCTACAAGGAACGTAGCGGCGGCTACACGAGGATGGTCAGGGCGGGTCCGCGGCGCGGGGACGCCGCGCCGATGACGATTCTGGAGCTGGTGCAGTAGGACACCGGCCCGGCGGATGAGGACCGGCCTCGTTGTCGAATACGAAGGGACGGACTTCTCGGGGTCGCAGCTACAGGCACGCGCACGGACGGTACAGGGGGAACTGGAGAAGGCACTCGCAGGGCTGTTTCAGACCGCGATCAGGGCGAAGATGGCGAGCCGGACCGATGCCGGCGTCCACGCCCGGTGGCAGGTCGCAGCCTTCGACCATGAGACCAGGCTGTCGATGACGACGATTCGAGACGCTTTGAACCACTATCTGCCCGAGGACGTAGGTGTCCGCCACGCAGCGCGCGTCGCCGACTCCTTCGACCCGCGCCGCCACGCGATCGGCCGCGAGTATGTCTACACGGCAAACGACGGCGAGACACCCTCCCCTATCGACCGGCGGTTCGAGGCGCACGTGCGTGGGCCGCTCGATGTGGCTGCGATGACGCGTGCGGCCGAAGGTCTGGTTGGTACGCGGGACTTCGCGGCGTTCTGCGGAGGGGCGCTCCCTGTTGGCGCCAGCACCATCAGGCGAATGGACCAGGCGTCCGTGTGCCGGGACGGGAGCCGTGTACGGATCGCGTTCCAGGCGAACGCCTTCCTGAACCAGCAGGTCAGGCGGATGGTGGGCGCGCTCCTGCAGGTTGGCACCGGGGCCATGTCCCCGGAGCGGTTCGCCGGGTTCCTGAGGAAGCCGGTGACGGGCGAGGCCGGGGTCGTGGCCGAGCCGCGAGGACTGTGCCTGACGAGAATCGAGTACCGTGGCAACGGCCCGTGGGGGCTGCCAGCTGCGACTGAGGCGTGACATGGTTACGAGATTGAAGCCGTACAACCCGAGCCAGGCTGATCTGAACGCGGCGTGGCATGTGATCGACGCCGACGGCAAGATCCTCGGGCGGCTGGCCTCCGACATCGCCGTCAAGCTGATGGGCAAGGGCAAGCCCGGGTACGTCCCGCACCTGCTGGCTGGCGACTTCGTGGTCGTGACGAACGCTGCGAAGGTGAAAGTGACCGGGAAGAAGGCCGATCAGATCGTCTACGTGCGTCACAATCAGTACCCCGGTCACCGGCGCGAGGTCCCGTACTCGAAGGAGATAGCCAATCATCCCGCCCGCGTAATCAGGCACGCGGTCAAGGGGATGCTGCCGAAGAACAAGCTCGGGGCGCAAATGCTGACCCGGCTGAAGGTGTATTCGGGGCCCGAGCACCCACACTCGGCCCAGGTGCACGGGGGAGGAGCGTAGTTGACCGAGCAGCGTTTCTACTACGGCACGGGCCGGCGCAAGACCGCAGTCGCGCGCGTCAAAGTACTGTCAGGGCCAGGCGGAATCATCATCAACGGCAAGCCGGCGGAAGAGGTACTGAGCACGCCCAACTCGATGGCGACCGCCCAGGCGCCACTTCGGGCCGTGAAGATGCTCGGACAGGTCTCGGTCGTCGCCAGGATCGAGGGCGGCGGAATGTCCGGGTGGGCGGGCGCCCTCTCGCACGGGATCTCGCGCGCGCTGGTCGCCATGGACGCGAATCTCAGACCGCAGCTGCGGTCGAGCGGCTACCTGACCCGTGATCCGAGGGCCAAGGAAAGCAAGAAGTACGGGCTGAAGCGGGCGCGCAAGGCACCCCAGTACACGAAGCGCTAGCAGTTCCCTCGGCCCGCCCCGGCCAGGTCGACTTCGAGCACGCGGTCCAGGCCTGAGAGGTCGCGGCGCACCGCTATTCGCGCCCCGTGAACGGCTGCACGTGCCCGTTTCAAGGCCTGGTGGGCGATCGGCGGATCGATTTCCAGCACCGCCAGGGCGCGCGGCGCGAGCAGGCCTCGCAGGGCGTCGATCATCGGGCCGACGTAGCGCATGCCGTCCTCGCCGCCGTAGAGAGCGCCAGTGGGTTCGAACTGCAGCTCGGGCTGTCGCTCTGCGAGGCCGGCCGAACGGATGTACGGGAGGTTCGCGACGACGATGTCGAACCGCCCCGAGAGCGGCGCCGCGAGGTCGCCACGGTAGAAGCGGATCAGGTGCCCGGCACCGTGCGTCTCGCAGTTCGCGCGCGCAACAGCCAGAGCGTCTTCCGACGCGTCGACCGCGTGCACCTCGACGCCTCGGCTGCCGGCCAGTAGCGACATCTCGATGGCGAGTGTGATCGCCAGTACACCGCTGCCGGTGCCGACGTCGGCGACCCTGACAGGCCCTGGCGCATCCGCCAGCGGCCACGTCAGCGCCCGCTCGACGAGAAGCTCGGTTTCAGGCCGTGGTACCAGCACGCGGGGATCGACCGCAAACCTTCGGCTGTAGAAGAGGGCGCACCCGGTGATGTAGGCCAGGGGCTCGCGCTTGGTCCGGCGTCCAACGTATTCGTGGACTCTGCGTGTCGCGTCTGCGGGCGGTACGGACTCCGGATTGGCATAAAACCACGCCGGCTCAACGTCAAGGGCGGCGCAGACGAGGGCTTCCGCCTCGATCCCGTCGTCCTCGACCCCGGCGGCCCGCAGTCCCTGGCGGACCTCGCGGTACAGTTCGCCGACCGTGACGCCACCCTGGTACGTGGCCGCCCGGGGCGAGACGGCCCGACCCGAGACCGGCGGCGAACCTTCGCCCATCGTTGCCGGTTAGCGCGCCGCAGGTTCGGCGCTGCGTTCCATGACGGCCAGCTTGCGCGCCTGCTCTTCCGCGAGGAGGGCGTCGACCAGCTCGTCGATCTCGCCTTCCAGAACTCGCGGCAGGTTGTGACTCGTGAAGCCGATACGGTGGTCGGTCACACGGTTCTGAGGGAAGTTGTACGTCCGGATCTTCTCCGAACGCTCGCCGGTGCCGACCTGTGCCTTGCGATCGGCGCTGATGCTCGCCTGCTGTTTCTGCAGCTCCGCGTCCCAGAGCCGAGCCCGCAGGACCTCCATCGCCAGCGTGCGGTTCTGTAGTTGCGACCGCTCCCGCTGCGAGGTGACCACGATGCCTGTCGGGACGTGGGTGATGCGGATCGCGGTCGCCACCTTCTGGACGTTCTGGCCTCCGTGGCCGGACGAGTGGTAGACGTCGATCCGCAGGTCGTCGGGCTTGATATCGACATCGATCTCTTCAGGCTTTGGCAGCACGGCGACGGTCGCGGTTGACGTGTGGATCCTGCCCGATGCCTCGGTGACCGGTACCCGCTGAACCCGGTGGACCCCGCTCTCGTACTTGAGGCGGCTGTAGGCGCCCTCGCCTCGGATCTCGAACACGACCTCTTTGATACCGCCGATGCCCGTGTCGTTTATGCTCACGATCTCCGGCTTCCAGCCCCGCGTCTCGGCATAGCGCTGATACATGCGGAACAGCTCGCCTGCGAACAACGCCGCCTCTTCACCGCCGGCCCCCGCCCGCACCTCGACGATCGCTTCGGCCGTCGCCGTGACATCCTTCGGTATGAGCGCGATCTCGATCAGCCGGTCGAGTTCCTCGAGGCGCCTCTCAAGGCCTGGCGATTCCTCGCGGGCAAGCGAAGCGACCTCGGGATCGGACTCAGACGCCAACAGGGACTTGAGGCCCTGCAGTTCGGACTCCTTCGATTCATACTCACGAGTCAGGTCGACGACCCGCTGGAGATCGTTGTACTCGCGGCCGAGCTTTCGCCGCCGCGCGCCGTCCGACCCCAGAGCCGGGTCTGCCATCAAACCTTCGATCTCGGCGTGACGTTGTGCGATGGCGCGCAGCCGCTCGCGCAGGGCTGGTCTCACAGGTTCAACTCTAACCTATGACAGCCCCGATCAGCGACTGGCGGGCTTGTTACCGATCGCCGCCGTTATGGACCCAGCGTCGAGCTGAACTTCGCGCTGGTCCTCAATGCCCTTCGATGGTGTAAGCGTCTTCAGCGTGCCGACTCCGCGTTCCAACTCGCGGTCGCCGAGGATGAGGACGTGACCCGCGCCGGAGGTGTCTGCGAAGCGCATCTGGCCCTTCAGGCTGCGGCCAGGGGGCGCGAGCACGGCCGAGATGCCCGAGGCGCGCAGGCGCGTGACGACCTGATAGGCGCGGCGGCGGGCGGTCTCGCCGACATGCACCGCCACGAGCGCGATCGCTGGATCGGGCGAAGCGGCAACCTCCTCGCGGCGGAGGTTGAGTATGAGGCGCTCACGCCCGCTTCCAAAGCCGATGCCGGGAGTCGGCTGACCGCCCAGCTGCTCGATGAGCCCGTCGTAGCGGCCCCCGCCCAGCAGGGTGCTCTGGCGCCCCTCCCGCGCAGGCTGGATCTCGAAGACAGTGCGCGTGTAATAGTCGAGTCCCCTGACCAGGCGGTGGTCGACCTCCGGCTTCAGGTCGGGGTAGGTCTCCTGCAGGCCGGCAAGGTGCTCGTTTAGCTCCTGCCAGTGCTCGGAACACGGCTGGCACAGGTAGTCGACTGACTTCGGCGCGGCATCGCCATAGCGCTGGCAGGTCTCGTTCTTGCAGTCGAGGAGCCTCAGCGGGTTGCGCTGGAAGCGTGACTGGCAATCGCGGCACATCTTATTGACGTGATCGGCGAAGTAGCGCTTCAAGGCCTCCCGGTACGCCGGCCGGCACACCCGGTCGCCGATGGAGTTCAGCTTCAGCATCAGAGAACGCAGCCCGAGCCCGGTGATGAACGACCACCCGAGCTCGATGACCTCGGCGTCGACCGCGGGCGAGGGGTCGCCGATCGCCTCGACCCCGAACTGGTGGTGCTGTCGGTATCGACCAGCCTGGGGGCGGTCGTAGCGGAATATCGGGGTGAGGTAGAAGAGACGGACCGGCTGGGGCTCGCTGGCCATGCCGTTCTCGAGGTACGCGCGGCAGACCGGCGCGGTGCCCTCGGGCTTCAAGGTCAGGGAGTCGCCGCCGCGGTCGCCGAACGTGTACATCTCCTTCTCGACGATGTCGGTGTCCTCGCCGACCCCGCGCTGGAACAGTCCGGTGTCCTCGAAGACGGGTGTGTCGATGCGGCGGTAGCCGAACAGCGTGGCGGTGCGTATTGCGGCGGACTCGACGAGCCGCCAGTACGGCTGGTCGTCGGGGAGGATGTCGGCGGTGCCGCGGGGGGCTTTGAAGCTCACGAACTCAGTCTACGGCCGGAGGGAGCCGGCCTGGCGCTTGCCAGGTTACGAACCCAGTCCCCGCATCTGGAAGATCTTGCCCTCGGTCTTGATCGATGGGGCGATGATCATCTCGGCGTCGTGCATCTCAGTCAGGTTCATGGCGCCGACCATCCCCATCGAGATCTTGACGGCGCCGGCGAGGTTCTGCGTGCCGTCGGTCAGGTGCGACGGGCCGTGGAGGATCGTCTTGAGCGGCGCCTTCGTGCCGACCTTGATGCGGGTGCCGCGAGGGAGCGAGTCGTGGGGCGTCGCCATGCCCCAGTTGTAGCCTCGCCCCGGCGCCTCCTCAGCCTGGGCGAACGGCGTGCCCAGCATCACGGCGTCGGCGCCCGCGACGATCGCCTTGCATACGTCGCCGCCCGTCCTGAGGCCGCCATCGGTGATGATCGGCACGTAGCGGCCCGTGCGGCGGAAGTACTCGTCGCGGGCGGCTGCGCAGTCGATCGTCGCCGTGACCTGGGGCACTCCGATGCCCAGGACCTCGCGGCTGGTGCAGGCGGCGCCGGGGCCAACGCCGACCAGGACCCCGCTGACCCCCTGCTCCATGAGCTCGATCGTGACGTCGTAGCTCACCGTGTTGCCGACCACGATCGGCGCTTTCACGTTCTGCCGAAGCTCCGAGAAGATCAGCCCCCGGACGCTCTTGGACACGTGCCGGGCGGTCGTCACGGTCGACTGCACGAAGACCAGGTCCGCTCCGGCCTCGACGGCCACCGGTGCGACTCGCTTCGTGTTGGCCGGAATAACAGAGACGGCGCACGTGGCGCCGCCCTTCTTTATCTGCTGTACCCGCAGTCCGATCAGCTCTTCACGGACCGGGGTCGCATAGACCTTCTGGAGGAAGGCCGTCGCCTTGTCCTGGGGGGTTTCGGCTATCTCCATGAAGAGGTGCTCGGTGTCCTCGTAACGGGTCTGGAGACCATCGAGGTTCAGCACTGCGAGGCCGCCCAGGTCGTGCATCTTGACGGCGAAGCCGGGCGAGACGACCGCGTCCATTGCCGATGCCAGGAACGGGACCGGGAGCTTCACGCCCTCGATCTTCACCGAGATGTCGACCATCTCCGGGTTGACCGTGATGCGTCCCGGGGCGATGGCGACGTCGTCGAAACCGTAGGCGGGCTTGAGTTCCTTGAAACGGGGATACGGCACGTCGGCCACCTCGCTGGCTTGGGGCGCCTTCAGGGCACGGGGGCTCCGGCTGACCAAACCGTGCGCTGGTGGGTGAGCGCCGCAGCGGCGACGGCCGTCAGGGTATTCGGGGGATTATAGCGACCCCGCGACGAAAAGCGTAGCGCCGCCGGCCCCTTTGCCGCCGGTCGGGAGCGCTCCGACAATGTCGGTGCAAATGGCCAGGGTCATCTTCCATGTCGACCTTGACGCCTTCTTCGTGGCGGTCGAGCGCGTCCTCGACCGGTCACTGGTCGGAAAGCCGATCGCGGTCGGCGGGTCCTCCAACAACCGCGGCGTCGTGATGAGCGCGTCGTACGAAGCGAGACGCTACGGCGTGCGGTCGGCCATGTCGGCGGCTGAAGCAAGGCGGCTCTGCCCCGACATCATCTTCGTGCACGGCCACATGAGCGAGTACCGCAAGGTGTCGGCCAGGTTCATCGACATCCTCCACGACTTCACGCCCGTGGTCGAGCAGGTTTCCGTCGACGAGGCATACCTGGACATGGCCGGCACCGAAAGGCTATCGGGGACACCCGAGGCGGCGGCCAGGCATATGAAGGGCCGGATCGTGACGGAGCTGGGGATCACGGCGTCGATCGGCATCGCCGAGTCGAAGCTGGTCGCGAAGGTTGCCTCGGACGAGTGCAAACCCGATGGCCTGCTCCGTGTGCCGGCTGGCAGTTCGGCGAGCTTCCTCGCGCCCATGCCGGTCCGCAAACTGCCGGGGTTGGGTCCCGTAGCTGAGAAGGCCCTGTCCAGACTGGCCATCCGTACGCTTGGCCAGCTCGCCGCGCATCCGGCAGGGCCGATCGCCCGTCTCGTGGGGCCGGGGCAGGCCGACTGGCTCAAAGCACGCGCCGCCGGCCGTGACGACTCACCGATCGTGCCTGAACGCGACGCGAAGTCGATATCGGTGGAGACTACGTTCGCAGAGGACTCGAACGAGACGTCATTCCTGAACGCCACCCTGCTGCAGCTTTCGGAGAGGGTCGGCGAGCGACTCAGAAAGGGATCGACGCACGCGAGATCGGTGACCGTCAAGGCACGCTTCCACGACTTCACGACCGTCACGCGCCAGTGCACGCTGTCGCAGCCAGTGGACGGCGATGATGCCATCTACCACGCCGCCAGGACGTTGCTCGACGCCATTCGCAGATTACGGCGGGCGAAGCTGCGACTCATCGGTGTTGGCGTCGGCGAGTTGACCGACGAGCCAGGGCAGCTCCCGCTGCTCGAGTCGCCGAACGTACACGATTCAAGACTGAGCAGTACCGTCGACCGGATCCGCCAGCGCTTCGGACGCGATGCCATCAGGCGTGCAGCCGTACTGACCATCAAGGAATGACGGTGCTAACATCGAACCGCGGAGTTGGCGATTCGTTCAGCGGTAGGACACCAGACTCTGGATCTGGGAACCCAGGTTCGAATCCTGGATCGCCAGCCAGAATCCACCGGAGACCACTGAGCAGACGCCGCCAGTCCACCGGTCGTGGCCCGTTCGTCTAGCGGCCCAGGACACCTCCCTCTCAAGGAGGAGACCGCGGGTTCGAATCCCGCACGGGCTACCATCCACGCCGGCGTTCCGCGCACCTCTTGCGGCTACTCCGAAAAATCCGGCCGGGCCGTCTGGCCGCGGATCACCTGATCGATGCACGGACACCCTCCGCTAGACCTGGACCGTCCGTCACGCCCGATCCGGAAGGCGACTCTTCGCCGGGTCTGGGGCCTCTTCCAGCCATACCGCCCGCAGCTAGCCGTGATCACGGTCGTCGTGCTCGTCTCGGCGGTCATCGGCATCGCCGTGCCGCTCCTGATCGCCCGCACGATCGACGTCGCAATACCTGCCGGCGACCGCCCCCAGCTCGTCTGGCTGGTCGCAGGGATGATCGCCGCAACGGTGGTCGGCGGCGGGCTCAACTACTTCCAGGCGTTGCTCAACACCACGATGGGCCTTCGGGTCATGCGGGACCTGCGGCAAACGGTGTACGAGCACCTGCAGCGGCTGCCGCTCCGCTTCTTCACGTCGACACGGACCGGCGACCTCCAGTCGAGGCTTGCGAGCGACGTCGCCGGCACGCAGTCGGTGCTCACCGACACCGTCCGCGACCTCGTATCGAACACCGCGATCGTCGTGTCATCGGTGATCGCGATGCTGATCATCTCGTGGCAGCTATCGCTGATCGCGCTCGGCATCATCCCGGTCTTCATGTACCTCACCGTGCGGGTTGGCCGCCGCCGCCGCGAGCTGACCCGGCAGACCCAACGCTCGCTGGCCGACCTCACCTCGCTCGCCGGCGAGACGCTATCCGTGTCCGGCGTGCTGCTGGCGAAAACCTTCGCCCGTGAGGGCGAACACCGCTCGAAGTTCGATGCCACGAACCGCCAGCTTACCGACCTCTCCATACGTCAGCAGATGATGGGGCGGGCGTTCTTCATCGGTGTCCAGACCTTCTTCACGCTTTCGCCCGCGGTCATCTGGCTGGTCGGCGGATGGCTGCTGATTGGCGGCTCCGGCTCGGTGACGATCGGCGAGATCGTTGCTTTCACGACTCTCCAGGTGCGGCTGCTCTTCCCACTCGCAGGCCTCATGAACCGCGGGGTCGAGATCAGCAGCTCGATCGCCCTTTTCGATCGGATCTTCGAGTACATGGACCAGGTGCCGGACATCAAGGACCCACCGGACCCGGTCAGACTGGACCCGGCGACCGCGCGTGGCGAAGTCACGTTCGAACACGTGTCGTTCAGTTACGAGCGGGAAGGCGGCAGTCCCAACGGCGCCCGGACCATCGGGCCGATCGAGGCCGCGTCGAACCTCCGGATCGCCGCCTCCGAGGTCTTCGCCCTGCACGACGTCGATTTCGTCGCCAGGCCTGGAGATCTCACCGCAATCGTCGGACCGAGCGGGTCCGGCAAGACCACGATTGGTTACCTGCTCGCGCGCCTGTACGACGTGAACTCGGGCGCCGTGCGGGTCGACGGGATCGACGTGCGCATGCTCGCCCTCGAGAACCTGAACCGCCTGGTCGGAGTCGTCACCCAGGACACGTTCCTGTTCCACACGAGCGTCGCCGAGAACCTCAGGTACGGGCGGCCCGGGGCCACCGACGATGAGCTGACCGCCGCGGCGCAGGCGGCACGGATACACGACACGATCGTGTCGATGCCCGACGGCTACCGGACCCTCGTGGGCGAGCGCGGGTACCGGATGTCGGGGGGCGAACGTCAGCGCGTGGCGATTGCACGCGTGGTGCTGGCCGATCCCAGGATCCTGCTGCTGGACGAGGCGACGAGCTCGCTCGACTCGATTGCCGAGCGTCAGATACAGGACGCCCTTCAGCGGCTCATGGCCGGCCGGACGACCATCGCCATCGCACACCGGTTGTCGACCATACTTGCGGCCGATTGCATCCTGGTCATGGACGGCGGCCGGATCGTCGACCGAGGGCGTCACCACGAGCTGGTCGAACGCAGCCCGCTCTACAGGACGCTCTACGAACAGCAGTTCGGAGCCCTGCTGTAACCTGTGCCGCCATGAAACCACTCAAGCCGATCATGCTGGTGCGTCCGCCGCTCGGGATCCTCTATGAGCCGTCGTTCTGGGACGAGATGGAGGCTGCCGGTATCGAGGAGGTCGCCATCATGTGGCTGGCCCTCCTCGACGAGACGGGCCCACAGGACCGGCCGGGCCGGCAGCAGTGGCCGCGGGCGGAAGACCGGCATCCGAGCGCGCTGCGTGCGGTCGGCGGGAAGCCGCTGTCTGCAACCGCGGTCGGCGGGTTCCGCCCGAACAAGGCGCTGTACAAGGGCCTGGAGCTCCAGCCGCCCGAGATGCCCGACCATCTGGCGGAAGAGTCGAAGAGGCTCAAAGGCGTCCTCAAGGAGGCGAAGCGCCGCGGCTTCCGGCTGTATGTGTCGAACGATGCCGGTTACTTCCAGTCGGGAACGGTCGGCGGCGCGGTACGCCGGGCCCAGGTCCGCCCGATTACGGACCCTGCAAGCATCGAATACCTGGCCGCGCGGGCGAGGGACACCGCGGCGAACTTTCCGGAGTTCGAAGGGATCCTCCAGGATGGTCCCGATTTCAAATGGGAGATCAAGCCAAACCACCGGGACGACATCTTCCTCGAGGAGTTCAACTTCCCCGAGTACCAGAAGGTCGCCGCCGAGATTGGTGTGACGGTCGAGCGGGTCATCGAAGGACGCGACGCGTTCAAACGGCGCCTCCAGTCGCTGTCGCCCGCAGCCGTCGACGACTTCCTGGCGAACCGGAAGGGGACGTTCGGGTCGTACGACTGGTGGAACGAACAGCCGGCCACGCTGGCGTGGATGCGGTTCAAGGCCGCGGCGATCGAGCGGTATCTCATAGCCTTGCGAGCTGCCCTGCGCGATGCCGTTCCGGGCTGGAAGGTCTACATGTCCTCCCGGATGCCGTGCATCGCGCCGATGACCGGACACAACCTGCGCCGCAAGCAGGCCTACTGCGACTTCCAGATGCCGAAGGAGTACTGGTGGTCGGCCGGAGTCGCCGGGTACCGCGGAACGGCGATGAACTGGGTGCAGACGCTGGTCGACTGGAACAAGGGGCTGTCGCACGAGAAGGCGAGCGAGTGGTTCTCGGCGGCCTTCGACGTACCGCTCCCGCGGGACTAC